>Ga0210384_10001413_pt1 | contig 32764 bp, 26 predicted proteins | sample IncBWH2MmetaG_FD_160574 | JGI IMG/M metagenome (GOLD analysis project Ga0210384, IMG submission 160574) | Forest soil microbial communities from Barre Woods Harvard Forest LTER site, Petersham, Massachusetts, United States - Inc-BW-H-2-M | ecosystem: Environmental > Terrestrial > Soil >...
GTCCGAGAGCAGGACACTTTCAGCCGCGGTGTTTTCAGGCGCGGGCAAGCGTCACCCCCCAGGTAAAACCGATCCCCGCGGAAGCGAATAACAACAATTGCCCGGGACGAATTCGGCCTTCGCGCCGCAGATGCACATAGTTGATAACGAGGTCGCTGGCAAAAGTGTGACCGTACTCTGCCATGGGAGTTGGTGGCAGTCCGCCCGCTGGCAGTCCCACCATCCTCCGGAAACCCTCGCGATCCCGCTGGCTGATGTTGGAATAAATAAAATGATCGATATTGTTCAAGCTCAGGGAAGACGCATTAAGGACCTTTTGCACCAGCCAGTACAAATTCAGATAGTAGACCGGCATCACTTCGTTTTCCATGCAGGCCGCATCCACCTTGATCTCGAGGTGCCCGTTCGTTTTGACCAGGGAAATCGCATCGTGCAGATGCCCCAGCGTCATGACCTCGATACCCAACACCAGCGGACCTTCCGCGCCTTCCCGCTGCAGAATAACCGCACTTCCGGCGTCGCCTTGCACCGTAACTGGAAGCAGTGAGCGGCTGCCCGCAGGCGCGGCGTCGCCCGTCACCAGCAGCGCCGTGCGAATGCTCTCGTCGGTACTCATCCAGCCCAGCGCGGTCTTCATCGCCAAGTGAAGCGCTCCGCACCCTCCGGATTTGAAACTCAAATTCACCGAGGTTTCCGCCCCGAGGTCGGCGCTGAGTTTGTGAGCGAAAGAGAGATGCTGCGAATTCTCTCCCGGGAAAGTGCTGTAATCCAGGATGAGATTGACGTCTTTCCCGGTGATCCCAGCCTCCGCCATCGCCGCGGAAGCGGCTTCGAGGACCAAGTCATAGGGCTGCTTGCCACCGCAGATGCGAACGCGGCTCAGTCCGAGACCTTCCTCGGCCTTTTGTCTCGCTTGCGGGCTCAGAGGGGAGAGCGTGGTCTCCACTCGATCATTTTCCCGCCGCAGGACCGCCTCCACGGACTCACCGTCGGGAGGAACGGCGTACGTCGCGGCTGCGATTCGCACATTCATATTCAAGGCAGCTCCAGCATATTCAAGGCAGCTCCAGTAGAACCGCCGCAAAACCACCGTCGCCGGATGTACCCAGCAAGAGAGCGGGTCCCTTGCGCGGTCGGCTGCTCAAGGCCAGGATTAAATGCAGAAGACCGCCAGCATCGGTAAGACCCGCGGCCACGGCTTGCGCGGGGACAATCGCGGCACTCGGTCCGCCAATCTCGCGCGCCAGAACGGTTACCGAACTGGAAGCGCAAGGTGCGCCGTTCCCAGCGCAAATCGTCAGAGTCGGAGCCGAACCGCCCAGCAGCTGGCGGATCGCATCCGCCGCCCGTCCCCCAGCCGCCCACCGGCCCGAGCTGAACTGGGCATAGGTGCGCGCTTCCCGGCGGCCCGCCGGCTCCAGAACCAATGCAGCTACCCCTTCGCTGGGCACAAATCCGCCGCCTTGCGGCAGAGGCTCCGAATTGTAGCAGCCTGGCGACAACAGGCCCGCAGCCTCGTACCATTCGTAGACGGAGCGCGTGAGCGTATCCCCCGCAAGCACAATCGCCAGATCCGCCTGCCCGTGGCGGAGCAGCGAAGCCGCTTGAATCAACGCGGTCTCGCCGGCAAAGCCTGTACTGCCGACTGTGATATTCGGCCCTCGCAGACCATGCCACAAAGCCACATGACTGGCCGGAGCATTGGCGAGCCCCTCGGGAAACGGACTGGGGTCCGTGCCGCGCCAACCACTGGCGGCAGCGCTTTGGAAAAAAGCTTCTGTGAGTTCCGCACACCCGAAGCCAGTGCCGAACACCACAGCGACCCGGGACCGGTCCACCTGGCTCAGATCGATCCCAGCATCCTGAATGGCCAGGGAAGAAGCCACCAGCGCCCACGCTGCCAGGCGATCCAGACGCCTGGTTTTCAGGCCTGGCACCACGCTGGCGGGGCGAAATGGCTTCACCAGAAAAGCTCGCCGCAGTCCGGCGGTTGGCCATGCCGTAATGGATTCGGGTTCCAATCGGCACGGTGGGATTAATCCGGCGAGCGGGCCATATGGACTCACCGAGCCGACACCGGTGATTGCCGACAGATTTGAACTCATGAGAGGTTGTTCCCGCTCCCGAAAATCAGCGCGGTATTGCTGCCTCCAAATCCAGCCGAAACCGACATGGCCAGCGGCAAGGACTCGCGTCGCACTTCTCCCCGCAACCAGTCCACACCCGAACTCTCGATGGGGTCGGTCAGCCGCAGCGTGGGCAGCAGCGCTCCACAACGAATGGCCGTGATCGTGATAGCCGCCTCCAACGCTCCGGCCGCGCCCAGACAGTGTCCGAAATAAGATTTTGTCGACGACACCGGAACCGGACGGTTGCGCCCGCGGAAAGCGGTCTCGTATGCGCTGGTCTCAGCAATATCGTTCAGGGGAGTGCCCGTCCCGTGGGCATTCACGTACCCGATCTCATCACCACTGACTTCCGCCATTTCCATGGCAACGCGCATGCAATCCGCCAAGCCGTTTCCCTGTTGCTGGGGCGCGGTGGTGTGAAATGCGTCGTTCGTCATGGCCCATCCCCGCAAGACGGCCAGAACGTCGGCATGGCGCTCCGCGGCTCCGGCAAGCGTTTCCAGCACCAGCACCGCGGCTCCTTCACCCAGGTTCAACCCCTTGCGATTCTGGTCAAAGGGCCGGCAAGGGTCCGGGTCCAGCGCCTGCAGGGAACTGAACCCGCTCAGAGTGAACGGACACAATGCGTCACTGCCCCCCGCCAACATCATGGTCGCCGCTCCGTCGAGCAGCATATTGGCGGCGAGCGCGATCGCCATCGCACTCGAAGCGCAAGCCGCGGAAATCGCGCACCGTGGCCCGCACACTCCCAAGTCCACGCCCACGGCGTCGGCAACGTGCGCCGGCGGATAGGTGGCAGCCCGCGCAAGGCCGTCGTTCCGATACCAGGCGGCCGGATCCTCAGCGATTCCAGGATCGATCTCGCTCAAGCCCGCGACCGTGCTGGCCATAAATACGCCGGCGCCGCTCTCGCGAAAGGTGTCGCTTTCGCAATCGAGATTCGCTACCGCGTCCCGAGCCGCCACCATCGCCAGTCGATCGCTCCGCGAATATCGAGAGCTGGCGCCATTTGCCTGATGCGGCAATCCGCAGACCTGGGCGGTGGTTCCTTCGAAGCCGGGATACATATCCTTCGTCGGCACCAAGCAGCACCTGCCCGCTAACAAGCCCACCTGCAGACACTCCAGTCCGATGCCGTAGGGGCTGACCACGCCGACACCGGTAACGACAATAGTTTTGCGGGGGTCGTTCATACGAAGATCAGTCATGCGAAGATCAGTCACGGGAGCCAACCGGCCAAAAATCAAAAAAATTCATCCACTGATCGTAATGGGTGGTCAACGTTTTTTCCAGAAAGCGGACGGCTTGGCCTAAAGCCTCTTGCAGGCCTGCGTCGCGGTCACCCGACCCTATCGGCGGGATCGGATCGCCCATCAGCGCCCGGTAGCGCAGCCAACCTTGGCGGATCACGAAGCCGGGCAGCACCGGGGCACCCGAGACCTGCGAAAGAAGAAAGGGCCCGAGAGGAAAGCTCGCCGGTTTGGAAAATAAAGGCATTTCGGCACTATGACGCTGATAGACGCGGTCTCCCTGCATCGCCACGATCTCGTTGCGACGCAGTGCTTGTAAGAGTTCCAGCGTCGCCTGTGCCCCTCCTCTGAGATCCACAATCTTGAGCCGTTCGCTGGCCATCAGATTCCGCAGCGTGATCTCCGCCGGCTTGTCCTCCACCACCCTCGCGACGTTGACGGGCCGGCCGTGCATTTCCAGCAGGCGCGAGGCAAATTCCCAATTCCCCACGTGTGCCGTCCACACAATGAGCCCGTGGCCCGCCGCCAAGCATTGGTCGATCTTGGCGGCGCCGCGCTCCGGGTCCACCAGCATGGCTAGCAGTTCGGCATGCGTAGCCTGCGGCATGTAGCAATAGGAAACCATAAGGTCGCAGAACGAATAGAAGACCCAATATACCTTCCATTGCAGCGCGGGCCCGCGCTTGCCCGAGACCTGTCGCAGATTACCGGACACTGCCCGGCGCTCGCGCTTCAGCATCAGAAAGAAAATCAGCGCTGTCACCACTGCGATCGGGGGATGGAGGAAGCATGGCAGCCTCGGTATGATGGCAAATATAGTGCGCAGCGCCGTGATGTTGTGAAAACGGTGCTCGTACCAGCGCGTCAATTTTCGCCCGCCGCGATGAAGTTACCCACGTTGTGAATTCCGTTCCAGCTGGCCACCGGACAAATGGTAGTGACCTGGTAATCGAAGAGAATGCCGTACATGCTGTGCGATAACGTGGGATCGCCTACAGGAGGGATTAAGGTGTCAGGTCCTTGCTGCCGCGACCTTTGCTTCGATGATCGCCGCCAAGGTATTGAGACTTTCGAAGTGCTTCTGGTCGAAATTGGCTTGCACTAGCTTGATCCCGAAATGCCTCTCGATCTCCAGAACGAGTTGAAGAATATCGATGGAATCGATTTCCAGGTCCCCACCCAGCAGCGGCTGATCGTCGCGCAGATCCTCCGGGGTCAGGTCGGTGATCCGCAAGCTCTTCAATATAATGGGTTTGAGTTGCTCCTTAACGCTGGCCATAGGGTTCGTTTACAGCACCCAGAGCATACCACAAAGCTCGCCTCGAAGAAGCGCCGCCGGGAAGGGTTTTCGAGGGAGAGCTTCCTTCGTGTGACTTCGTGTCCTTAGTGGTAAGGGGGTTGTGATGTCATCAACTACAACAGCCCGCCATCGACTGCAATCACCTGCCCAGTGATGTAACTTGCCTCGCGGGATCCCAGAAACACCACCAGCGGCGCCACTTCCTCGGGCTTGCCAAAGCGCCCCATCGGAATTTCGGAAAGCAGCCTATTCCTCTCTTTTTCAATGTACTTGGCGGACATCGGGCTGGGAATCACTCCCGGGCAGACGGCGTTGACTCGGACATGAAATGGCCCTGCCTCGCGAGAGAGCGCCTTGGTGAAAGCGATAATGCCACCCTTGGAAGCCGAGTAATTGCACTGGCCGGCTTGGCCACGAACTCCGCTGGGCGACACGATATTGCAAATGGCGCCGCTCCCCCGCCGCATCATGCCCGGCAACGCCAGCCGCGAACACAAATACGTGCCGCGCAGATTGGTGTCGATCACTTCATCCCACTGCTCCTCAGACATGAAGCTCAACAGAACATCGCGATTGATGCCTGCGTTATTGACCAGGTAATCGACTGCCCCAAATCGCTGTTCAATACGCTCGAACATGGGCGCTACACTCGACTGCTGGGAGAGATCGGCTTCCACGGCCAGCGCCTCTCCGCCGGCGGCGACAATGCCCTCAACCACCCCGTCCGCAGATTCTTTCCCGTGACGATAATGCACGGCCACGCGGAAGCCCGCGCTTCCCAGCGCCCGGGCGATGGCGGCGCCGATCATCCCCGAGCCGCCCGTCACCAGCGCGGTCTTCCGGTCCGTCTCCTGGTCGTCCAGCGGTCTTTCAGCCATATTGTCGAATTTAGCGCAACGGCTTGAAGATCAGTATATAAGTCGCCCAACGCGAGTTGTAGCGCGGGATATTCCCGTCCAGCGCGTAGGAAACCGTGCCTTGCACCAGTGTACCCAGTGGACCGGGCATGTTGAAGTTAAGCTCCACGCCGTCGAATTTGCGGAACTTGAACGACTCATCCAGGTTGCGGGCGCGCGCATAAGCGTACATCCCATCGATTTTCATCCAGTCCATGATGTTGAACCCGTAGTGCACGTTCGCCATGGCGATGGCGTCAAAAGAATCCGTGCCGGGGGGAATGCCATGCAGGCGCGGCGACGCAAGAAACGAAGGGAAGTAGCGTGAGAAGCGGTCCAGCTGGTTTCCACCCCAGTAAGAGAGGTCCCATCCGCCCTTGGTGAACTTTCCGATGTAGTAATCCTTGTTCAAATCGGCGTCGTAGAGCGTGTATGCATTTTGCTGAGGCTGCGTCAACAAATTTGGCGATACCGGACCACATCCGGCCGGAGGCGGGTCTTGCGAAGTACATCCAAACTGCCTCCAGTTAATGCGCTCTCCCCGGGTACCGTGGGCATCGAACACATAACCTCTGCGGTTGTACTTTATTTCGACGCCCGGAAGCACGGTCAGGCCGTTGCGCGGCAGTTCGTATTGCTCCGCAGCCGAGCTGGTACGGAGGAAGTTGTCATACGCGAAATAAGTGAACGCCGTCAGGCTGAGATGCGTGGCCGGTTGCCACGACGCCCGCACTCCCACGGTTTGCTCCCACGTCCATGTCTCCCCCTGCACCGCTTCTGTGTTGCCGCTGTACAAGCGGTTCTCGCCGGGAAGCCCGTTCAGCGCCAAGTCCAGCGCCAGGCGGAACTTCGGCCGGTACTGCTTGGAGAGATCGGAAATCAGGATGGGCCCGGCAAAGAAGGTTGAAAGCTGAGCGCCGGTGTGGTGAAAATCGAAATCCGCAATGCTGATGCCGAGAAACGGAATCGGAAAATTGAACGTGCCGCCGTACATCGCGCCCGCAATCAAAGATTCGATGCGCTTCACGTTCTTCTCCACTAATACGCGCTCTCCACCTTTCTTTGCCAGCGTTCGCAGTCCCTGGTCGGTATCGCGGTACATGGGATCGTCCGAACTATGCTCAGCCGCGAGGACGCCACTGAATTGCGGAGTATTGATGACGTAGTCCGAGAACTGCACCGTCCTCTGCAGCACAAAATCGCGTCCCGCCGCGTTCAACAACTGCTGGGCTGAGATGGATCGCAGTAAGTTGTATTGATTTCCCTTGTCGTCACGGACTAATTCGAAATTCTGCGTCTCGACGTTCACCAGCACGTTGCTCTTCGCACCCCGTTGACTCAGGTATTGTTTCACCTCACGAAAGGTAGTGCCGTCGATCCAAATCTTGCCGCTGTAAAGCGCCTCGTTCCCAGCTCTGGGTTCGACTCCCACCACATAACACAGGGTCCCATTGACCTTTTCCGTCCCCAGCAGCTTGTAGTCGTAGCGCTGGTTGAGCTTCAATTCGAGGGGCTGCGTCAGCACCTTTTCCGGCTCGATTTGCGGCAGCGGAAAAGCATGATTCTTCCCGAATTTCCCCCCGTTAACGTATAACTGCTTTTGTGCAATTTCCATCTGGCCGTCGCGGTTGAAAAATTGCTTGAGCTGCATCGACACGTCGAACCCCGGCCCCAGATTGGTGCTCTCAAAGTGCAGGCTCATGAAACTTGAGGCCAGGTAGTTTTCCAGCTTCTGTTTCTGCGCCTCCCGGTTCTGCTGCCAGCGGGCAATGATTTCCTCGACCTTCAGGTCGACTCCGCCCTTCACCTCCACCGAAGTAACGTTCTGAGCGGCCTCGCTCTGTTTGTGAATGGAGATCACTGCATACTCACTCGTACAAGCGCAGGTCTGCACTATGCCCTTGCCCTTGTCCAACTTCGTGGCTTCGCCCGCCGGGAGCCGCGCTCCAGTGGCGGGGTCGTACCACGAGATCTCGAATGGTCCCGCGTTGGCGCCCTGCAACTTGACCGTCTTCGGCGAGTCGGGACTTCCATTCACTCGGGCCACAATTACCACATCCGACGGGCCACCGCCGAACCACCGGTGCTGATCGTTCCCCACGCCATCCACCGCGACGCTGAATGGCGAGGCTGCGGCGTCGGTCGCGAACATGTTGTTGGTAATGTATCGCGCCACGAAGCTGTTGACCGCGCATACGGCGTCTGCGGACCTGGCATCCGGCGGCTCGGACCATACGATTTCAACGGAGGTGCTGCTAGCCGCGAGCATCGCCGTCAAGAACGACGAGGTTGTAGCCGACGTTCCCGCGTCTAACTTGAGGATGAGCGGCTTATTCAATGCATGCTCGGAAATCCACGCGGCATCCTGGCGCCAGCCCTCGGAATAGGTCGTTCCCAGCAGATCGGAGTAGGTGGCGAGCCGCGTCACCACATCGCCGTGCCGGCCGATAAATCCAGGCCCAAAAACAAATGCCACGCGCAAGCCGGCGTTGCTCGCCTTAGCGGTTAACGCCATCCGCGCCAGCCCGAACTCAAGCAGATCGGGGGCCGTCAACGGCTCGATTCCCTTGGCTGCGATTTCCACAATCAGTCCGCGCAGCGCCGGCGCCGCGAGGGGCATCTGTTTGAGGAATGCGTCAACCCGCTCGGTAATCTGCTTCTCCGACTCGTTGCCGGCAACCGAACCCGCTCCCACAACCACATGCAGCCAGACCTCGGATCCCTCTGGCATGCTCTGAGCGGCTTGTGTCTGCTCGTCCAAAAAGCTGGCTGGATATTGGTCGCCTGAGAGACTGAAAGACAGCGGCGGCAGCACGATCAATTTGCCCGGACTTTCACACTGTTGGGCGGCCTTTAATCCCGCGGCCAGGCTCTGGTCGGTTGGAATCGAGACCGCCGCCCGAGGCAGACCAGCTTCCGCCGTCAGCGGTAAAAGCAGTAGCCCGGAAAACAATAGACCGGCTGCAATTTGCCCCAACCCTGCCGCAGGTGAGAAGAACCGGAAGAAGAACGACGTCGCCAAGCGAAGCGATAATTTCATGAAAATCAAATCCGAAAATCAGAATTTTGAACTTGATCGATAATCATAGAAAGGAATCGGTAGTGCGCCGGGGTATCGCGACGAGATCGCGCCCATGACAGCTTGGCGAACGTACTGCTTTCGTTTATCGGCTTTTCATCAATCAAAGCTTAGTCGTTTGAAAGTATATACGAACACTTGCAGACCGACCCGTACCCTACCAAGTCAGGTTGTCGTGAAATATGATGCACGAATCACGCCAGGCAAGAAGCCCAGGAAGCAAGAAACTAAACAGGAGTACTTCGTGGGCCTTCGTGGTTGATGCCTTTCTATCTGCATGTCAAACCGCCCGCCGTTGTTCCCGTAAGAAAATAACTGCGGGAACCAACCCGAGCCCGCCGACCAGCGCCAGCGCCACTCCCAGCGAAGTCACCAGACCCATTTCGGCCAGCGGCGCGAAGCTGGATGCCATCAGCGCCCCGAACCCAATGATCGTGGTCAGGTTCGATTGAATCAGCGCCGCGCCTGAGGCCTTCGCGATCGCGAGAATCTCGTTGCTTTCGTTCTCGAGGTAGCGGCGGACTAAATGGATGCCATTATCGATCCCAATACCAATGATCAGAGGAATCGCCGTAATCGACATGAAACTGAAGCGGTGCCTCACCAGCAGCAACAGCCCGAAAGTTACAACAATACCGAATACGATGGGGATCAGCACGATGAGCGACACACGCAGGTTGCGAAAACAGAGGTAGACAATCAAAAGGATGCCAGCCGCGGTCCACACCAAGGCTCGGCGGCTGTCATGCAGTACTTGCCTCTGCATGTCGCGGTTCATCTTGTCGAAGGAGAACTCCACGAACGGACCAAATTGATTCTTCCATGACGCGATAACACTGTCCGGAACTACATCGATTGCATCGGGATCTGTGGCATAAAACGCGATGGCGGCGACGTACTTACGGTCCCCGGTTTTGCGAATGCTGTTGTCGAGCAGCCCGGGCGGCAGGAACTTGGCAGCCGTTTCTATCGTAATCGGGGCATAGCCTTGTCCGAGCTTTCGCAGTTGGTCGATAAACGGCTGAAACGGTTCGGGCCGAAAGCCATTCTCGCGCAGCGAATCCTGGAGCGCGCGCGCGGAAGCGGCCAGATTGACGCTCGCCAGCGAACTGGCCCGTTCCTTTTGCGTTCGCTCCGACGGAAGCAACGCCGTGGGCGAGAAGATAGACTTGATCACGCCGCGCTGCCGGTAGGCTTCCAAACCAGCCGTCAATTCTTCGGCGCGGCGCAATACCTCCTCCTGGCCGCCGGCGATCAACAGCACGTTCGGACTACCCTCAATGCCGAACCTTGCGGAAAGCCGGTTCTGCGCCGCAACGGCAGGATTATCGGCGCCAGTGATCTCGAAGCGCCCCTGCATTTTGATGGCAGGCAGAAAAAATAACGACAGCAGGAATATTCCCAAGCCCAAGCCGACGACCAGGCGGGCGTGCCGGCCCACAAAATCGACGAATCTCCGCGCGATCCAGGGAAGCAAGCGAAAGGTAATGGTCTCGGGCGCGCGCGGCTTCGAGAACTGCCACCATAGCCGCATCAGCGCAGGAACGGTCAACAGGGTGTGGAACATCATCATGAACATTCCGACCGTGAGGACGAACCCGAACTCCGCCAATGCTTTGAAACCGGAGAAAGCGAGGGAGGCCGTCGCGGTCGCCGCGGTTACGATGCAGAAGACAACGCTCAGCCCGGTGGTTTCGAAGCTGCGCCGCACAGCGTCATCCAGCGTCCCGCCCTTGGCCCATTCCTGCGGCACCCGGTTGAAGAAATGTACGACCTGATCGTCTCCCAGTCCCGCCAGGATCGCTATAAAGGACAGGCTGATGAGATTTACTTCTCCCGGATAGAAACTTGCGATGCCCGTTGTCCAGAGAATACCCAAGCCGGCGGGCAGCAGCGACAAAAGCAGCAGTGGAATCCTGGGATAGATCAGCAGGCACAACAGCAGATTGCCCACGATCGAAAGCAGAGAAATCCGGTGAATATTTTGCTCGATGAACTGGTGCTCCTGCTCCGCGTAAACATAGGCCCCTGCCGCAAGGGCCCGCACTCCGGAGTCCCGCAAATCCGGCCCCGCGCTCGTCTTCTTGATGTCCTCCTGGATGTGCTCGCGAGTCCAACGCACCACCTGCTCGGCAAACTTATAATCCATGGCCGACTGGCGAGGTTCGGCGATGATGAGTAGCGCCTTGTGATCTTTGCTGAAGAATCGGTTCCCCGATCCCCAGTTCAGATCGAAATTTGCAAACTGCGAAAAGCCTCGGCTGTCACGCGCCTCCACTTCCATCAGGCCCAAAGGATCGGCAACGAAGTAATTCGTGCCTAAAGACGAGAACGGCGAGACCAGTTCGACGGCGGCGCGGCGGACGGTTTGATGAATTTGCTTCGGATCCAGCCGCCGCTTCAAATCCTCTTTTTGCTCTGGCACCACGAACGACGGAAAGTTCCAAGTAAAGTACCGGACCATGTTAAGCAGTTCTTCTTCCTGTAAACCGCTGCGTGCATGCAGGAACAACCCGCTGGCTTCCATGTCCGCGGTGAGATGGTCGGCCATCTCTTCCATCTCGCTGGTGGTGTCCGCTCGGTCCGGGGCTTCGATCAGCACGAACAGCTGGTTGCCGTAGCCCAAATCCTTGCCGATCTGGCTCGCAGCTTGCCATTGAGGATCGTGATTCCCAAACAGGTCGGTCAGGTCGGTCCCGGTTCGCAGGTTGTGGATGTTCGCAAACAACAATACGGTCCCGACCAGGCTAAGGGCCGTGACCAGCCCCGGATGGTCTACCACCAGGCCGCCCACCCAGCGCATCAAACGGGCCATCATGCTGAAACTTCCGTCAGCGGTTTCTTCGCGATGAACAGGATGTGAGCCAGGGGCAGACGGTTTCGAAACCGGCGCTGTTCAACCCGCATACCCGCCTTCTCCAGAACACTGTGGTAGTCTGCGGCGGGAAGCGTCAGGGGCCGCACCCCGGCGCGTCCCCATAGGAAGATGAGCCGGTCGAAAGCCATGGTAATCGTCGACCATAGACCGCGCTCGCGATCGTGGACGCGAAAGATCAGCATACCGTTGGGCTCGAGCGCCGCGCAGCACCGTTGCAGCAGGGTTACTTGCTCATCGGCGCGCAGGTACTGCAACACATCCATGATAAGAATCAAAGCGGATGGCGGAAGATCGAGGCCACGAACGTCCGCAACGCTCAGGTTCGCATTGAGCTGGCTCAGCGCCTGGCGCGCGACCGCGATGCGATGCACGTCCAGGTCGTAACCTACTAGACGCCGGCTGCTATTACCGAAGGCGGCGAAACTCAGAGCCATGCCGTAGCCGCAGCCCAGATCCACGACTGTTCCCGATCCCAGGTCTTCGGCAGCCAGCAGCCCCGCAAGCATTAAGAAGACTCGATCCAGACGCAGCTTCCACCGGACGAACCCGCGGTCGGCTCGCCCGCATTGGGCAAACATCTGGTTCACAAAACGAATGCGGTCCCGCAATGCTGGATCGGCGGTCGCCTTAAGCTGGACCACACCCGCCGCAATCGCTGCCCCTGCGCCGCCGACGATTACTCCCAGCACCACGCTGCCCATCACCCAGGCCAGAAGTTCTTCTTTCATGTGCCCGCCAGCCATGAAGGCCCTGATCTCTTCCTTCATGTGCCCGCCAGTAAGCGCAGGCGCATGAAAAGGCCGAAATGACCCGCTTTGGAGAAGATAGCCGAGTTCCACGGAGGAAAACACGATCAAGGGCTGGAGCAGCGGATTGTTGATGAAAGTGCTGGCCAACGTCAGCGGCTTGTTCAGCTTGAAGAGTAGAGCTAAACCCGCTGCCGCGAGGAGTTGAACCCCGTAGATGGGAACAATGCCGATGAAGATCCCGAGGAACACGGCGGCGGCGGCTCGGCCGGGCGTAAGCCCCTCCTTCATCAAGGCAGCTGCGAACTCCCGCACGCGACTCTGAAATCCTCGGATCACGTCTTTCGCTCGCCGATCAACCCGACACCACCGACAACTCTCCGCTAGCAACCATCTCTCCGTCCACCCATACCGTGCCGCCGATGCACGCCATCTTGCCAACTTCGGTCAGCCTTTTGGTTTCAATGCGCAATTCCTGGCCCGGGCTTACGGGCCTGAGAAACTTGAAGCGGTTTACCGCCGCGAGCAGGGCCACTCCTTCTCCAGCCATTTGCGGGGCGGTCGATCCCATCATCACTCCCGCGGTCTGGGCCACCGCTTCGATTAGAAGAACGCCCGGCAGAATCGGCTTGGCGGGAAAATGCCCGGCAAAAATCGGGTCCGCCGGATGGACGAACTTTACGGCAACGCAACGTAGTCCCGGCTCCAGTTCTTCCACCCGGTCGATCCACAAGAAGGGAGCGCGATGCGGAATCATCGCCTCGATTTCACTTCGCTCCATCACCTTTGGCTCGGTCACTTTTCGTTGCATCACTTTTTGCTCGATCACTGCGGCTTGTACACCTCAAACGTTTCCGCCGGAATCTTCGGGTTCAACGAGTTCACGTCGATGACAAATACGCTGTTTACCCCGCTCTTGCCATCCACTTCCAGCGACTGCAGCAGGAAGTCCCGCTTGTTCAGCTTCACCACCAGGTAATTCAGCCGGCGACGAAAAGCGTCCGTCCGCGGAACCAGCTTCATTTCGAAATCCCCGCTGTCCTCCTGCACAGTGATCGTGAAATTCTTTTTCAGATTCCCGATAGAGTTCTCCCGGCTGAAATAGGACTGCGTGCGGCGCACGCTGCTTCCCACTTCCAGAACTTCTGTCTTGTCGCCACTGGTAACGTTGAGGTAGTTCTCGTTGTAGCGAATGCGAATCTTAGCCGGTTCGGAGTACTCCAGTGCAAAGCGGGTGGTGCCCTCGGCGCAAAACTTCCCGCGCAGCACCAGAGGTTTCACCATCAGGCTCGAGGTGCGGGTTTCGGTAATCGTCCCGCAGAAGCTGGTGTATTTCTTCTGTGCTTGCTGAACCCCATCCCAAATCCGGTTCAACAGATCGTCGGACTCCGCCGCCAGAACTCCCGGAAAAATCAGAAGCGCAAGCAGGGCGGCTAGCGGTGTGATCCGCGGGATCATGTCATGCACCCAGTCATGCACCCAGAAAACGAAATGCCACCGACCACAGGCAGACCCGCACCGTGTCTCGCACCGGCCTCATCTTGGAGCGCGCCTCACCGTCGTGATAGATGGTCCGCACCGGCGCATGCGCAATCGTACAGCCCGAACGTGCCATCTTGATCAACATTTCCATTTCCAGTTCGTAGTACCGGCTCCGCAGTTTGGTTCCGCGAAGCTTATCCAGCCGGAACAGCCGGAACCCGCTCTGGCTGTCGCGAATCTCGCGGCCCACCAGCGACGACGCCACCCGGCTCCCAATGGTGTTGGAGTAATAACGCGATCGAGGCATGGAGGCGCGATCGAAGGAGCGCGCCCCAATCACCAGATCCGCTCCCGTTTCTTCCGCCACCCGAAGCATGCCGGGAATATCTTCCGGCCAGTGCTGTCCGTCGCCATCGAGCGTAATCACGTGGGTAAAGTTCTGGGCGCGCGCGAAGTCGATGCCGGTACGCAGCGCCGAGGCCTTGCCGCAATTCCGCGGCGATCGCAGGCAAGTCGCTCCCGCATCTCTAGCAACTTCCCCGGTCCCATCGCCGGAGCCATCGTCAATCACGACGACTTCTTCCACATGCGGCTGAGTTCCCTTCACCACATCGGCGATGTAGGGGACCTCGTTGTATGCCGGAATGAGCGCGCAGGTTCGCATAACTGCAGGGTCCAGCGTGAGCTCAAATGCGCCCAGCCAGTACGCTGGAATTTGGGAGTGTATCACGCGTCCGGCCACTCCAAAAAGCCCTGCCAGCCAGCCCTTCGCGAACTTCGTGGTCAATGATTCTCCCTCCGTCGTCAAGCCCACCCCAACCATCCCAATTCCGCCTTGCAAACTATCCCTGGAGTGGGATAACCTGTGGCCGCAATTGGGGATCCCGGCAACATTTCCGCAATCCGATTAAAATTCGCGCAACCACAAGGCTATTCTAGGATGCGACTATGAAAGCACTGCTCGTGCAATGCCCGGCAACGTCCCCCTGGGTTCCGAGGAGGCAGTGGGAGCCACCATCGGTGGCCTTGGCGACCATCGCCGCGCAGATCGACAACCACGACGTAAAAGTCCTGGATTTAGCGCCCGCCCGCAAGCGCGCTATTCCAATTCTCATGGAGACATTGCAGCAAGAACGCCCGGACGTGGTGGGCTTTTCCGGGATGGCTTTTCAGTACGACTGCAACCTCCGCCTGGCGTACCTCACCAAGCAGTTCGATCCCCGCATAAAAACCGTGCTCGGCGGCTACCACGCCACGCTGTCCTACGACAGCATCGAGGGGTCGCCCGGGGCAGACTACTGGGATTTCATCGTGCGCGGCGAGGGCGACTTCAGCTTCGGCGAACTGCTGGACTCGCTGGATGCGCAAGGCAGCGGGCTGGACAACGTATTGGGCGTGTCCTACAAGACGGAAAACCGCCAGTTCCATCACAACGCGCCTCGTCCGCTGGAAGACGTAACTAAGATTAAGCTTCCCGCGCGCGATAAGCGCATCATCAAGAACTTCCACATGTATTTCCGCAGGGCCGACGTCATCGAGACTTCACGTGGCTGCCTCTATCACTGTAATTTCTGCAGCATTCATCAAATGTATGGCAGCTCAATCCGGCAGTATCCGCTGGATCGGGTGCTGGCCGATATTGAGGACGCCTATAGCCGTGGTGCCCGCCACATCTTTTGCACCGACGACAATATCACCCAGAACATGGACCGCTTCGAGCAACTGATCGATGGGGTGATCTCGCTCAAACTGAAGAATCTGCACTTCACGACGCAGGCCACCGTGATCGGCTTTTCCCAACGCCCGAACGTCATCAAGAAATTGCCCAAGGCGGGCTTCGTCTCCATCTTCCTGGGCATCGAAAACGCCTCTACGAAGAACCTCCGGGCCATGAAAAAGCCCAACACGCTCCCCGCCATCAAGAAGGCGATTGCTGAGTTGCAGAAAGAAAACATCGTCGTGATTGCGGGCCTCATCAACGGTCTTCCCGACGACGATCCCGAGAGCATGCGGGAGAACTACCAGTTCATCAAAGAGCAGCGCGTGTCCAGCATCATGGACCAGATCATGACCCCCTATCCCAAGACGCCCTTGCGCGACAACATGCTCCGCGACGGCCAGATACAGAATCTTTCCGACTTCCGCTGGTATGACGGCTACTTTAGCAACACCCGCACGTCTGCTTTATCGCCGGAAGAACTCAGCTTTGCCCGCTGGAAAATCCGCCGCGAGATCATCGGAATGTGGTGGCCCACGAAGAGCGACTGGAAATTCTTCAAGGGCTACAGTTACGTGTGGGCGTTCGGCCTGCGCCATATCGTCTGGCTGAACGAACGGATCCTAGAGTTATTGTTCGGTATCGAAGGCCGCTACAAGCTGCAAATGCGGCACTTCATGAAGCTCAACGATTTCGGCATCGAAGTTCCCGGCCTGGAGCGAACCGACAGCTATCATCCGGTCTATGGCACTTCGGAAGATCCCTTTCGCGACACGCGCCGTTCCCTGCTGAAGAGGCGTTTGCGATTCTCCTGGCGAAAGCTGCTGGAGATGCCACGCGGCTCCGGGCGTCGCCCTGAATCAGCTGTACCAGCCTCCTTGCTTGCCAAGGAGCAACCCGCAGACCAATCGAGGTCCGGGAATCCGCTCGTCAGCATTGCATCGCCGCGAATGCAATGAGAATGACAATGGGTCGTCCATCGGTGATGATTGAATTTACGCGGGCAGGAGTCGGGCTCGGCTGGTGCCAGGGAGGTAGCCAGTGCGAATCCTGCTGCTAAGGCCCTCTCAAGAAACCTATCAGTTCGGGTTGGCTCCTTTTTTCCAAACGGAACCGTTAGGTCTGTTGTATCTGGCGGCTGCGCTACGCCCGGCGGGGCATTCCGTCACTTTGGCGGACATGCGTTTCGAGCGCCGCAGCATCCCTGAAATTTTGCGCGAGTCCCAGCCCGATCTGGTAGCGATCTCCTGCCTGCACATCCTCGAAGCACCGACGTCGCTCCGGCTGGCCGACCAGATCAAGGCATACAATCCGAAGATTTTTGTCGCCCTCGGCGGCCACGCCATCTCCGCCTACCCCAAGGCCGTCGACCTCAACCGCTCCGTGGATGCAATTTGCGTCGGCGAGGGCGAGGCCCTGATGCCCGCCTTGTGTGACGCTATCGCCAAAGGTCGCCCGTTGGATACCCTCCCATCGTTGCTGCTCCCCAAGGGAGACGGGCACTTTCAGGCGACGACCGTCAAGCCGGAGCAGTGGCTGGATCTGGCCCAAATGCCCCTCCCCGACCGGTCCGTCGTTGCCCGCTATCAGAAGCGCTATTGCTGCCTGAATTACATGCCGATGTGGACCATGGAGACAGCTCGCGGTTGCACCTACCGGTGCAACTTCTGTTCGGTGTGGCAACTCTACAAGCGCACCTACCGCTGCCATGCGCCCGAACAAGTACGCGCCGACTTCGAAGCCACGGGCCGCAACCTGTTCATGGTCGACGATTTGTTCTGGGCCGACCGGGCGCGGAGCGAAGAATTAGGCCACACCCTGCTCCGCTCGAAAGAGCGTAAGAACCTGCTGCTGGTGCAAACCCGCGCCGATCTGGTCACCGAAAATGCGGATCTGTTAAGGCTCTGGCGTCCGCTCGCGAAATCTTTCGACATTTTCTTCGGCCTGGAGTCCCACACCAGCCCCGGCCTCAACTCGCTGGTGAAGGACGCTGACATCAACAAGACGGTCGAAGCGGTTCGCATCGCACGCGAACTCGGGTTTGGCGTCACCGGAAATTTCATTATCGATCCCGATTTCACCGAGGCAGATTTTCAAGGCCTGTGGGATTTCCTGGACGAGCATCAACTGTATCGCGTGGGATTTACCATTCTCACGCCCTTGCCGGGCACCTACTACTTCGAAAAAAGCAAGAAGAAGATCGAAGTGTTCGACTGGACCCAGTACGATCTGCACCACCTGCTTTGGCAGCCGCGCCTGGGCCCGGAGCGCTTCTTCGAGCTTTATTGCGAATCGTGGCGCCGCAGCGTTCTCAACATCGCCGGAAAAAAGAAGTGGTGGCAATGGCTCAGGCAGGTCAGGTTGCGCGACGTTCCCCGCCTGGCCCAGATTCTTGCGCGCACCCAAACCCTGATGGATCCCCAGGCCTACATGAAGGAAACAAAACTCCTGGCCCCAAGAGGGTTGACGCCAGTTTCCGAACCCTCCACCGAAGGAGTCGGCGCCCTCCGCGGCGCCTGATTCAAAGTGATGACGTGGGACGGACACTCCTGTCCGTCGCCTTTGACCTTAATTTTTTCGTGAGTGCACGACCGAGAGCGCACGACCGTGGGTGCACGGCCCGCGAGTGCACGACTGTGGAAGACCGGCCCTTCAGCGCCGCGTAAAAGTGCAAGATAGATGCAGGCTTTAGCCCAGGGTGGGCCGCAGTCGCACTTCGACCTAATCCCCGCTGCGTCCCACCGCTTCCTGGTCCGCGTGGGAGGGCGCCTCGGCGGGCAACCCAATCTGCACAAGGTTCGGGAGCGGTTGTTCTTTCAGCACGAACTCGCGATACAGCTTGGCCATGCGTACGTTCTCTGCATCCCGCTCCGCTCGCGCCTGTAGCTTCTCCTCGCGGGCGTTCCTGGCGATGCCCAGTTGCTCCAGGTCGTGCTGGGCCTCGTTGGTCACGATCTCGTCCTTCAAAACCAAATGATGTTCGGTACTGCTGAGCTTCACGCTCTTGCCGCCCGCGAAAATCTCGTGGCGGCCGTGCTCCTCGTACCACTTGGTCAGCGTGGCCGTCATGTGCATTTTCTCGATGATGTTCCGCCAACCCATCCCAGTGTTGTACGCGCAAAAGGAGATTTCCCCCTCTTGCGTGGCGTACGGGATGATGCACTGTTCGGTCCTTCGAAAATCGTAGTTGAACAGATCCTGGAACCACATGCCCGCCACGAATAGCAGATTCCAGCGGTCGCGCCTGCGCCGCACAATATCAGCTAGCGTGCGCTTGCCAGAGACGTCGCCATAGTCGCGTCCCGTTGCGCCCAAACCCTTGTCGAGCTTCCTCAACATATCGAAAGCGCGGAAATGTGTCGGCGCATGAAACGCGTCGTAGTTTCGCACCAGCGCCAGCGCCATCCCCACAACTGAGATCCACTTTCTGCGAGCCCAATCGTTGATCCTCGCAACGTCCTTGGCGAACTGATCCGCATCCACGAACGCGGTCACCGGGATCGCTTCGCGCGTCTCCTTATCGACCATCATCGCCATCCCCACCCCACAGTTAGGGTGACAGCCACAGGCGACTTGGCCCCAGGCGGCTTCGGGGCCGTGGACCAGGTCGGCCCAGTCGGAGAAGGTGCTCAGGAACGAGAGTGGGAACCAGTCGCGGACGGGCTCGCCGATATGCAACTGATTCTTCACATCGTGTGCGAGGTGCGAGAGGGTGTAGCGTTGCGCCCGGCGGCGTTCGTCGGTCACGGCTTCGTCGCGGCCGGTGAAAGAGACCGGCTGGAACGACACCATGGCTATCTTGTCCGGGTTATCGAGGGCGAATTGCACGACGCGGCCGACCTGCTCGTTGTTGATTCCGTTGACTACGGTGGTCACCAATACGATTTCGACGCCGTTGGAATGCAGGTTCTCGATAGCGCGCAGCTTCACATCGAACAGATTCCCGACGTTACGATGGGAATTCGCTGGGTTGCCGATGCCGTCGAATTGGAGATAGGCATAGCGCAAGCCCGCTTCCGCGGCCTGCCGCGCAAACTCCGGGCTCTTGGCGAACTCGATTCCGTTGGTCGCCGCCTGCACACTGTCGTATCCGAGTTGCCGGGCGTAGCGAATGGCGTCCAGAAAATGCGGGGACATGGTCGGCTCGCCCCCGGAGAACTGCACCGACATCTGGCGCCGAGGCTTGATGGAAAATGCGTTGTCGAGAAGCGTCTTGACGTCGTCCCAGGTAAGCTCGTGAACGAAGCCCACCTGGTTGGCATCCATGAAACAGGGATCGCACATCATGTTGCAGCGGTTGGTCAGGTCGATGGTAAGAACCGACCCTCGCCCGTGCTTGATTGTGCTGCTGCCATGGTTGTGCAGCTTTTCGTCGTTGTGAGCGCGGATGTCGCGCCCGGGAAACATCTCCTCCAGATGCCGGAAGAACTGAGGATCAATGGATATGACATCTTCAAAATGTCCATGCAGAGGACAATCCTTGACCATCAGGATTCTGCCGTCGCGCTCAATGATCTGCGCCTTGATTTCGCCGGGCTTCTCCGTCAGCAGGACGCGGTAATCCTGTTTGCCGTCGACGATCTGCTTGCGGATCTCCGGTACACAGCGGGGGCAGAGCGAATCGGTTTCCCGCGGCCAGCCCAGGGGCGGCTTCATCTTTTCACGGGACTTCAGCAGCGGCTTGTCCGACCATTTGGGAATGAAGGACGGATTCTCCGGAATGAGGTCGTTACCCAGGCAAAACATCTGCCACGCCCCATTGGCAGTAATGGACATCGCCTTTTCAAGGTATTTGATGAGCTTATGCATTTGCCTTGACGCTCGGTGTTGAGCCCGCCACAATCTCGTCCACATGCCGGAACGAATGATTTTGCAGAACGCTGTACATATCCACGAGATCGCGCTCGGTGTATCCGTTTTCCCTTAGAACGTCGATCGACCGGCGCAAATGCGGACGGTTGCGCATGCCGAACCGTTGATGATAGTCGATAAGGTGGCTCATCATCTCGCTCTTCGGAAACGTGGCGGTTCCGCGGGGCATGTCGTGATAGGACAACGCACCATCCGCCAGGAAGGCGCTGGTATCCCAGCCGGCTTCCGCTGCCTGTTCGACGATTTCGCACCCGTCGTATCCTCGGAGACAAAAGTGGTACGGAAGGAGCGACGGCATGTGCAAGCGGGCCAGATAATCGAGCGTCATGCGGGCGTCGGCGCCGGTTTCCGTGGGAAAACCATACATGGTGTTGACGTTGACGACCATCCCGCGGTCCTGGGAGTAATTAATGATCTCCGCGGCCGTTTCCAGCCGCATATTTTTCTTGACCAGCTTTTGAATGCGCGGACTTCCGGATTCGACCGCATAGGTAACCCAGACGGTTCCAGCATCGGCCATCAAGTCCACCAGTTCGCGCGTCATGATGTCGGCGCGCAGCCCGTTCACGAAATAAAGGCGCCAATTCTTGCCGAGCCGGATAATCATGCGAAACACCGCCTCGGTGCGCTTGCGGTCCATATTAAATATGTCGTCGACCACGTAGAAGTCCTCGATGGCATGGTCGCGCGACATCTGCTCCATCTCAGCGACGACGTTCTCCGCGGAACGCAGCCGCGCGGTCTTGCCGGCAAAGGTATTGCAGTAAGTGCACAAGAACGGACAACCCCGGCTGGTGAGCAGGACCCCTTGCCGCCGGTGGTTGTACGCATAACTCAAGTGCTGTTCGTACCGGCCCAGGTCGACCAAGCCGTAGTCCGGGAACGGCAGTTCGTCGAGGTTGTCGGCGACATCGCCGTCGCCCAGGTCGACAGTCTGGTTCTCTTGCCGCAACACCAAGCCATTGGTTGCGGTGCCAGAGAGGAGACGCGAAAACGTCAACTCACCTTCCCCGACGACCAACAGATCGATGGCGGGGATGGCTTTGAGCACGGCTCCACGCCTGGCGGTGGCGATCGGGCCGCCGGCCACGATGGGGATATCCAGAACACTCCTGGTCAACTCGGCAACCCGCTTAAGTTCGTCCTCGAATAGGCTGATGCTGCGTATGCCGACGAGATCGGGGCGATAGTCCAAAAGCTTCGCTACCAGCTCTTCGTCCGAGCGGGCATCCAACGATGTTTCAAGGATCTCGATGTGTACGTCCGGATTGTGCATCCGCGCACTGCTGGCGACGTACATGAGCCCGATTGGGGGGATGTGAACCTCGGGCGTAACCAGGCCGCCGACCCAGCGCCGCTGATCGTTGGCCTCGATCAACAGGACCCGGCGGCATTTTGAGATCCTCGCCAGGAGGTCACTTTGCGGCTTTGGTGTTGACGAATCGATGGAATACAGCACGTTTCCCCCCCTTGGGGTTTGATGGGTGGCCAGCCCCGCCGAGATCCAAACCCCACCCCAGTTGTGGAAGACTATCAGATCGCATTCTTCCGCGACAACATTCTTCCGGCGGACCGGAAACCCCCTGGGTACGTGGTTTTTTGTGGCATTGTTTTGAGCTCCTATGTATCCTCAACTGCGCTGAAAAAGAAGCGCAGCAGCCACGAAGGGCACGAAGTATCACGAAGGACTTCATTGGTATTGTTTCCCGCTAGCGAAGTTGCACTTGCGAATATCCCATTCAGAACGTAATGAGACTCCGGTCAGCCTGGAAGATTGAGAACTATACCTACCGCGAGTGCCCGCACCCGGACCGCGAATTCGGTTATGCGGTTTCCCTGCACAATCACTCCTGCCATTCCGTAGAGAAACTGGCGGCGCTCAACCAGGTAGTCAAGCTGGGCTTCATGCGTCCTTTGAGTGGAGTGCTGCAGAGGTCGTTCGGCCTCGCTGGCGTCCCAAGCCTGAACTACGCCGACATCACATATAACCCGCCGTACACTCCCGAAGACGTCTATCGGATGGAGGCCGCAGCGGCGGCTGATTGGGGCTTCGACGGCGTCCACCTGGCCATCACCGATCACGACGAATTCGCCGGCAACCTGGCTCTGCTGCACGGCCGGCCCGATCTTAATGGTTGCACCAATGGCTGCACCAACGGCCGTATCGCAATCGCCGAAGAGCTCTCCTTGTGGTACCAGGGGCACTTATTTCATCTTGGACTGAGCGGGCTGCCGGAGAGCGGCATCGACGAAACGCATAATCGAATTCAATCGGCTGCGCGGGGTGGACGCCACGACGAATTGTTTGAAACTCTGGCCGCCAGCGGCTGCCTTGTGGTCCTGAACCATCCCCTGGTCGCCTGGGCGCCGGGGGCGGCGGCAATTCCCATCACCGACTTGCTGACCCGCTACGGCTGGGCGATTCATGCATTGGAAGTGAACGGGATGCGGCGGCGCGAGGAGAATGATCGTGTTCTGGAACTCGCCCGCCAATGGAACAAGCCAGTAGTGGGAGGAGGCGACAGCCATCTGCTGGTCGCCAGTTCCATCGTTACCCTGTCGCAGGCCGCGACGTTCGGGGACTTTATCGCTGAAGTGAAGGACGGCCGGTCGGTGCCGTTCGTGACGCCCGATTATTTTGCCCCGCTCAACTGGAAGCTTTTCTTGCGCGTGCTGTTTTTCATGTCGCGCTACCGGCGAATTGCCAGTTATAAGGGACAACCCGTGGCCGAGATGCTGGAGGGCCGTAGAGTCTTGCTTGACCCGGTGGGGTTTGCGAGCGGCGCCTTCTTGTCTGTGGTCTCAGCTCTCGGACTAGCTCACTGATGAACTCCAAGCGGTCTCATAATGAACGATTGTCGTTCCTCTGGGCGTCCTGCGTGCAAAGACACGAAGGCCCCGGTTATCAGCCGGGGCCCGGATTGATACTGAACGCTGTCCGCGAAACACTTCTAGGGTAACTCTGGCGGCGGCGAAGTCAAGCGGAATTGATTTCGTCGAGTGACGACAGAGGGTGAGGGAGTCGAACCCTAATGGCTGATGAGCCACTCGACGGTTTCGCGGACCGCGTCCAGTACCCACTGCCATCGCCCTCTAAACGCTGTCCACAGAAGGAATTCTAAGCTGGGTGCGGGATCGAATCGTGGAGGAAGGCGAATAAATTCGGGATGGTGTGTCGATTCGGGAATTCGCATGGCCGGGAAAATTCCTTGATGCAGCACTTGTGACCGAGGTTAAGGCGGACCGATCAGCGGGCCGATTCGCAGGCCGCGGGTTCCAAGCTTCCGACGGCAGCATTCTCGCGCGGGCCGGCCAGCACGAATTCGAATCCGCGTTTCCTGAGCTCATCGATGACTCGCGGCAGGGCTTCCAGCATGACGTGCGCCCCACGCGGCAAATGATCGTGCAGCAGGATGATGTCTCCGCTGGCCGCCTGTCGCAAGATGCGCCGGGCAAGGACGCTGGAATCGGCGGTGAGCGTATCCCGGGTGCGAATGCTCCAGGAAACATACTCCAATCCCGCGTCTGTGAGATAGGACTGCAGCAGCACATGACGCATGCCCACCGGCGAGCGAAACAAGCGCGGACGGAAACCGCAAATGCGGCGCACGCTTTCCGCGCCGCGGTCAATCTCAGCCCGCAGGCGCGAGGGCGTGAGAAAGCAAAACAGCAGGCGATGCGACCAGGTGTGGTTGGCAACCAGGTGTCCTTCGTCCCATGCCCGGCGCACGATTTCCGGATATTGGTCGGCGCGCTTCCCCACGACAAAGAACGTGGCCTTCACACCTTTCTCCCGGAGCAGGTCGAGTAATTTGGGCGTATCCACGGGGTCCGGGCCGTCGTCGAAAGTCAGGGCTATGCAACCGGAACCTTCCACGCGGGAGCGGTTGGCCACCAGCCACTGGTTGCGTGGATGAAATAACAGGTAGAGCGTGAGCAGGGTGCCAATCGTGTAAATGCAAGCCGCGAGCAGGAACCGCGTGAGGGTGAAGGGATAGAGCAGGGCCAGGGAGGCGTTGGTCGCAAGAAACAACAAGAAAAAAGTTGCGGTCCTCGCCATATCGGTTGTCTCAAGCCCGAAGCGGGCGGAAGTCGGAGTGCCATTTTAGCACTGGCGGTCATCTTTTCTGCCGGGATGACCTGGGAATTCCTTGACAAAGTGTAAGAGAAAAATTAGATTTCGCCAGTTCTTCTAGACTTCTTCTGGACTTCGGAGGATATGCTGCCATGACCCATCGCGGCTGGGCCGCTCTACTGATCGTGACGATGTTCGGCGCGTGTTTGCAGGCTTCATCCCAGGAGTTGGTGTCGCCTAAACTGTTGCCCCCAGCGTCCGTGCTGCGAACTGGGATCGCCGCCCGAAATCCTACTTTTGAAATGGGGGACGATCCGTTGAACTCCAACCACGCGGCCGCACCACACCGGCACTGGAGCAAGACGGGAAAGATCCTGACAATCGTGGGCGTAGGCCTGATAGGCGCTGGCACGGCGGCGATCGTCCACGGCCAGAACACCCGGGTAGCCTGCAGCAACGGCACCTGCGTGAACGTCGCCTGGAGGGCTACAGGAGCAATCTGGGCCGGTGCGGGCGCGGCGTTGGTGATCGTTGGGGCCACCCGGCGCACCGAAGATTGAAGATTAAGCATGCGGGGATGATGTGCTTGTTTCTCTGGGTCAGATAGGCCTTGAATAACGACCATTTCGATTTGAGGAATTCGATTTGAGGAAGATGGAGGCTGACTGCCATGATGAGCAAATCCATGCGTCGGCAATCTGGAGTTTTCCTTCTGTTACTTTGTTGTTCGCCACAAGCGCTTCGCGCTCAGTTGTCCAAGGAGAATCACCAGGCAGCCGAGCGAATGATATCGGGCACCTTGTATCTGCGGTTGCAAGCTCCGCAAAAATTTGGCATGGGGCTGTGGGCGCCCTATTCGGAGTCGATGCTGGAGGCCTCTCCGGCAGGAGTCAGCGCGGAGCGCAAGCTGGCCGAACCGCTTAAGTCCATCCCCAGGAATGGTTACCATCTCAAGCAGGAAGAAGTCTATTGGGGATACTTGGCGAACACTCCCTTAAACCATTGCAAGCTGGTATGGGAGAAAGGCAGGTATGTGGTCTGGTGTGAGCGGGTCGATCCCAACACCGATGTCTCGGTTGACTTTATCGGCATTACCACGCTGGACGGTTTTACCAAGGCCTTCAACCTGACTTTTTCGAAGGCGCCGCTGCAGGATGAGCATCCGGAGTGGCCGTCCGATGTGCGGGCGGGAATTGCCGCGGAGAAACTGGTGGTCGGCATGACTGTGGAACAGGCCAGAATCGTGGTCGGCGCCCCACTCAGCGTTACCGCGGGAGAAGAGAACGGAGCGAAGACGGAAACCTGGACGCTCCGCCAGGATCCGGGCCAAGTTCTCGGATGGAACAAAAAGCACGGAGCAGGGCGGAAAGCAGCCAAGCAGACGGGCTTTCCGGCCAGCATAACGTTCCAAGACGGAAAGCTGTTATCGATCAAGGGGGAGGCTGCGCACTAACTCGACCCAGCGAAAACACAAAGCGGCCGATCTACAGGCGACACAGTCGTCTACTTCTTCCCTGGCGTCTCTCCCGTCACTTCCACTTGCACCTTCGTGCCCACTTCATCCAGTGCCGCTTTCAGGTAGTTCTTAAAGCCCCAATCGTTTCCGTAATAGGGTCTCACCGGGATCGTGGCAATTTCGGCGTTGGTGGTTGGATCGATGAAGTGTATGGAAAGAATTAAGTGATAGTTGTTGTAGTCGACTCGGACGTCGGAAAACTTGATGTAGAGGTCGTTGCCCGCAGCGTTCTCGTCCCCCTTGTCTTTGGCGGAGGTAATGGTTCGACCGGACACCAGGTTTCGTGAAAACGAAGAGTTCAGGGAACCTATGATGTCGGTCCACTCGGTCTTGCTCTGATAGCCCCAAAGGGCCCAATCGTCGGCGCCCAGGTCGACCCATCCGACAAAAATGCGATTCATCTTACTCATGTCGACGGTCGATTCCTTGGACAGGAAGCGCGGCACTTTGTGTCGCGCCGCCAGAGAGGGGAGTGGGAAGGAAATACAAAGCAACAGCAGCGCGGCCGTCGTCAGCCGTTTCATGGAATGCTCCTTAACGCCTTTCGGGCCGTAAACCGAGGAGCACGGGAAAAACCGTGCGCCAGCGAAGTGAAGATTACAGATCGTTTGTATCTCCACAATCTATTTTCCGCCGGCAAACTCCTTCTGCAATTCTCCGCTCACCTGGTCCAGTTCCTTGATCAAGCAACCCTCAAGGCCGCACATATGCGCGCTGTAGGTCTGGAGTGGAATCGATCCAATTTCTGCGTTGCTCTTCAGGTCGATGAAATGAACCGAGAGGTGCAGGCGATATTTGTGGTCATAAGCTACGTCGGAAAATTTGACGTAAACGTCGTTCCCCGCGGTGTTTTCGTCGCCCTGGTTTTTGGCTGCGGTCATGGTCCGTCCGGAAAAGGCTTTCGCTTGGGAGCCTTCCTGAAATGCGGCGTTCGCGTGGTTGATCACGGCTTGATACTCTTCCCGGGTGGCATACCCTTGGTGATGATAGTCGTCGGGGCTAATGTTGACCCATCCGAGAAAAACTTTGTTCATGCCTTTCATGTCCACGGGGGCGAGTTTTTTCTTGGCTATCAGGAGTACCGGCAGAGCTACGATTAGCAGCCAGACTGCGATAACAATGGTGCGTTTCATAAAGGGATTCCCTTCTCCTTATTGTGGCGTTAGAAATCTGCGCAAAGCGTTTCGGAAGTCGGGTAACGACCCCGAATTGTATCACTCTAACAAAGCGCTTTTCTTCTTCCGAGGTTAGATCCCGAGGTTAGATCTCAAGGTTAGATCCCAACTTAGAACTCGGGACGGAATGCGTTCGCCGTCAGATCGCCCAGCATTTTGTGCCAGGGATGGTTTTCGTTGTGCTCCACCTCCGCGACCATGGTGCGCATCTGCTGCAACACGGGCGGCGCGGCGTCGTCGTACACGTCACCCTGCAACAATTTCAGCACATCCACGCGGTACTTGGGGTCGTTGATGAAGTAGGTGAACAGCACGTTCAAGCGGTAGTACACGGTGATGAAGTCGTACCAGTTCTTGGTTCCCACGCGCAGCGTGTTCTCGAAGGTGGAGAAACTTTGACGCGAGAAGTCGTTCTTCTCCAGCGCGGCCAGAATGTCTCGGTGCGCGAAGCGTGAACTGTTCAGCGCAATGCTGACGCCCGTGGAAAAGATGGGGTCGACGAAGCGGCCGGCATCGCCGACCAGGACGAACCGGTCGCCGCACAGTTGCTTCATGGCATAGCTGTAGTCACCTTCGTCTTTGAAGGGGCGCACCCGGTCGGCTTTGCGGAGAGTTTCTTCGAGCATGGGCCGCGACGCAACCGACTCCCAAAAGAACTTCTCGCGATCGCTTTTCGATTTGGCAAAGTTCTTTTTCTGCGTGACCACGCCCAGGCTGGTCACGGTACTCGTAATCGGAATCTGCCAGATCCAGGTGTTGGAAATGGGAAGGAAGTGGATGAAGATGTAGTCGCGGTGGTCATCTTTCTTGGAGAAAACCCTGCGATCGTAACCATCGAACCAGGAGTGGATGGCGTACTGGTCGAAGACGGTATCCTGCACCTTGAGTTTGAGCTGGTTGCCGAGGAACGTGTTGCGGCCGCTGGCGTCCACCACCATTTTCGCGCTGACGGCCATCTCTTTCCCGTTGCGCCCCATCGCGAACCGCACCACCGGTTCCTTCGGTCCGAAGTCGACTGCGTTTACCTTGACACCTTCGTACACCGCCGCACCCAACTTGTTGGCGTGCTGTAACAGCATCAGGTCGAACTTGCCGCGGTCCACATGGTAGGTGTAATTCTTGTCCACGCCCGCCTGTTCCCGCTCGTCAAAACGAATGTCGGCATGGCAATCCGGAGCCAGGCCCTCCCATCCCAGCTGATAGGGATTTTTTTGCTTGTCGTCCGCGGTCCAGACCGCGCCGAACTTGTGCGGGAACTTGGCCTCTTCCATCTGGGGAAGAAAATCGAGGTCTCGGAACACGCGCGTGGAAGAAGGTACCAACGACTCGCCCACATGCGGGCGCGGAAACAGCTCGCGCTCAAACACAACACAACTGACGCCTGCCTTGGCCAGATAGGCGCCCATGGACGATCCCGCCGGCCCTCCGCCAATAATCGCGACATCGAAATCCGGTTTGGTTAGAACCAACGCTTCGTCCTCGCTCCTTCGTAGAAGTGGATTCCTTCGGGACGGCCGACAGCCCGGAAATATTATAGGGCGTATTCGTGGGATGGCCGTTTGGCTTTTTTTCCTTTGCCGTTCGCGTTTGCGCAACGGGAGAGCAGCAAGGAAGTCTGTTTCACATTTCCAGCCCGATTCGGGACGGCGCTTTCTTGCATATGAATTTGAGTCCTAGCCCCGCTTGTTGAGATAGCGGGAAGGACATGGTGAGCGCGGAAGGAATCGAACCTTCAACCTACTGATTAAGAGTCAGTTGCTCTGCCAATTGAGCTACGCGCCCACGGTGGGGATTTTGGCTGGTAGGACGAACGAAAATTATAGCATCCGGCGTCGCTTTCTCGCTGGCGGGCAGCAACGGCGCTGGTCGTTTCTATTTTCTCGTGCGAAGCGAAACACTGGCGTGCAACGCGACGGCAGAAAAGAAACAGGATCTGTCTGCGTGGCGGTGATCCGCTCCAAAGATTTCGAGCGAGAATCCGGCGCAGACATTCTCCGACGCTGAAGCGTCGCGAAGGCGCGACGCGCCCGACGCAAAGAAAAACTAGGAACGCTGGCGCGCTTCCGCCGCCAAGCCGGGCGCTTCGCTCGCCACCGGACGGCGCGGAGGCAACTGATCGGCTGCGATCGGAGGACGATGCTCGACGGTGCCGATCACCGGCGCTTCATCCATGCCGTCGGCGTAGGCCATCGACGCGAAACGCTGCTCGCTGCACATTTGATCGATCATGCGCTGCTGCCGTCGGTTGAGCACGGCGTGAGGAAGAATGGGAAAATTGCGGAACATCCACAGCAAATAAATCCGCTGGAGGAATGATGGCATTACATATCGCGGACCGATCGGTGTTTGAACCTGCACCACTCCCGCCGCGAGCTTTTCGATCAACATACGTGGGCCCACCTGGAACCTGAAATTGGCCAGAGCAATTCTAGGGCCGCCATTATTGCACCACGACTAATGCAATGGGAAGCTTTTTTTCACAGAATCCCGGGGAAATCGCCAAGACTGCGTCGGACGGTGAAACCGCCTCGCGTCAGTTGTGTAGTTTTGGGAAAGTTTTCCAGAAACCGATCCTGGATCGGAACAACCTCAGCGCCCTTTAATCAAGCTCATTAGTCAAGCTCAGAAGTCAAGCTCAGACCGAGACTTCGGGCAGGATATCCATGCGGCGGATCTGCGCCGCCACACCGAACTCCGAGCCTTCTTCTTCGACCCTCACAATGGTGGCCTGACAGCATACCCAGCATTTCTCGCCGGACGTGAGTTCCGGGGGAAGGATCAGCACCAGTTCGACCTCGGCGCCCTTTTCCATGCGGGACTTGGAGTAGAGGAAGACTCCATTGGCGCTGACATCGCGTGTCTGCGCGGTATGATCCGCTCCCTGGGCGGTGCGCACGCGCGTGGCCACGCGCGTGGAGATGCGGCTTCCGGAGCGGCGCTCGGTGTCAGCCTTCATAGGGGCGAAGTGCCCACCTACTGTACACCAAGGCCGTAAATTGGGCGAGGAGTTCCGGGCTCCCGTCGGGGAGCCCGCAATCCAGATTGGGACTAGCTGGTCGGCCGTCGAGCGCGGGCTGCGGGGACAACCAGGGCCTGCTCCATGGTGGGCACGTTGGTGCCGCGGAGCCTCACTTCGACGTCGTGCAGCTTATCCGGTTGGAAGGTCTGGTAGTAGGCCTGAACCAGCAATTCCATCGTGAATGGGTTGTCCTGATCCTCTTCCAGGTGCGCGATGGCGTCTTCGTACTTCTTCTGGTCCATTAATAGAGCGCCCGCGGCACCGTGGTACGAACTCTGAATCACGCGGTTGCGGCTGCCGTTGGCCAGAGCCTCGAGCTGGTGGAGGGCCTGGTCGGCCAGAGCTTGGTTGCCCGCGCGGGCTGCCCGCACAGCGCGGATCCGGAAGATGCGCGACATCTCTTCATCGCGATCCGAGGTGGAGATAGTCGAGCGGTGGCTGAGAGATTCCTCAGCCAGCTTCAGATGCTTAAGAGCGGCGTTGTCGTCGGCCTGGTACTCCGCCATCTGGCGGAGCGCCTGCGCCTCCTGCAGATCCTGCTCCTTGGCGTGAGCCGTTTCGGCGATTTCCTGAAGGTTCTTGTCGGCTTCGGCGAAATTGCCTTCTCGAACAAACGTCATCGCCCTCTGCATCCCGTAGGTGAGGCGGTCGGCTTCCGTGTGCGCAAAGCGAATAGCCTTGTCGTATTCCACGCGGGCCTGCTCTTGATTGCCCATGAGCGCATTGGTATCGCCGAGGCCGAGTTGCGACGACACGAAGTCGGGATCAATCTTGAGCGCGGCGCGATAGTGAGTCAGGGCGCCTTCGAAGTTCCCCGACATGCGGAGCAGTTCTCCGTAGGAATCCTGCGGGTTGGGTTCTTTCGGAAGCAGAGCGACGTAGCGGTCCATGGCCGCAAATGCCTTGTCGAATTTCCGGTTGCGAGCGTCCACATACGCCAGATCGTTCAACGCGGCGGGATAGTTCTTGTCGATGACCAGAGCCTTCTCCATGAAGCGCTGGGCCTGGTCGTTGCCGTTTTCGCCCATCAGCCAGTTGCCGGCAAGATAGAGCAGGTGCTTGTCGTGGGGATACATCTCAAGCATGTCGTTCATGGCGGTGATGCCGCCGAGGAAGTCGCCTTCCTGCACCTTGGAAATCCAGGCCACCATCAACTGTTCGCCGGGCGTCAGTTGGGGCGCGAGCGCCTTGGCTTTGGCGCGAGCGTCACTCACTTCCTGGGGATTGCCGCTGTTAAAGGCGATCCAGGCCCAGGCCAGGGCGAGCTTGGGATCTTCCTTCACGGCCGCGCGCCAATCCTCGTTGCAGCGCTCCAGATAGAGATTCTCGTAGTCGGCAATGCCTTTGTCGTAAAGCTCACGGGCCTTGGCGGACGAGGTCGTTACCGGCAGGGTGGAAGTTTCAGCCTTCTTGACGTGGTGCGCGTACAGAGGCGCGGCGAGACATAGTGCGAGAGCGAAAACGACACAGCTCTTCATAGAAAACGAGCGAGGCATCGAGATCTCCGGAACAGAGCTTTTTAACGGGGAGGAGATTACGAGAAAAGGGTAACATCGGCGTAACCGGCGGACGAGGTGACGAAAGACGTAGGACGGATGCGGGGAATGGTTGTGTCGGGCGGTTGAAAATTAGAAGCCGGCCCTCAGGGGCTAAGCTGTTTGCCCTTAGCAATTTGAGGTTCTGAGAGTGTTGATATGAAAAACGATATGAAAAACAACAGGGGACGCGATGGGGCTCATTTCTGGCTTGTACTAACTCAGAAGGTGAACGAGACCCCGCCGCGGACCGAGCGTGCGGCCTGGACCAGATAGACAGTCTGGCCGTCCTGGCCGAGCACGGGAACGTAACCCTGCGCCAGGAGGTTGCGCAGGTCGATGAGGGCCTCCATGTGGCCACCCATGATGGGAATCGGCTGACGGATAAAGACGTTCAGGAAGGGATCGCTCTGTCCAGGAGAAGCATTGAACATATCGACGGGCGTGATCGCCGATCCATTTACCCAGCGGTAGGAAGCGATCCAGCGGGTATGGGTGCGGGGCATGGTGCCGCTGAACTTGGCGGCGAGGGCGTGCCGGCGCTGTGTAGCGATTGAGGGCAGAGCGTTTTGCAAAGCAACATCGGGCGTCGCGAGATTAAGAACGCCGCCGAAAGCGTAGTCGATCGTACCCGTGAGGTCGTCGGAGAACTTGCGTTGCAGAACCACGCGCAGGCCATTGGTGTCCAGCGTCTTGCCGGTATAGCTAAAGGTGCCGGAGGAAACGTCGGGCAAAAGGAACCCGCCGGCGGCTGTGGTTTGGCCGGTGCCGGTAAGCGCGGGATCGGCGACCCGGTCGGTGAACAGGGCCACCTGAACTCTGTTCTTGCCGGCCCGGTGCGACACGCTCAATTCCTGATGATGAGCACTCTCCACCTGGGGAGCGAAGTTTAGCAGGCTGACTCGCGGATTCGACTCGCTCAGATCGGCCGGCGCGGAGTCGAAACCCTTCTCGGTGCGCAGATCAGGGCGGGAGGTCGCGTACGCGTATTCCAGAATCGTGTCGGGCGAGAGATGAATGTCAGCGGAACCGTAAGGACGAAATGCAGACACGTGGCCCAGGAACTGGATGGTCTGAAGCTCACTGCCGAACTTC
>Ga0210384_10001414_pt1 | contig 32762 bp, 28 predicted proteins | sample IncBWH2MmetaG_FD_160574 | JGI IMG/M metagenome (GOLD analysis project Ga0210384, IMG submission 160574) | Forest soil microbial communities from Barre Woods Harvard Forest LTER site, Petersham, Massachusetts, United States - Inc-BW-H-2-M | ecosystem: Environmental > Terrestrial > Soil >...
GAATGATCGACTTCGCAAAATGGCTGGGGCTGCCGGCTAGGACACCCCAAAAGGAGATACTGATGCACGACGGGCGAGGGACATGTTCAAAAGCCCGTGCGAATCACGTTGCAGCGTTTTTCCCCGCCTTATGTGCTCCCCGAGGATTTCTTGACCCTATGCGTGGGGGTCGAATACACTACTAGATTCGAACGCAGCCGCTGAAGCAGCTAGCGGGCTGTGCGGCGGCCCGCAGGTGAAAGAGCTGACCGCGCGGCTACGTATATATAAGGGGGATTGTTTTGCCAAAGCGCACATTTCAACCGCGCAAACGCCGGCGCGCCAAGACGCACGGTTTCCGCGTACGCATGAAGACGAAAGGCGGCCGCAAGGTGCTGGCAGCGCGCCGCAAGAAGGGACGCCATCGGCTTACCCCCGAATAAAGCGGGGAGCCCCGTGACTCCGGGCGGTGCGGGGGCCGATGGGGCAACGTTTCCGCGCGAGGCGCGGCTGGTGCGGAAGGTGGAGTTTGACGCCGTGTATCGCGCCGGAAAGCGCCGCTCGAGTTCCCACTTCACCATTTTCTTCCGCGCCAACGAACAGCCGCAGAGCCGCTTTGGATTCAGCATCAAGAAAGCGCTAGGCGGCGCGGTGGTGCGCAATCGGATCCGGCGGCGCTTGCGCGAAATGGTGCGCTGCCACCGGCTGGAGATACCCGCAGGATGGGACATTGTCATACACCCGAAGAGTACGGTGGCGCGAGCGGAGTTTGCGGCGCTGACGGCGGATTTGCTGCGAGTACTGAAGGGCCTCTGACCGAAGAGGGCGGACTTCAGTCCGCTCGTACACACAACCAAACACCTATCGAAGAACGATCGATTCCTGTACGCACGGCGCTATTCGCGCTGCGGTTCTACAAAGCCTACTTATCTATTTTATTTGTGGGGAATTGCCGGTTCCAGCCGAGCTGTTCGCTGTATGCGTATGAGGCGATCGAGCGGTTTGGAGTCCTAAAGGGAATTTGGCTGGGGACGAAACGGCTTTTGCGGTGCCAGCCGCTTTGGCGCAAAACGGGCTACGACCCGGTTCCAGAGAAATGGGAAAACATGACCTCCGAAATGAAGGCGCGCGCGCTTCCCTCGAAGCGTATCGCCGCGACACAGAATGAGGTGAATTCGTGAGCTTGCCGGGACAGAAAGACAAGTTCACGCCGGAGCTGCGGATCCTCGTGGCGTCGTTGCTGTCGATGGGCGTGATTCTGCTTTGGGCAAAATACTTTGGGCCGAAGCCGCCGGTTCCATCGCCACAAGCAAACCGTCCGGCGGTGAGCGCTCCGGCAACCCCGGGCCCGGCGACGACAACACCTGCTGCGGGTGCTACGCAGACCACTAACACGGCGGCAGCGATCTCCCCAGCACCGGCGGTGAGCGTCCCACTCAAGAACGATTCACAAGAACGCACGATTGTGATTGAGAACGACCTTTACCGCGTGGAGATTTCGAACCGCGGGGCGGTGGTGAAGGGCTGGCAGTTGAAGAAGTATATGGATGATGCCAAGCCGCAGCACGTTCTGGACGTGGTGCATCCTGCTGCTTCGCAACAGACCGGCGGGTGGCCCTTTGCGGTGGTTCTGGAGGATGAGCAGCTACAGAATGCCGCGAATGCGGGGCTTTACCAGATTTCTTCGGGCGCGGAGACGCTGCATGCACCGGCGGACGCGGAATTTACCTGGAGCGACGGGCACCTGGAGATTACGAAACATTTCCGGTTTGACCATACCTACGTGGTGCGCGTGGAGACCGCCGCCAAGTTGGATGGGAAGCCGATCACCGCGGGAATCGGCTGGCTTGGAGGCTTTGGCGATTTGACAGTGACGAACCCCGCTCCGGTGGAAACCGTTTCGACGTACTACAGCGAAAACGGCAAGATCACGAATTTCCTGCACAAGAAGCTGGATGGGCCGGAGAAGTGGGGCCCGGGCGTCTGGCAGGGTGGAAAAGATTTTGTAGGAATTGAGGACCGCTATTTTACGGCAGCATTTTTGCCCGTGGGTAGCGCCGCGCCGGGGACGCTGGAAACACGCTACTGGAAGACTTCGCGGACGGTGAAGGTAAATGATCAAGACGCGCTGGAGCCGGTGCCGCAAGTTGCGGCAGCGACTTCGGCGCAGCCAGTGGCATTGCGGGTGTACGTTGGTCCGAAAGACTACGATGACTTGAAAAAGATGAACCCGCCGTTGCACGGGCTGATCAGTTTTGGCTGGCTGGAGTTCATCGCCGAGCCCATGTTCCACGGGCTGAAGTGGCTGCACAGCTACGTTCCCAACTGGGGTTGGGCCGTGGTGATCCTGACACTGATCGTCAACGCGCTATTTTTTCCGCTGCGAATCTCGAGCTACAAGACGACGCTGAAAATGCAGCGCGTGGCGCCGGAAATCAAGGCGATCAACGAGAAATACAAGAAGTACAAGTTCAACGATCCGAAGAAAGCGGAAATGCAGAAGGAAGTGATGGCGGTTTACCAGCGCGAGGGCATCAACATCGGCGGCGGGTGCCTTCCGATGCTTTTGCAGATGCCGGTGTGGTTCGGGCTAAACACCGCGTTGCGCGGAGCCATCGAGATGAGGCACGCGGGCTGGTTGTGGATCACGGATCTTTCGTCGAAAGACCCCTACTACATTCTTCCGGTGACGATGGGACTGTCCATGTATCTGGTCTCGAAGATGACGCCGGTGACGGCTACCGATCCGCAACAGCAGGCGATGATGAAGTTCATGCCAATCAGCATGGCGGCCATGTTCGTGGTTTTCCCGTTCTCCAGCGGGCTGGCGGTGTATATTCTGACCAGCAACCTGGTGGGAATCGCGCAACAGTGGTATCTGAACAAGACGCATCCGGCGCCCGTCCAAGTGAAGCCCGTGCGCGGGAAGAAATCGTAAACAAGGGATTTTTCAGAAACACTTGATTCATTCGAACGCCGCATGACCCAAGAACTTATCCGCGATGGCAAGCTGGACCGGCAGGCAACGGCCGAGGCGTTGAGGAATTTTCTGGAGAGCATTGTTCGGACTTCGGGACTTGAATTGAAGGTGAGTGTTCGCGCGGTTGGTCCAGGAACGGCTGGGGCCGAGGGAGATGCGGAAGTGCTCGCGGATCTGGACGGCCGGGACAAAGAAATTCTGCTGGGGCATAACGCGGAAGTTTTGAAAGCGTTCGAGCACCTGGCATTCAAGGCGTTGCGCTTAGAGCCGAATTTCCACGAAAAAATCCATGTTGATAGCGCGGGTTACCGGGCGCTGCGGTTTGAAGAGCTGCGCATGACGGCGCGGGTGGCTGCGGAACGCGTGCAAACTTCGCGGCAGCCGTTTACGCTGAATCCTATGTCGTCGCGGGAACGGCGGATCGTGCATTTGGCCCTGAAAGATATGACTGGCGTTCGAACGGAGAGCATTGGCGTGGGGGAAGAGCGGCAGGTGGTGATTCATCCGGCGGATAGCAAGACTTCGCGGTAAGTCCTCGTTGTAAGAGAATCATCAGGCAGGAATGCCTGTCCTACATTGTGACCCAACCTTTTGAAAGAACGCTTCCGTCGGCGGCGAAGCGCACGCGATAGGTGAAGCTGGAGGGGCGGTCGCGGAGCGCGGACTGAAAACGGATGTCGGCGAATTCCACGATGGCGACGTCGCCTTCCTTGTGAAAGCGCGTGACGGGAAAACGGGCAAAACCGAGGACTTTCTGGACTTCGGGCAGGCGGCGCGCGGCGTCGATATAGGAGTTCGGAAAGGCATCGGGATAGTAGTGGTGTTCCTGCGCGATCAATTGCGCATCGCTGGGCTTGTCGCTGAGATCCATGCGTAATTCATAGACGCCGTGCTCGGTGCGAACCAGTCCGTCCCAATGCCAAAGGGAAGGTGGAAGCGGCAGCGCACCGATCGATTCCACCTGCAGAGGATAGAGCTCCGCGAACTTTTGAATGCGCGCGAAGGCGACGTGGTGCGCGTAAAGGGTGAGCGCGACGTAAATTAAGGACGCAAGGAAACCTGCGCGGTTCCAGGTGTCGTGACGAATCTCCACACCCCAGCCCTGGAGCGTGGGCAGCAGGAAGATTGCGGTGAAAAGCAGGGTCGCGCCCAAGACGACTTGGGAAGAAATCGGCGCGCCGACAATTTCGCCAATTCTGGCGATGAGCACGGGAGCAGGCAAGAAAACCAGCCACACTCCAATGGCGCGGGCTTTTACCTTTTCCGGATGGGAATAGACCCAGGCGAGCAACTGCGGCACGAGAAAGATTGCCGTCAATGTGAAATCGATGATGAAAATGAGATCCCAGGCGGGGCGGGACCATTGCAGGGGCGACCAGATCATGGTGCCGAAGGAAGTGACCAGATCGAGCAGGATGTGGCTGAGAAGGCCTACTGCGTAAATCCCGATGAGGGCTACGAACGGAGGCGTTTCCCATTTTCGCCAGCGCGCGAGAGCTTGCGTGATGGCCGCGAGGAGCAAAGCCCAGAGCGGAAGAAGCACCAGCGAGTGCGTGAGGCTGCGGTGCCAGGTGACGATGAGAAGTTTGTCGCTGGAAAAAAAATCGCGGAAAACGTCGGCGTCCGGAAAGATGGCGCCGAGCATCAGCGACCAGGTGATGATGCGGCCGCGGTTGATCGGGCCGGAAGCAAACATGTCTTCGCCGCGGAACATGGCTTTTCCAATTAGTGCGCCGGCGATGCCGTGGGTGATGGTGTCCATTGTCGAGAGTTATTGGATGACTGAGATTTTCATGATTTTAGCGAACGAAGAGAAGCGGGTTTTTCTTTGCGAGGACAGTTCCGACACTGCGGGCAGCGACACCGTGATGCTGCAACGCGGTGATTGCGGCGGCGGCGGATTCCGGAGCTATGGAGACGAGCAGGCCGCCGGAGGTTTGGGGATCGAAGAGCAAATCCTGATATTCGGGCGGAACGGTGGGGTCGAAAGCGGCACAATCGCCAATGAAAGCGCGGTTATTCTTCAGGCCGCCGGAGAGGTGGCCTTCGCGGGCGGCTTCGACGGCGCCGGGAAGATAGGCGAACGCGCGGTGATTGATTTCAAAGGAGACGGGTTCGATGCCGTGCGACGGATCGCCGAGCGCCATTTCGCGGGCGTGGCCGAGGAGGCTGAAACCGGTGACGTCGGTGACGGCATGAACGTGTTTCGCGCAGCCGGCTTTTTCGTCTAGCTCCTGCAACGCGGCGCCGGCATCTCGATTGAGTGTGGTCATCGCGGCAACTGCGGCGGAACGGGACTCGGGCGTCGCGCGATCTTTTTTCAACGCGGTCGTGATGACTCCCGTGCCGAGCGGCTTGGTGAAAAGCAAAACGTCTCCCGTGCGCGCGCCGACATTTCGCCAAACCCGATGCGGATTGATAACGCCTGTGATAGCGTAGCCGAAGAGCATGTCCTCGTTTCGAATGGAGTGGCCGCCGATGACGCTGCACTTCGCTTCGTTCATTTTGGAAAGGCCGCCACGAATGATTTCTTCAAGAATGGCGGGATCGCCCTTTTCTGGAAAACCAACGATGGACAGCGCGGAGACGGGCCGGCCGCCCATGGCATACACATCGCTGAGAGCGTTGGCGGCGGCGATTTGTCCGAAGAGGTGCGGATCATCGACGATAGGCGTGAAAAAATCTACCGTTTGGACTAGCGCGAGGCCTTCGCCGAGCAAATAGATTCCGGCGTCGTCGTTGGTGTCGAATCCGACGAGTACGTTGGGATCGGTCTGGCGCGGCAATTTGCGCAGAACGGCGTCCAGCGTGGCGGGATTGAGTTTTGCTGCGCAGCCCGCGGCCTTGGCCATCGATGTGAGTTTTACTGGGTTCGACAAATTCCCTCCTGGTGCATTGGCATTATAAGGATGCTCGCTCCTGTTTGCTCGTAACATTCTGGTTCGCGAATGCGGCGGCGAGTTGCGCGTGGAGCACGAACATGTTCTTATCGGCGGATGGCTTGGGACATCTGGCTGATTTTTTTTGTACTTGCGGTGATTCTTCCTTGGCGCGGGCGAGCTCGCCTGAAGACTTTGCTGGCAATGCCGCACGTCGGAGCAATGGAGCGGGTTGTTTTATATGCCTCCACTATTGCGTTTCAATGGGTGATTGCGGCCGTGGTTGCCTGGCGGGCTTGGGTTCACGGTTACACCGCGAGAGAATTGGGGCTGACTGCTAGCGATGGGGCCAGGCTGGTAATTGGTTCCATTGTCGGCGCCGCGACGATTGCGACATTCCACTGGTTTAATTTGCGCCGTGTGGGGCGGATGCCTCCTAACTCTCGAGGGTCGATTCAGGCGATCGCTGAGCGCATTTTGCCACAGTCTACAATGGAACTGCTGCCTTTTCTGGCACTTGCGATTACGGCAGGCCTTTGCGAAGAGTTTCTCTATCGCGGTTTTGCGATGGCAGTGTTGTCGCGGCTGGGAGTAGTCGCTTGGGTTGCGGTGCTGATTTCGTCTATTCTTTTTGGGTTGGCGCACCTGTACCAGGGACGCGTTGGCCTTGTAAGCACCATGTTTGTAGGAATCGTGCTCGGAATCGGCCGTGTCGTGTATGGTAGTCTGGTTCCGGTGATTTTCTGGCATGCTGCGGTAGATGTAGTCGCCGGAATCGCCGGGCCGCGGTACTTGTTAAAATCTTCATTAAACACCGTAGAATCAATAAGTTAGAAGGTCTTTGACAAACAATTACTTCTATGACAACAGCGGCGCCCCCAACCCTCTCCGCCGAGACCATTCGCCGTGCCTTGGGAGAGTTCCAACTGGCGGTCAATGACCAGCAAGTGCTTCAAATTCAACAATATATAAAGATTCTCCTGCAGTGGAATGAAAAGATGAACTTGACGGCGATTCGCGATCCTCTGGAGATACTAAATCGTCATTTTTGCGAATCCATGTATGCGGCGGCGGCCGTACCTGTGGAAAACGGTCGGCTCGCCGACGTAGGGTCGGGGGGTGGGTTTCCTGGCATACCGCTGAAGATTATTCGGCCGGACTTGCAGATTTTTTTGATCGAATCGAACATAAAAAAGGCCACTTTTCTTGCGGAAGTCGTTCGAGAACTTGAACTTACGGATGCGAGGGTCATTGTTTCACGATATGAAGAGCTTGGCGAAGAGGTGGCACCGCTCGATTTCGCGTGTTCACGGGCGCTTGGGGAGTTTTCGGCCTTTCTGGAGTGGGCGCGCTCGGATCGGATAGCAGCTAAAGAGGTTATCCTCTGGATTGGCGCCCGGGATCTGCCGGAAATACAGAGGGTTCGAACTTGGGAGTGGCGCGAGCCAATCCCAGTGCCCAATTCTCTGAGGCGTCTGCTACTTGTGGGGACAAAGAAGAGCTGAAGTGTCGGCCAATCGACTGGCAGTCCATGCGGATCGCGAAAGCAGTTAGGTGATTTCGAATCTCGCGATACCAGAACCCTTCCGCAGGAGCAAGGGAGTGAGATTGAAGTCCTTCCGTGTTCCACGTGGAACACATCTGCAGAATCCGCGACCCAGAAGCCGTGATGGCTTGGTGCGCCCCAGTAAAAGGCATCCAAGGAGTGTTCCACGTGGAACATGAACGGCAGAACTCAAGAGCGCCAGGAAGTTCCACATGAAAAAGCACGAGGCTTCAATGACGGGTTCCCCGTGCTGCTTTGATGTTCCACGTGAAACAACTTGCAACGTGAGGTTTGATTTGCTAGATTCTGGCTCGCGAGGAACTGTTTGGCTCGAATTATTGCGGTTGCCAACCAAAAAGGTGGGGTGGGAAAGACCACGACGGCGGTGAACTTGGCCGCCTGCCTTGCTGCCGCTGAACAACCCACGCTGTTGATTGATTGTGATTCCCAGGCTAACTCGACGGCCGCCATTGGATTTGCAAAGGATCCCTCTCGCAGAACTCTGTACCATGCGCTCATTCTGAACGAGCCATTCGACAAAATCCTTCAAAAGTCACAAGTGGATCAGCTAGATGTCGTCCCCGCCGACAAAAACCTCGCCGGTGCAGCAGTCGAGCTCGTAAATGCGGAAAACCGAGAATATAAGCTTCAAGCGGCCCTGAAATCTCTCGACGAAAAGTATCGCTTCATTATCCTGGATTGCCCGCCCGCTCTGGATTTGCTGACGCTAAATGGCCTTGTAGCAGCAAATGCCGTTCTAATTCCCATTCAGTGTGAATACCTGGCTCTAGAAGGCGTGTCAGAGCTGCTCGATACGCTGATGCGTATTCGCCGGACACTGAATCCGAGTCTCGAAATTGAGGGAATCCTGCTCACTATGTACGACGAGCGGACGACGCTTTCGCGGCAGGTAGCCACGGATTTGCGCAGTTTCTTTGGAACACAGGTATTTCAGAGCGTGATTCCGCGGAATGTTCGACTGGCAGAAGCGCCAAGCTTCGGAAAACCAATCATTTTTTACGACATTCATAGCAAGGGGGCGGAAGGCTATACACAGCTCGCCCAGGAGGTTATTGCCAATGCCGAGAAACGCGCTGGGACGGGGGCTAGGAGCGCTCATTCGGGAGCCTGAGCCGAAAGCGCAGCCAGAAGCGGTACCGCAACAACCTCAATCAACGACTGCCGGCGGTGCCGCGGTTGTGCCTGCACGCGAGGCTGTGCATCCGGGGCCGCAGCAGATTGACATTGATCTGATTGAGCCGAGTCCCTATCAGCCCCGGACGCGCTTTCGCGAGGAAGCGCTGGACGAATTGGCGCGGTCCATTCAGGCGAGCGGGATCATTCAGCCCTTGGTGGTGAGGCCGATTGGCGCGCGCTTTCAATTGATCGCCGGCGAGCGCCGATGGCGCGCGGCGCAGCGCGCGGGATTGAACAAAGTTTCGGTGATCGTTCGTGAGGTGCCAGACGCGCTTGCGCTGGAAATGACGCTGGTGGAGAACATCCAGCGTGAAGATTTGAATGCGATTGAGGCGGCGCGAGCATTTGAGCGATTGATGAATGAATTCCAACTCACGCAAGAGGCCGTCGCAGAACGCACAGGTAAGGACCGCGCAACAGTGGCGAACTCGATCCGCTTGCTGAAGCTGGAGTCCACGATCCAGGATTGGATTGAGGAAGGCAAGTTGACGGCGGGGCATGGGCGCGCTTTGCTTGCGGTGCCGGATTCGCAGCTGCGAATGCGCTATGCACAGCGCGGGGCGCGGGGTGGATTGACGGTGCGGCAGATCGAGCGGCTCGCTTCGCGGAGATCGCGAAATAGCCAGTCTGCTGCTGCAGAAATTCACGTGGATGCAAACATCCGGGCTGCACTCGATGAACTACAACGGCATCTCGGCACGAAGGTGCTTCTGCGCCAGAAAACGAAAATGCGGCCTGGCCAACTGGTGCTTGAGTTTTACGATGACGCACAGTTGATGGGAATTTACGATCGCTTGATGAAGTGAAGCCGCGGGCGCGGCACGCGGCTCCTGTCCGTTGGTTCAGTCGTATCATTCGACAACTCACTTGTGAAGCTGCGTTGACTTGCCTGCATACGAGGCTAGAGTAGAAGAGTGTACTTGGGGGTTATGAAATGGCGTGGAAGTGGCCCAGCGCAACGAAAAATGGCGGCGGCGAAGAGTGGACAGGATTTATCGATCAAGGCGTAACGCTCGAAGGTACGCTGACGGTAACGGGAACGTTTCGCATTGACGGCAATGTGAAAGGCAACATCATTTCCGACCAGACCGTGGTCCTTGGCGAAGGCGCGAAAGTGGAAGGCCAGATTGAAGGGAATCGCGTGGTGATCGCGGGGCGCTTCGATGGCGTGATTTTTGCCAAGGGACGCGTGGAGATTGAAGCAAAGGGTGTAGTGACCGGAGAAGTTCACGCGCCGTGCATGGTCATTGATCCTGGCGGAATTTTCGATGGGCGCTGCCACATGCTAGCGTCTTCAGAGACGGCGTCCACAGTGACGATTCCGATTCGCGCTGTGGGTAACGGCTGAGGAGCTCGGCCCCGCCCCAAAACCAGTATTGATTCTATCCGTGTTTTTCCTACGAAGCATCCGCCCGGGGTTCTCGACAGATGTTACACCCGAAGCCCCACCGTTCATTCAAGAGTTAAGCAAGCGAGCCAGGAATGGTTGGAACTGCTAGAATTTTTTCAGCGGCCTGAATGCCAGTCTGAATATTTGAGTCCCAATCAAGATGCGGAACTGAAGAGGCACTGGCAGCCTTGTAGTAGACGAGCGCGTCTGCCGGCCGATTGAGTTGCTTCAGTGAAAGACGCCCGGCGGAGAGTAGTGCCAGCAGTGAGGGCCGCTCCGTCGGAAATGCCTTGGACAAGTGTTCGTATTCCTCCACTGCGCGCTGGTAATCCTGCTTTCCTTCGAAGATTCGACAGAGTTCCAGCCAGGTTGCTGCGGGCATGCGGTCCCCACCTGCGTTGTTGTACTCCTGATAGTCCTCCAGAGCGGCGTCCGTATCCTGCGCTTTGAGGTGGAGTTGGCAGAGTTTGATGGTGGATTCGAGGTGCGCTGGCACGTCCTGTTTGCGCCAGTAGAGTTGCCGCAAAAGAGAATGGGCGTCGATGGCGTCAGGCTTTGCGGCGATGTGTTTCTTAAGAACGGCAATTCCTTCATCGAACTGACCCTTTTCCATGAACTCAGTTCCCTGCACAATTGCTGGATCCGCGGTCCATCCGATTTTGTCTTCGATTACTGCGTTGGCTTTGTGCTCCAACCCTGTTCGTTGGATGACTAATGCGCCCAAGGCTCCGAAGACGAATCCGCCAACATGGGCCCAGTGAGCTACACCTGTGGACTGTCCAAAAAGACTTCCGTAGAAGACTTCCATGAACAGCCACAGTGGAAGGAGCCAATAGGCATAGGCTTTGAAGCGAACGCGGAAGACGAGCATGAACCACAGCATGGTAATTTTCAGCTTGGGGAAGCGAACAAGAAAACCGCCCATCAGCGCAGCAACTGCGCCTGAGGCTCCAAGAGCAGGAGCGAGACTTCCTGGTGAAAATATCGCGTGGACCACGGAGGCGGCGATTCCAGCAAGCAGATAGAAGGCAGGGTAAATGAGACGGCCCCACTTGTCCTCGAGAACGAAGCCCGCAAGCCAAAGAAACCACATGTTGCCGATAAGATGGAGCCAACCGGCATGAAGAAACATAGAGGTTAGGAACGAAAGCGGTCGTGGATGCGCGGGAACGAAGCCGTAGTTGTCGAGGATGGAGGTTTTTGCTTGTTCTGCGAAACGTTGCGCCAGCGAATCCATTTCGGCCTGGAGTTCATCCCGATCAGTGAGGGTCCGGATGTGCGCGTCCCAAGCGTCTTCGCTCTTGCGATTCGGATTGGCGATTTGCTTCCAAATCTCCGACGGAATTTTTTTCTGCACCTCGGTTATGAACTGGTCCACGTCGTCCGGCATGTTGAGTTCCGGGTGGGTCGCGGCGAGAAGGATGAGGTGTGTGCGGACTTCGGTACGCTCCGGAGATTGCGCCTCCATGGTCCAGTGCGTGCCGAGGAAGACGAGAACGTTGATCGCGATCAGAGCGAAGGTGACGACAGGCCAGCGACGGCCTTCCATGTTTTCATGGCGCAGCGGGATGAGCATGGCAAGGCCCTTTCCGTTGGAATCGAAGCAAAAAGGTTGGACCTTTTGAGTTTAGGGAAGGAGTCGATCCGCAGTAACTGTCCGAGAGTACAGTGCAGTTCAATTAGTAACCTTGTTTCAGCACGGGTTGGCAGACGATGGAATGCCGCGAAGGGAGCCGGGTTGACACGATTCCGAGGGGCGGCTATCGTTCGAACGCAGTGTGAAATGGTGAGTGACGGATGAAAGTTTTGGTAATTGGCGGAGGCGGGCGCGAACACGCGTTGGTCTGGAAGCTGAAGCAGAGCCCGCTCGTTGAAAAGATTTGGTGCGCGCCGGGGAACGGCGGAATTGCGGATGAGGCCGAATGCGTGGCCATTGACGCGGGGGATGTTGCGGCAGTGATTGCGCTCGCGGAAAAAATTCGGCCGGATCTAACCGTGGTTGGACCCGAGCTTCCGCTCGTGAAGGGATTGACGGACGCTTTCCGGAAGCGGAAATGGCTGATCGTGGGGCCTTCGAAAGAGGCGGCGCAGCTCGAAGGCAGCAAGATTTTCTCGAAGAAATTTCTGGAACGGCACGGGATTCCCACGGCGAAGATGTATGGGACGTATGAGTCCGTGGCGAAGGCCAATGCGGCGCTGAAGAAGGTCACTTGGCCGGTGGTAATCAAGGCGGATGGATTGTGCGCGGGCAAAGGGGTGTTTTTGGCCGCGAATCGAGAAGAGGCGTCGGATTTTATCAACCGTGTGATGGAGAAAAATGAGCTGGGCGAGGGTGGGCGGCGCATTTTGCTGGAGGAGACGCTCGAAGGCGAAGAGCTATCGTTCATCATTCTGACAGATGGAACGCACTACGCGACGTTGGTGCCGACGCGCGATCACAAAAGGGTGTTCGATGGAGACAAGGGTCCGAATACAGGCGGGATGGGGGCCTACTCGAGCGACGATTTGCTGCCGGACGACTTACGCGCGACCGTTGTATCGAAAATTGTGGAGCCGACGCTGCGCGGCCTGGCTGCAGACAGCATCCCGTTTCAGGGATTCCTCTACGTTGGGCTGATGCTCACAAAATCTGGGCCGAAGGTCTTGGAGTTCAATTGCCGGCTGGGGGATCCAGAAACGCAGGCGATTGTGGCGCGGATGGATTTTGACTTGGCGGGAGTGCTGAAGGATGTTGCGGAAGGAAAGCTGAACGCCACGAAACTACGTTGGAAGTCCGGAGCAAGTGTATGCGTGGTTCTGGCGTCTGGTGGGTATCCCGGAAAGTTTGAAAGTGGGAAGCGCATCGAAGGATTAACCGCTGTGGGCCCAAATACAGGTGTGAAGATCCTTCATGCGGGGACCAAGCGGGATGGCAACACCGTAGTGACCAGCGGGGGACGCGTTCTCGGTGTGACGACTTCCGGCTCGTCGCTTAATGGGGCTCTGTCAGCGGCCTACAAAGCCTGTACAAAGATTCGTTTTGAAGGGATGCACTATCGGAAGGATATTGGCGCCCGCGCTTCCCGATTGAAAGCTGCAGGAGACTGACGGACATGGCCAGCGTTCAGAACCTGTTCCGCGCTCCGAAGAAACATTTGCCCATGGAGGTGCTGACCGAAATCCAGGCATTGGGTGACTCCGGATTTGAGGGCTGCGCGCACGCACGTTCGGGCAGAAGTCGCCAGGTTTTACTTGTGGACGGCGAAACACTGGACGCGATGGAGTTGCAGCCGGGAGTGCTGCGCGAAAACATCACCACCAGCGGTCTGAATGTGAATAGCCTTGCGATTGGGCAACAACTTCGGATTGGTGCAACGCGGCTGGAAGTCAGCGAAGTCTGCACACCTTGTGACCAGATGGAGAAGATCCGGCCGGGACTGCGGAAAGAGCTCTGGGGACGGCGGGGAATGCTCTGCCGAGTGATCGAAGGCGGGACCATCCGGCGTGGCGACAGCATCGAAAAAATATCCTGACAATCAGGGTTTAGGCGGGCGCCGCAGCGTGGGCGCATCGGGCGGACGATCCTTGTCTTCAGCAGCCTTCTCGAGGGGCTCGGCGGGCGGCACGATCCATTCGAATCCGTGCTGCTCGCTCATGGTGCCGAGGATGAAAGGTGTGTTGCCTGCGATCACGGGCAGTACTGCGCGCATGAAATCCGCTGAGTCCACCGAAGCAGCTTTTTGAGCGGTGCCCCCATGGATGTTTTCGATGACTTTGGTGAATCGCGGATTTCCAGTGACAAGACTGGTGATACGCGGGTCGTTGCCCTGAATGAGCTCGGCCAAGGTCGGTCCCTTGGAATCGGGAGGATAGCGGCTCTCGACGATTGTCCGAGGCGCGTGTTTCTCCGGAGGATAGAGCTGCGTGAAACGCGGCCGGAGGACGCGCGTCTGCCAGTATTCGCCGCGTGAGGCAATCATCTCCTGTTCCATGCGGTATTCCACAACCCATACTTCGGGGCCGTAATTGTCCGCACCGTAACCGATGATTACCAGCTGGAAAATGGGATCGTCGGGAGCGAAATCGAGCTTGTGGTGGAGCTGGGAGACGAGCGGACGAAGCTTCTCGAGAAAAGCGACGCCAATGGTCTCGAGGTCGGCTTCCGCCTCGCCCGCGGATGGCTGGTAGTTTGGCGGTCTTGTGCCGATGTGCTGAAGATCGCGATCCATTCGAATGGGCCTGGGGTCGGCGGGGCTTCTCCACTCGGCGGCGCCGAAAAGAATTCCGAGATGCCCGGGATCGACATTCATTACGCGCGGGGGAATGGAATTACGTTCGACGGGCTTATCGATGGCCGCAAAAATAATGACGTCTTTTGCGACGTGCACGATGACGCGGCCACCCGCGAGATTGGCGATGATTTCGTCTTCGCGGCCCTGGCTTTGCGCGAAAGATGGAGTGGCGGACAAAACAGCAATGAGCATCAGCAAAAGCGCCCGACTCCAGCGTGAGAGTGAACAGTGCCGCTTGGCTTGCATGCGTGAAAAAGAGAGCATTATTTTTCTGCCGCCACGGCTGCTGCAGCGGCCTTTGCTTTGGCAAGGAGCGCGTCCAAAGCTGGGCGATCGAGATACTGGCCGTTGCGAATCACGGCAAGAATCTTACGAGTGTTTGAGATATTTTCCAGTGGATTTGCGTCCAGAAGGACGAGGTCCGCAGTTTTCCCGGCTTCGATTGTTCCGAGTTCCTTTTCGCGACCTACAAATTGTGCGGCGCCACGCGTGGCCGCCTGAATGGCTTCCAGCGGCGTGAAGCCAGCTTGAACAAATTCCGCGAGTTCGCGGTGCAAACTGTCACCAGGAAATACAAACGGATCGAGAGAGTCGGAGCCGACGAGAAGCGAGACCCCACCACGATGCAACTCACCGGTCAATTTCCAATCGTTCACGGCCTGGCGTCCGAGCCAAGCGGCGCGCTGCTTCATGCGCGCGTCGTTGAAGGAATTGCGCCATTCTTTGGCCAGCGATGGGGGAACGAAATCCAGATAGGGGTCGTCGAGCTTCCACGCTTCCGGATGGGAAGTGATGTCGAGCGAGGCGATGGTCGGCGTAATCCAGGTGCCATTCTTCTTCAGCGTTTGAAAAAGCGCGGCGGCTTTTTCAGCGTTGAAAGTAGCGTCGGCTTCGTGGGCAATCTTCTCCCAGGCTTCGGAATCACCCTTTTTCTCCGCTTCGACCAGACGCTTGCGCAGATCTTCTTCCTGTGAGGAAAAGGAAAGAGCAAAGGCACTGTAAAGAAAATGTTCGATGCTGCGCATGCCCGCGTTGGAGGCTTCAGCTGCGCCGATTTCGAACGGGAGATGGCCGACGAAGGAGATGTTTTGTTTCTTGGCTTCGTCGGCGACGGCGAAGAACGCATCGCGTGAAGGCAACGAGATGATTTTGATGAAGTCAGAGCCGCGCTGCTTCAGATCGCGCACGGCAGCGCGCGCTTCTTCGGCATTCGCGACGGGAAGCTGTTCCGGCGTCTTCCGTCCTCGGCCGGCCAGCCAGGGACCGGAAGCGTAAATATGCGGCCCGAGGAGCGAGCCGGCTTCGATATCGCGCTTCCAGGAGAGGAGCGCCGGGAGATCGCCGCCCATGTCGCGAACGCCAGTGATGCCGTTGGCGAGGAGTAAAGGAAGCAGGACGTCTTTGGTCCACGCAGGGTCGGCGCTCACTCCGGCGAGGTGAACGTGCATGTCCCACAATCCGGGAATCAGGAATTTGCCACGGGCGTCGATGACCCTTGCGGTTTTGTCGACCTTAATGCGGTCGGCAGCACCGATCGCAGTGACGCGGCCACCGACGATGACCACGGTTTGGTCGGGCTGGGGAGCGCGGCCGGTGCCGTCGATTACAGTGACGTGTTGAAGAACCAGCGAAACATCCGTGGCAGCGAGGGAAACAAAAGGACAAAGCAGAACCAGAAGAGATATTTCTGCGAGCAGCTTCACGCCACACGACCCATCCGGGCAACCCCAGACCATTGGATTCACACTATCACAAGCGGAAGGGTTGGACGGAGGGGGGATTGGAAAGAGGGGCAGAAAAAGCGGCTTGACTGTGCAACCGCCTTCGCGTAGCAATGGAGCGCTCCCGCTCATGGCAACCAAGATTCGCGGCATCGAGGGCATGAAGCATGGCGAGCTGGATTTCGAGATCCAGCGCGGCGGGAGATTTATCCTCTTTCAGTATTGCGTCTCCGTTGTGGTCGTGACATTCCGGCGCCCTTCGGACATTTACTTCGTGCGTTCGGGCGAAAACCCTATTGTGAAGGGGCTGCCCTTCACGTTTCTCTCGCTTGTGGCGGGTTGGTGGGGAATTCCCTGGGGACCGATTTATACGATTCAGTCGATCTACAACAATTCGCGCGGCGGCAAGGACGTCACGCAGGCCGTAGTCCAATCGCTGCGGGCACCGGCGGCGGTAGCAACCCCGATTCCTCCAAAAAACTGACCGCTCAAAGTTCCGCGCGTGCGCCAATTCCGGTAAGCTATAAGACGGAAAGAAACTGGTGACGGGGAAACATGGGATTGAGAAAAACGAAAAGTATTAAGCACAATGGAAAAACGCTTGCGCAGATCCTTGAAGCGCATGAGCTGTTTTTCAGCGGGAAGGACGGCGGGGCGCGGGCGGACTTGACAGGCGCGGATCTTTCCGGCGCGGACTTGAGCGGAGCCAACTTGAGCGGGGCGATTCTTCGCAACGCCAATCTCGAGGGGACGGACCTGCGCAAGGCGAAACTGCCGGGCGCGGACCTTTCCGGCGCCAATTTGCGGAAAGCCGATCTGCGCAACACGGACATGACGGAGGCGATTCTGCCGGGAGCAAATTTGTCAGAGGCGCAGGCTAGTGGAGTGGAATTCTTTCGCTGTGACCTTTCGAATGTGGATTTCCAGCGCGCGCAACTGCGCAATGTGAATCTGCGGCTCGCCAACGTGAATGGCGCAAAGTTTTCCGGCGCGGACATGGGCGTGGCGATTTTGCGGGAAACGGATTTGACCGGCGCGGATCTCTCCGGCGTGGATCTCTCCACAACTTTGCTGCCGAAAGGGATGTCGGCGGCGCAAGTGCAGAAAAAGAGCGCCTGAGAACGGCGGCGTCTCGTCCGAATGGAGCCGCATCTGGAAATCAGCGGTGCCGCGTGATAGCCTGACGCGGAAGCACACAAACCCCTTCTTAAGTCCGGTGGCTACGCCCATCACACAACTCGACAGTTCGGCGGTGCGCGAGCGCGTGCTGGATGTAATCCGCGGCCTGCTTGCAGAACTGGGCAGCCAGGGCGCGCTCCCAATGCTGCGTGGCGGTTCGCAGCTTGACCGCGAACTCGGTCTGGGCAGCCTGGAACGTGTGGAATTGCTGGCGCGGCTGGAGACGGCATTTGAAATTCGCTTGCCGGATCGCGTGGCATCTGAAGCGAATACGCCGGATGATCTGGCGCGGGCGATTCTCGCGGCGCCAGGTGCCGCGGTGGAAGAAATGGAAACCGGCTCGGCACTGCGGGCTTCAGTGACGGCGCGGAAGTTGCACCGCGAGGCCGCAGACACGGGAGTGTATTCCGCGGAGACGCTGATCGATGTGCTGCGGCATCGCGCAGTCCACGACGCCGAGCGCGCACACTTGCTGATTACTGAAGACACCGATGGAGAGGAACGCAGCTTCACGCTGACTTTCGGCGAGTTGTACGCCGCGGGGCAGCGTTGCGCGGCGGAGCTTGCGCGGCGGGGCGTGCCCGCAGGCGGGCGAGTGGCGTTGATGCTGCCGACTTCGCGAGCATTTTTTGTTTCTTATGCGGGAATTCTACTGGCAGGAGCGATTCCCGTGCCCATTTACCCGCCGTTTCGCGCGGATCGCATCGAGGAATATGCCGCCCGGCAATCGGCGATCCTGAACAATGCGGAAGTCTGCCTGCTGCTGACGTTCCGCCGCGCAGAAGCCGTCGCGAAATTGCTGCGGCCGCGCGTGCGTTCGCTCGCAGAAGTCGCCGACGCGGAAAAGCTGATCGATGCGGCGGACAAGGCGCCCCCACCATCGCCCGGTGCCCTGCCTCTGCATCTTTCCGGCAGCCGCGCACGCAAGGGCAGCGACCTCGCGCTGCTGCAATATACCTCCGGGTCTACCGGCGATCCGAAAGGCGTGATGCTAACGCACGCAAATCTGCTCGCCAACATGCGCGCGATTGGCGAAGTCGTACACCTCGGGCCCGACGATGTGGGAGTGAGCTGGCTGCCGCTGTACCACGATATGGGCTTGATCGGCGCGTGGCTCACATTGCTGCATTTTGGCGTGCCGCTGGCGGTGATGTCGCCGCTGGCTTTTTTGACGCGGCCGGAGCGCTGGCTACAGGCGTTTCAAAAACATCGGGGAACGATCTCAGCGGCTCCGAATTTTGCATATGAACTGTGCGTTCGAAAGATCGCTGACAAAGATATTCAAGGGGTTGATCTCAGTTCGTGGCGGGCGGCGCTGAATGGCGCTGAGCCGGTGAACCCGGAAACGCTGGAACGTTTTGCGAATCGCTTTGCAAGCCACGGGTTTCGCCGCGAAGCGCAGATGCCGGTGTACGGACTGGCGGAAGCGTCTCTGGCGGTGACGGTGCCACCGCTGGGGCGGGGCCCGCTGATTGATCGTGTGGAACGGGAGACGTTTGCTTCGCAGGGCCGCGCCGTTCCCGCCTCGCCGGAAGACGAAAGTTCCATCGCGTTCGTTTCTTCGGGACGACCAATCCCGCGGCATGAAGTGCGCCTCGTGGACGACAGCGGAATGGAAGTCGCGGATCGCACAGAAGGATTTTTGTGGTTCCGCGGGCCGTCGGCGACGAGCGGCTACTACCGCAATGCAGTGGCAACGGAGGCCGTTCTGCCTCTTGGTCCCGCTCGCGACGAAGGCGAGTACGCCTGGGTGAATTCTGGTGATCGAGCATATCGCGCTGAAGGAGAAATCTACGTCACCGGGCGCGTGAAGGACATCATCATCAAGGGCGGGCGAAATCTATATCCGCACGAAGTGGAAGAGCTTGCAGCGCGCGCCGACGGAATTCGAAAAGGATGCATCGTGGCATTCGGCTTGAAGGATGAGGCTTCGGGCACGGAGAAGCTCGTGGTTGTTGCCGAAACGCGGGAACGCGATGTGGCGCGGCGCGGCGTGATTGCGTCCGCCGTGACGGAACTGGTTTCGCAAGGACTGGGGCTTCCGCCGGACCGCGTAGAGCTGATTCCTCCCGGGAGCATTCCGAAAACTTCGAGTGGAAAATTGCGCCGGGAGGAAACGAAACAGCTTTACCTGGCGGGGACGCTGTCCGCGTCCAAAGCGCCGGCCTGGGTTCAGATTGTGCGGCTGGGTTCGGGAAGCGTGTTACGCGATTTCTCGCAGGACTTGATTGCCGGAGGGAAGCGCGGGCTGGAGACTCTCTTCGGGTTGTATTTCGGTGTGGTGTTTCTGCTGTGGGTCGTGCCGACATGGACGATGGTGCATTTCATCAAAGATCATCACGCGGCGGGGCGCTTCACTTCACGCGCGCTGAAGATTTTGTTCGCGCTGATTGGATGCCGCGTAACCGTAGTGGGCAAAGAACACATGAACACTCCGGGGGCAAAGATTTACGCGTCGAATCACACGAGCTATTTCGATGTGCTGCCACTAATGCTCGGCCTCGGCGTACCGTACCGTTTTGTGGCGAAAATGGAAGTTGGCCGAATGCCTTTCATCGGGACGTTTTTGACGCGGATGGGACATCTCAAATTCGACCGTACCGATGCGGATTCCCGATTGCGGCAGGCTCAAGAGATGGAAGAATTTTTGCGCAACGGAGAGTCCGTATTTGTTTTTCCAGAAGGCACATTTACGAAAGAAGATGGCGTGCGGCCGTTTCAGCTGGGAGCTTTCAAAGCCGCGGTGGCTACGGGCACGCCGATCGTGCCGGTCGCGCTTGCGGGTACGCGAAAGATTTTGCGTGACGGTTCTTATTTGCCGCGGCCGGGCAATGTGACCATTACGGTTTTGCCGCCCATCTATCCGCAAGCTGCAGGCGACGCGGCGCAGAGCGGAGAAGGTTCAGGCTGGCACGAGCTGATTCGATTGCGCGACGTCACGCGCGAAGCGATCGTCAAGTATTCCGGCGAGCCCCTGCTCTAGTTTCTGTAATCCGAGCCGAAAAATTGTGAAACGCATCTCCATATTTCCGTAGTACTGCGTTACAAATCTACACACGAAAAATCCTGGCAACTTGCAACTTCGCGCCTGCCGGAGGCATCTCTATGGGGAGACAAAAAAGAGATGCGGATCGCTGCCTACCTGCCTGAGGCGCACCGCGAAACGCGCGGCCGAGCCTGGTGCATTGCGGTTTGCGCAGAAAACTAAATTCACTGGAGGGTTTATGAAGTGGAAGCTAGTGGTGTCTTTATTGGCTGTCCTGGCGCTTTCGGGCGTATCGGCTCAAGCGCAGGACACGCCGAAGGTTGATATTTTCGCCGGGTATTCGTACGTCCGTGAGAATCCCAGCACTGCGGGAGTAGGCAGCTTCAGCCTGAACGGCGGCAGCGCATCGATCGCTTACAACGCGAACAGCTGGCTCAGCGGCGTCGCTGATTTCGGGGGCTATCACAGCGGCAACATCCTCAAGACCGGCGCCGACGGAACGCTTTCGACGTACCTCTTCGGGCCGCGCGTTTCTTACCGGCACTTCGGACGCATCACGCCGTTTGGTGAAGTGCTTTTTGGCGTGGCTCATGCCAGCGCCAGCGTCGGCGGGGGAACAGCTTCCGACAATGCCTTCGCCATGACCGTGGGCGGTGGCGTGGACTACAAGCTGACGGATCGCATCGCCATCCGGCCCGTCAAGGTGGACTACTTGATGAGCCGTTTCTCCGAAACGGGGACCGGGACGAACACGCAGAACAATCTGCGCGTTTCGACGGGAATCGTTTTCCGGTTCTAACGCAGCACTAAGAACTCGGTTGCCAGGTGCAGGCAGAGGGGCCGCGCGGCAGACGCGGCCCCTTGTACCATTCTCTTGATCCATCCGAAGTGAACTTCCCGATTCTCAGTGTTGCATGGTGTAGATGACGGTGATGTAGGTGTCGACTTCCACGGCTTGGCCGTTGAGAATCGTTGGCCGATACCGCCATTGCTGAACGGCTTCCCGCGCCGACAAATGGAAAAGCGGATCACCAGCCACAATCTGCAAAGACTGGATCGTGCCGTCGGTGCCGATGATGGCTCGTAGCTCCACGCGTCCTTCTTTGTGAATCTGTATCGCAAGCGCCGGGTACACAGGCTCCACGCGGTGAATCAGCATCGCGGGGTCGACCGTCGTTATCTGAACGATTCGCCGCTGTGAGCGAGTTTCCGCCGGTGGCTCAGGAGGACGCGGGCCATTATTTTTACTTCCTATGTCCACGCACCAGGCGCAGTCAGGCCCGTCGCCTGGTCGATTGGGTCCTGGATCGATATCCGGTGCGTCAGTGGAATTTTGCTCGCCGTTGGGATGAACGAAGGGCCTGTCCGTTACTGGGTTATACGTGAATCCCGAATGCGGGCGAGTCGGCCCGGAGGGTCTGTGTCTTTCATCGCCGCGGGGATGACTATTTCGATGGCCGTACGGAGGGATGGGCACATAGCCGCCCAACGCAATTCGCTCTGTTTTTCCGAACAGAGGAATTAGGATCAATAGTGTCAGAACAGCACTCTGGAGAAGAATGGAAATGATGAGTGCACGGCGCCGGACACGGCGTTCGCGGCGGCGCTGTTCGGGATCGCCTTCGACCAGACAACCACGCAACGAACCAAGGCCTTCCTCGGCGATTTCTTCAGAAGCTTTTTCAGGCTCGAGAGACATCACACACCTCCACAAAGTTTTCTGCGGGAGCGGGAGACTCTGCGGTGCTTCGGGACAGGAGTGCAGAGTTTTTGCGGCGCCGATATCCTGGGGGTTGCTCTAAATCTCCAGGAGACCGGCGCCGCGCTCGCAGGGATGTGAGGTTGCGCACGTCCTCACTCCGTTGGACACCAAGGGTTGGGACAAGTTCCCCTTTGCACTTAGATCGAATCGCTCAAGGGGTGCGAAGGGCAATTTTTCGATCCAGATGCCTGCGTAAGCCAATTATTATTAATAACTTACAGAAAACTGTATCCAGTTTACTCTCTGGTGCATCTTATCTTCGTGGACGTGGATCTGAGGAGGGCAATCCCGATGGAGCGCCGGAATCTTGTTGCAGTAGGCGTGCGCCGCACGGGCTGGGCCGCTCTGGACCGCGATCCGCAGCAGGACACGGTGGAATTCATCTGTCCGCACTGCGGCGCGCGGGACAAGAAGAATGCCCGGCGCGAGCGTGCGCTGTATCATTTCACGGATGGTTTCTTGCAGGATTTGCAGGGCGAAATGACGCAGTGTCATTCCTGCAAACAGTGGCTACGCGTTGTTCCGATCGTGATGTTGCACGATCAGGATGAAACGCGGCGTTTCGAAGCGGTTTTTTCCGACGAAGAACTGGTGACTTCGAACTAATTCAATTTGTAACTACAAAGAAAAACGGGGCGCTCCGATTTAGAGGGAGCGCCCCGTTTTGTTCCTTAGCTCTACGACTTAGTGGCGATCGTGGTCGTGATCGTCCCAATCGCGGTCGCTGTGCCAGCGGTGGCCATCTTCATCCCACCAGCGGCGGCGCTCGTTCCAGCAGCGCTCGCGCGCTTCGTGCAGTTGGTACCGCGCACGGTCCGCTTGCCGGCTGTTCCAGCCGTGATGTTCCGCGGCTTCGTGGAGTCTGTGGTCCGCTTTGGCAATGCGGCGCTGGCAACTATCGTAGCTTTCCGCGGACGCCCGGGGTGCTCCGGCAAATGCCAGCATCCCTAAAAACGCTGCGGATACCAGCAACGTCCTTCCTAGAAACCTCTTCTCTCCCTTGTGAAGCATGCTCATCCCTCCATCCTCCAGATTTGCCCCGACTGGGATGGGGTCCTGCTCTATCAAACACCGTTTCGGAGTGAATGTAGCAAATCAGTGGCCGCAAAAATCCGCTGAAAATAACTGATTTAATGAGCGTTTGGGATCAGTAGGCCTGTAAAAACGTGTCTACACCCATGTGGTATTTTTCGAGGCCGGCGCGAATATAGTCGAAGGCTTCATCGACGGTGTCGGCAAACTGGAGCATCTTGTATTCGTCCTCGCTGATCGTGCCCGTGCGCACCATGGCTTTCCAGTTCAGGACTTCATCCCAATACTTGCGGCCGTAGATGAGAATGATGTTGTGCTTCGGGAGTTTGTGAGTTTGCAGCAGCGTGAGCATTTCCCAGAGCTCATCCATGGTGCCAAACCCGCCGGGAAAAACGATGAGCGCTTTGGCAATCTGTGCGAACCACAACTTGCGCATGAAGAAGTATTTGAAATTGAAACTCAGCTCCGGGCTAATGTAGGGGTTTGCGAATTGTTCATGTGGAAGCTCGATCGAAAGGCCGATGGACTTGCCGCCGGCTTCATAAGCGCCGCGATTGGCCGCTTCCATGATTCCCGGCCCGCCTCCGGAACAGACCACGAAACGGCGCGGCCTGGGACCCAGCGTGAGCGACCAGGAGGTCAGTTTGTGCGAGAGCTGGCGCGCTTCTTCGTAATAGCGGGACATTTCGAGGAGGCTCTTCGCGCGCTTCAGGGCTGCGCGGTGGATGGCCAGATTTGTCGCGGACATCTTGGAGGCTTTTTCCTTTTTCAAACGCACATAGCGTGCGTGCGCGGTATCGTGCGGTTCGATGCGCGCGGATCCAAACATCACGACGGTGTCACCGATGCCCTCGCGCTTCAGCTGCACCAGCGGGTGGATGTATTCGCCGAGAATGCGGATGGGGCGGGCCGGCGTGCTCTTTAGAAATTTGGGATCTTCATGGGGCGCTTTCGGCGCGTGTTGCGGTTTCGGTCTTTTCCCGTTGGGCATGGGTCTTCTCTCCGTATTGGCAATCCTTGATTGTAGGAATCGGCGAGGTTTCCGGCAACGCATTCCGCCGGAGGTGCGTCGAATCAAGTACACTCCGAAGCGCGAGCCTGTGGGGAGCGGAGTCGAGAAGCTTTGGCTGGCTCGGCCAGGTGCTCGGAATGATGCCAATTACAAGGATATCCATAGCTCTTCCCTTTGCGCTGGCCCTGGCGGGTGTTCCCACGCGTGCGCAGGCGCCTACGGGGCCGATCGTGCCCAAGCCTGGCGTAGAGCTGCAGCAAGCACCCAAAGATGCGCCAAAGGTGAAAGTGCAGGTCGCGCTGGTGAATACGCCGGTGACGGTGCGCAATGGCCACGGTGACATGGTTCACGACCTCGAGGCGCAGGATTTTCAGGTGACCGATAATGGCGTAGCGCAGCGGATCTCCCACTTCGATTTGGGCGGCGATCCGATTTCTCTGGTGATCCTGGTCGAAACGAGCTCGCGCATTGAGCCGATCCTGCCGCAGGTGCGCAAGACCGGGCTGCTCTTCACGCAAACGGTGATGGGGTCGACCGGTGAAGCTGCGGTGGTGGGTTTCGATGATTCAGTCGATAAACTACTGGACTTCACCACCAACAGCGACCAGGTCGAACACACGATTGCGGGCCTGAAAGAGGGCACCTCAGGATCGAAGCTCTACGACGCGATGGCCGTTGGCGTGGAGATGCTGACGGCGCGCCCGCTGCCGACGGTGGACAAGCCCGGGCGGCGTCGCGTGCTGATGATTCTGTCCGAGGCTACCGACGATGGCAGCACCGCGAAACTAGGCGAAGTGCTGCGGCAAGCGCAACTCGCCAACGTGACCATTTATAGCGTGGGGCTTTCCACCACGAGCGCCGAATTGCGTGCCAAACCGAAAGATACGCGGCCGCAGCTTACGCCGCCCGGCACGTTTCCGCTCCCGCCGCAGCCGGGAACACCGCAAACGCCTACCAGCGAAGAGAATCGTTACGGAAATATTGACATCATGGCAGCCGCCGTGTGGGCCGTGCAGCATGCCAAAGATGCAGTGTCGGCTAATGCGCTCGCGGTTGCCACGGCAGCAACCGGCGGCGTGCACCTTGCCGCGTTTAAGGATCGCACCATCGAAAAGGCCATCGACGAAATCGGCGGCGAGCTGCACTCGCAGTACACGCTCAGCTACACGCCGGCCGGGAGTGATGCCAGCGGCTACCACGAAATCAAAGTGAATGTCGTTCGAAGGGATGCGAAAAATCTGAAGATTCGAGCGCGGCCGGGATACTACATCACGGTTCCGGATTCCTGACAATTGGGTCGGTAAGGTTAGACCACCTGCTTCCAGAAAGTGGCGTCGCGCCCGGCGAGGAGTGCGTCCTTGCGCGCGTTCCAGCGGAGGAAATGGGGCGAGTGAGTGTGTTCCGTGTGCGCTGCGCGGCTCTCCCAGACTTCGTGGAGCAGGAGTGCGCCGGGCGTGTCCACCGAGCGGTGCAGGTCGTAGCGGAGGCAGCCGTCTTCTTTTCGAGTGGGAGCAACCATGCCGCGCAATTCCGCTTCGAGGATGGTTTCCTGGCCTTCGCGCGAGCGCAGCAGAACGATCAGTGTGACCGCGTCTTTTGGAAGCTTGGCATTCCCTCGTGAACGTGATCGACGCAAGGTTTTCTTCTTGCCTGAACGCTGGGACGCCGCCCGCTTCGCTTTTCCCTTGGCCATAATGGCCGGGATTGTACTCCAAACAGCAAAAACTGCCAGTGGGTTCCTATACTCTAAGCCGATTCGCCCCCAGGATAGCCGCCCTATTTTTCGGCAAGTTTTCGGCCGGCGTTCAAGTTGTCAAAGTTGAGAATGGTGTTGAGCACCAGTGAATAGGTGCCGCGTGTCTCGCCGCGGTAGACCGGATTGATCGAAAAGAGCACCACATGGCCGATGCCGGAGGGCACGTCGATGACGGCGGGATGCTGCGCGATTTCGTCGCCACCTTCGACCAGGCCGGAAATCAGCAATTCCTTATTGTCGGCATAGCGGAAGATGACGCGCGGCCGGTTTGCCGGGGGAATCACCCGGAAGCCGTTGCGCCTCTGCTCATCCGTGACCGGTGGCGCCTCCCAGCTCTCCCAGGATGGCTCTTCCGGCGTTTCCACCCCAGCGCGTCCAACCGTGAAATCGGGGTCGTTCACCGAGCCGCGGCCCGTGGGGCGCGAGTGGGATTCGGGGCCCAGGCGCCGCCGGCCGCGTGCACCGGCAATGCTGCTCAGCGAGAAAATGGGCCCGTTGTCGCAATAGACGGAAAGCTTCTCGTCGTAGCCGTAGGCAATCGGGCTGGCACCGTCCACCAGGCGCGCGCCCAGAACGGAGCCTACAATCTTCAGCTTTTGCGAGGAAGATGTGCTGACCCCGGTGGTGAGGCCCGTTTCCGTGGCGAAGCGTGAAGTGTCTGTAGCGGTCAGCAGCACACCGCCCTTCTGCACGAAGGCTTGCAGCTTGGCGAGTCCGTCCAAACCGAGTCCTGGGCGCATGTCATCGGTCGAGTCGTTTTTCCCGACAAGGTTCGGCGTTTCCGGCGTGTTTTTCCACGGCAGTGGGTTTCCCCACGCCATCGGCATGCCGTTGATGATGGCGGTTGAGCCTGAGAAAAAACCGACTGGCGGAAATAAGATAACGTCGTATTTGGCGTTGAGGTCGTCGATCTTGGCGACCGTTTGCGTGCTGATGTAGTCGTAGGGGATTTTCATATCGTCGAGCGCCAGCCGCCACCAGCCTTCGGTCTGCGTGCTGAGCCAGGTGTGCACGAAAGCCACGCGCGCGGCGCGCACGGGATGCGTCTTCACGCTTGGAGCGGCACCGATTGCGATGGCCTGCAAGCCCAGATCGCCCGCGGCGCGATCAAGGTCGGCCCGAGTTGCATTTCGAATGACAAACGAGCCACGGTTGAATTTCTTCCCGCTGGATTCGAACGGCTCTTCGGCGGCTTCCACGCCCGCGTCCTTCATTCTGTAGCGCAGCGTGGCGAGCGCGGGCTCAGCATTGTTGTTGATCACGAAGACCGCGCCGTCTCCTTTGACGCCGCCCGGCGCGCGGATCTCTGTGACGCGTTCCATTGCTGCGTCGAGAATCTTCGGATCCGTTACGCGAGTAACTTGCACGCCAAAGAGTTCGCCAAAGGTCCAACCCGTGTCGTCGTAAGGAGTTTTCTGCGGATCATCGGGACTCCAGTACTGATGATCGAGCAGCGCATCTGCAATGCGCGAGTAGGGCTGGTCCATGCGAATGATGTAGCTGCCGGCGGGAAACTCGCGCGTTGTCGGCGCCGGTGCGGCTTCTTTTTCTTTCGCCTCTTCTTTTTTCTTGGACTTGGATTCTTTCTTCACTGGCAGCGCTATAGTGAACGCCGACTTTGCACGCGAAATCTCTACGGCCTGCTTTTGCAAGACACGTAGCAGCTCCGCCTGCAAGCCGGGACGCGGGTCATCCGCGGGAAGCACGTAAGCCGTGGGGCCTTCTGCACCCGGCTTTGTCACGGAGCGTTTGGCCTTCAGATAAAAATTCTTCAGGAAGAGCCGCTTGTTCTCATTGAAATAATGGAGCGAGGTGAGAAGACCGGTCTGCTCGTAATTATTATTGTCGCGCTGCGACCACAGCGTCTTCGGAAGCGGCGGGTTCTGGCGATACCACGTGCGCGAATACTCTTTGGGATCGAGCGTGCGCTCCTGCGTGTCCGCGCCGCCGTTGCCGAACGTTTCGTAGAGCCGGCTGATGCCATTGTGCATCGCGGCGATGAACATCAAGTAGCCGGGCGACCAGGTGTCGAAATCGCCGTGGGTGAAAACGCCGGGCATGCCGAACTTGGTCATGTCCGCGACGTTGCGCGCGCCGATCATTTGCCATTCATCGGTGAGAATCGGATCGACCCAGGCGTTGTAGGGGCCGTCCCCGACGGTGTTGTCGTAGAGGTACGGCACCGATTCGTGGAGGTCGTGGAGCACTTGCGCCTTCCAGCCGACGTAAGTCTTCAGCACGTTTTCCGTGAGCTTCAGCGTGACACCCATGGCGTCGCGATTGTTATCGTGCGCCACGTACTTGCCCCAGTAGATCAACGGCGGATAGAAGTCCTTTGGATGCGCCAGGTGCCATCTGTAGAGGTCCACCATGCGGTCGCGGCCATCGACTTCCACTACCGGAGTGATCAGCGTGATCATGCCTTCGCGGATTTCCTTGATGTACGGACTTTCATCCACGGCAAGGCGATACGCCAGCTCCATCAGCGCGGTTGGCGCGCCGGTTTCCGGAGAATGGATCGTGCCGGTGATGTAGTAGATGGGCACGGCTTGCGCGACGAGCTTGTCGGCTTCCGCATCGTCCAGCTTGATCGTTCTCGGATCAGCGAGCTTCGTGAGCCGCGCGCGGTTTTCTTCCAGGTTCTTCAAGTTCTCCGGCGAGGAGACGGCCACCGCAATCATTTCGCGGCCTTCTTCCGTTGTCCCGATGGAAAAAACCTTCACGCGGGGGCTGGCACTTTCCAAGAGGCGCATGTACTTGTACACATCTTTGGAATAGGGCAGCACGCCGGGAGCGCCTGCAACATCACCAAGCACCACTTCGGGAGTCGGCACGGTTTTGGAGGCCGGCAAATAATTGACAAGCGGTGAAGTGAAATACGGCGCCGTTGTGTACTTCTGAATCTTCGCCGTGTAAGCCTCGTCCACAGCCTGCTTCGGATCGCGCGCCGGAGCGGTTTCATCGCTAGCGGCTAACGTCGCCACGCTAGAGAACAGAGTCAGGAGCAGAAAGCTTCCGAGTGCCGCGATCCACATTTTTCTTGAATCCATCATCATGTTTCTCCCTAACGGCCATGATTGCGAAGGCGGATTGTAACGCAGCGTGCTACTCGGCGGCGACGAATGTTAGATCGACGGGCGACGGCACTTCGATGACCTGGCCAGTAGGGTTCAAGCTGCCCGTCGCCAGGTCAATCTTGAAAACGACAATGTTGTTCGACAACTGGTTCTCGGCGAAGAGGTAGTTGCCGCTGGGATCGATCGCAAAGTGCCGCGGTTCTTTTCCGCCGGTCGGGACGCGAGAGACGAACGTCAGCGTTCCCTTTGCGTGATCGATGGCAAAAACCGCAATGCTGTCGTGTCCGCGATTCGAAGCGTAGAGAAACCTTCCATTCGAATGCACGGCAATTTCCGCGGTGTCGTTCCTGCCCGAAAATTCCTTCGGCAATGTAGTCACGGTCTGCAGTTCGCGTAGAGTTCCAGCTCTCGCGTTGTAGCGGAAGGTAGTGACCGAGGAACTGAGCTCGCTGATGACGTAAAGAAATTTGCCGTCCGGACGAAAAGCGATGTGTCGCGGCCCGGAGCCAGCGTGCAGTTTTGCGAAGGGGGGAGCGTTCGGCGCAAGCGTCCCCTTAACTGCGTTGAATTTGTAGACGAGCACTTCGTCCATGCCAAGGTCCGCAGCGAGCGCGAAACGGTTGTCCCGCGAAGTTTCTATCCAGTGAGCGTGCGGAGCTTCCTGGCGCTCCTTGTTCGGCCCGAGTGTGCCGCTGTGTTGGATCAGCGCAGTGTGCTCGCCCAATCGCCCGTCCGGCAGAATCGGAAACACGGGGATGCTTCCCGACGAATAGTTTGCCACCAGGACATATTTGCCCGTTTTGTCGAACGAGATGTAACAGGGATCTTCGCCGAGCGCCGGAAGTTGGTTCAAAAGCGTCAGCTTGCCGGTCTTGGGTTCCAGCGAAAACGCGCTCACCATGCTGCTCTTTCCCGCTTCATTCACGGCATAGAGAAATTTTCCGTTCGAATGCACGGCGACGAACGAAGGATCCGCCGATTCCGCCGCGATCCCGAGCGAGGAGAAATTGCCGGTGATGGCGTCATAACGGTAGGCGTAAATGCCTTTGCTGTCCGTCTTTGTCGTGTAGGTGCCGACATACGCCAGGTATTGGGTCTTCGCCGCAGCCTTAGGCTTCTTCGTGGTTGAAGACAGCAGCAATAGCGGCGCGCACAGCACCGAAAGCAATGCACAAATTCGTCGCATGATTTTCATGGGATGGCAATTCTACACCAAGTGCCGAATTGCCCGCGCTTCACTGAGGGATCAGAAAGATTTTCGTCTCTCCGCGCACGGCGATCAGTTTTCCGTAGCTGATTTGCCCCGGCGCGATTTTTTTATAGGGCAGGAGGATGTTCACGACGTTGCCCTCGCGATGCTCGAGAAAAACCTGGATCGCGTCTGTCTTGGGTTCCTGGGGAGAGGAGGCAAATCGAATATCCACGCAAATGCCTGCGGCCTTGAGCCCGTCCTTCTTGATCATCGCGCGCAGGGCACTCTCCAGAACTTGCAGCAGTATCGGGGCGCCCGCCGGCTCATCGCCGGTGTCGCCTGCGACGTAGGAAACTTCGCCATCCACCGACATGACCGCCGCAAACGGAAGGAAGGCGTTTTTTTCGGCAAGGAACCTCTTCGCAAAGCGAAGCAGTATTTCCAGGAGTGGATTGAAGTCAGGGTGTTGATGGCTCGGCAAGATTCTCTGCCCTGGCGATCACTTCTTCTCTTCTTCGTTTTCTTCCTGCAAAACCGCGGCGGCGGCGACGGAATCATCGTCTTCGAGCCGCAGCAGGCGCACGCCCTGCGTTGAACGGCCGGCCTCGCGAATCTCATTCGCGTGAACGCGGATGACCTTGCCATTGTGCGTGATGATCATCACGTCGGACTCCTCCGTCACCTGCAGCGTGGCGACGACGTAACCGTTGCGGTCCGTGGTCTTCATGTTGACGACGCCCTTGCCCCCGCGCGAAGTGATACGGTATTCAGCCAGCGGCGTCCGTTTGCCGAAGCCCTTTTCGGCCACAGTCAGCATCAGCGTCACCAGCGAATCCTTGATCTGCTCGTTTTCGAGTTCCTCAAGATTCCGCGTCGTGGTCTTGTGCTCTTTGGCGATGATCTCGAAGTCCGGCTGCACTGCGTCCATGCTCACGACGTAATCGTCCTTGTCGAGGTCCATGCCGTTTACGCCGCCGGCGTTGCGGCCCATCGGGCGCACTTCCGTTTCACGGAAGAGAATCGCCTGCCCCTCGTGACTGGCCAGGAAAATCATTTTCTTGCCGTCCGTGAGCTTCGCACCAATGAGCTCGTCCTTGCCGTCCAGTGTGAGTGCGATAATTCCGGTCGAGCGCGGATTGGAGAATTCCGTCAGCGCCGACTTCTTCACCGTGCCGCTCTTCGTGGCCATGAAAACGAACTGGTCGGCTTGTTCCAGGTCGCGCGCCGCGACCAGCGCCGTCAGCTTTTCGTCTTCCTGGAATTTCACCAGGCTGGAAATGGCTTTGCCTCGCGTGGCCGCTGCTGCCTCCGGCAGTTCGTACACTTTCAACCAGTAGACGCGGCCCTTCGACGTAAACAATAAAATGTAGCTGTGCGCCGAGGCGATGAAGAGATGTTCAACAAAGTCTTCTTCCTTCGTCTTCGCGCCGATGCGGCCTTTGCCGCCACGCGATTGGTGCCGATAGGTATCCGCCGCCGTGCGCTTGATGTAGCCGGCGTGGCTGACGGTAATCAGCATCTCCGTATCGGCGATCAGGTCTTCGAGCTTGATTTCGTCGACTTTGTCGACGATCTGCGTGCGGCGGTCGTCGCCGTACGCTTTGTGAACCTCGCGCAGCTCGGCGGTGATGACTTGCTTTAGTTTTTTGTCGCTGGATAGGATTTCGCGCAGCTCGACGATCAATTCTCGAATGGACTTCAATTCCTTGAGGATTTCATCGATAGAGAGCTGCGTCAGCCGGTGCAGTTGTAATTCTAGTATGGCGTCGATCTGCGCATAACTGAGGCCGAGACCGGCTCCACGGCCGGCCGCTTCGACTTCCGGAGCTCCCTGCGCGCGGTACTTTCGCCCGTCGAGTTTTACGCCTTCGATTTTCCTGGACTTTCCATTTTCCGTGATAGTTACTTCCTGCTCGCTGAAATACTTGAACAGGTTTTCCTTGGCCTCCACGCGGCTGGAAGAACCGCGGATGACGTGGATCACGTTGTCGAGGTGATCGAGAGCAATCTGATAACCGAGCAAAATATGTTCGCGCTGTTCGGCCTTCTTTAGCTCGAAAATCGTACGGCGGCGGATTACATCGATGCGGTGCTCGATGAACAGCTTGATCATAGGGATCAAGCCCAGCTCGCGCGGCTGGCCGGCAACGATGGAAAGCAGGATCATGCCGAAAGATTCCTGCATCTGCGTGTGCTTGAACAGGTTGTTGAGGATGAGCTGCGATTCTTCGCCGCGCTTCAGCTCGATGACGATGCGCATGCCCTCGCGCGAGGATTCGTCGCGCACGTCAGAGATGCCTTCTAGTTTCTTGGTTTGCACCAATTCGGCGATGCGCTCAATTAACCGCGCTTTGTTCACCTGGTACGGGATTTCCGTGATGATGATGCTTTCGCGGTCTTTCGTGGTTTCTTCAATCGCCGCTTTGGCGCGCATGGTGAAGCTGCCGCGGCCCGTTCTGTAAGCGGCTTCGATGCCTTCTCGGCCCGCGATGTACGCGCCGGTCGGGAAGTCCGGACCCGGCACGATCTTCATGATTTCTTTCAGCGTCGCGTCGGGCTTTTCGATCAGCAAAATAGCCGCGTCAACGATTTCGCGCAAATTGTGCGGCGGGATGTTCGTGGCCATGCCAACGGCGATGCCGCTGGCGCCGTTCACAAGCAGATTCGGGATGCGCGATGGAAGAACGACCGGTTCTTCGCGCGTCTGATCAAAGTTCGGAATGAAATCGACGGTTTCTTTTTCCAGGTCGGCGAGAATGTCTTCCGAAATCTTCGCCAGCCGCGCTTCGGTGTACCGCATTGC
>Ga0210384_10001415_pt1 | contig 32760 bp, 31 predicted proteins | sample IncBWH2MmetaG_FD_160574 | JGI IMG/M metagenome (GOLD analysis project Ga0210384, IMG submission 160574) | Forest soil microbial communities from Barre Woods Harvard Forest LTER site, Petersham, Massachusetts, United States - Inc-BW-H-2-M | ecosystem: Environmental > Terrestrial > Soil >...
TGCGCATTCTGATCGATTCGCGCCTCGATTTGCAGCGGTCCATCGACCAGCTTTGTCTTCGGGAAGTTGTAGACCACCGACGTGCCGTATTGTGCGCCGTCGCTGCGGCCGGCAATCCAGCCAATCAGATTATTCCGGTTGGCCGGCGTGAAGGGCAAAATCTCCACGAATTCCTCGCCGGTTTCGCCCGGCAGTTTCATCAACACGAAGTTCGGCTGCATGGCCTGCGTTACTTGCTGACCGGCCTCGCTCATACCAACTTCGGTGGCGACGGTCCACAGATCCTCACGATTGTAGAACGCTGCCGGGTCCGTCATGTGATACAGGCCGTAGACTTCTGCCTGCAACTTGAGCAACAACTCCGGGTAGCGCACGTGTTTGCGCAGGCTCGGCGGCATCGTGGCCGCATCCTTAAACAGACTCGGAAAAATGCGGCGGTAGGCTGCGACGATTGGATCATCCGGATCGAACACGTAAAACGTGGTTGTACCATCGTAGGCGTCGACGACCACCTTAACGCTGTTGCGCATGTAGTTGATGGAATTGTTATCCAGACGATAATGGGTCGAGTACGGATAGCTGCCTGAAACCGTGAACGCATCCATGATCCAGGACAGTCGGCCAGCGTCGCCGAGCACCATGTAGGCATCTGGATCGAACGTGAGAAACGGCGCTAACGCCGACACACGATCGCGTATGTTGCGCCGCATCAGCAGCCGGCTATTCTGGTTCACATCATCGCTGAACGGTAGCTTCGCGAGATCGCTTTGATCGAGCGCGATGATCATGCGGCGGAAGAAACCGCCGAGAAGAATGCCGCCGTCGCCTTCATACGAAGTGAGGTTGTTCGTGGCCCCCTGCGGGTAGTTGAATTCCTGCTGTCGCGTCTTCACGTAGACGTCAGTGTTGGTCAACTCGCCGAAATAGATCTCCGGACGTGTCACGGCCAGAGTACGAACCGTGCTCTGGACCGGCATATTGCTCAAAATCAGCTTGGGCAGGCCTTCCGCCGTGAACCCATTGACCGGGTTCATGGTGATGCCATAGCCGTGAGTGTAGATCAGTTTCTCGTTGATCCAGTTGCGGCTGCTCTCCGGAAGCTTATCCACGTTCAACTCGCGGGGCGCGAGCATCACCTCGCGGGTCGTGCCGTCGATCTCATAGCGATCAATGTCGATGTCGGGGAAGTCGTAGTAGGTACGGATTTCCTGAATCTGGCGCAATGTGTCCTGTAGCGCATGCCAGTCCCACAGCCGGATGTTCTGAAGTGTAGCCTGATTGTTAGCCGGGTCAGCCGCTTCGACGGTCGTCTCAGCCGGAAACTCGCGCTGCGCGACTCGGTTCAATCCGTAGGCCTGCCGCGTCAGATCGGTGTTGTAGACGATGTAGGGCTTCTCGCGGTTCAGTTCGTTCGGTTTCACGATAAAGCTACTGACGTACCATCCGATCCCTTGGACCGCGATATAACAGACTGCCGCCGGCAGGACCGCAGCCACAAGCCAACGCCCGCGCTGCATCGAGATGGCGTTGACGGCTGAAATCACCGCGCCGAGAATGAGCGCCGCACAGACGACAAGCATCCCGGTGAGCGTGACGTGCGCGTCCGTATAGGTCACACCTCCGAAGATCGTATGATCCTCGAACAAGCGCTCAAACCGGCCGAGATATACCCGCATCGCGAGGATCAACAACAGAAACGCAAACGTGATCGATAGCCCGCGCCAAGGTAATGTGACTTGGCGGCTGAGACGCCCGGCGAGCATACGGTTTCCGCCCGTGATGAGGACGAAGAAGACGGCGATCAGACAGCAAATCACAGCTAGCGAAAGCAGCCAAGCGGCGATGAACTGCCACGCGGGCAGGGTGAACAGAAAGAAGTTCAGCGGCCTGCCAAAAATCGGGTCCATGACGGCATCGGTGGGGTGAGGCGCGTACCAAAAGAGCGCGAGCGCCGGCCACTCCGCCATCATGCCGGCACCGGTTGCAGCGGCAATAGCGAGCGAAACGCCGAGCGCGAAGAGGCGCAAGACAGGCTCAACCGGAAACTTCACCGGTCGTCCACCGATTAGAATCGTGTGACCGGTCGGCAAATCGCCGAGATGTGCCCGCTTCAGAGCCAGGAACGACGCGTACAGAATGAGAAATGTGGCCGCGGCAAAAGCCGCGAAGACTCCCCACTGAAGACTCAGTGTTTTCCAGAACACGTCGCCGTAGCCGAGCGACCTGAACCAGAGCAGGTCCACGTAATTCGACAACGCGGACCGACCGCCGAAGAGGAGGACGGCAAGAACAGCTAGAATAAAGAGGAGACGACGGCGACGGCGAGGCCGCCGCGCTACATGGGCCGGCGGCCAGTCAATGGACTCAGGCATCGCTCCACTCCGTTGTCACCAGCTTCATATAGTCATCCGCATAATACTCCCTCCACTTTTCGCAAGCTGCCTTACAGCTCGACTTCCACGCCACGGTTGCACCGCGAGAGTTTACGAAAGCGTCGCCGAAACCATTCGTCCATTGACCATCCGATTCGCACATTGGAGGCGGGAACCGAAGGGCGATGAGTGGGCTCGTCGTTCTTATTGAACGCGAAGCCGGCGTTACTTACCCACACTTACAGGGTGGCTTACACGCAATTTCGACTGCGTTAGTTCCTTGACGTCCAACTGGCCTTTCTTGTCCTTGTCCAGGCCGGTCGAACTCCGCTTCCAGAAACTTCATCCACCGCTCTGGTCGGTATCCATGAGGAGCAGCAATTGCTTGACCTCATTCTCCCCGAGTGCCAGTTTGTCCTGCGGCTTCTGAACTGCTTGCCTGTGTGCGACCCCAGTTCCTAGCACGGCCCAGCCAGCGACCAGCACTGCAATGGTTACGATGACCCACAGGATGTTCGTTCGCGTCAACATGATTGACCTCCACAATACTTGCTCCCGTGTGTCCTCACGCCGCGCGAGTCACTGGTTTTCTGCGCTCTGGTAGTTCAACATCGAGTCTTCGACATATCTGAGGTGCAACCTCACCCAATAACCACTCGAACGAGCTTGGCGTTCCTTCCATAGCGCCACCAGGAAGCGCACGTAAAATGCAGTACCTACCATGCACAGAATCGTCATTCCTGTTTTTACAAACACGTCAAATCTCTGGACTCGCATTACATGGCTCGAAACTACCCCAGATCACACGACCCAAATCATTAAGCACGAAAATTCATAAAAGTAGAATAAACAAGTCATAGTTTTCGCATAAAAAGCGGAGCGTGCTGGAAGGATCGTCAACCAGCAAGCTTTCGTCGAATGGTTGCAAGGGGAAAGGGGCGGCCGGCCGACGCCGCCCCGCGTTAAAACGACTGAGAGAACCGGGCCTCCAGCAATTCTCCCAGCTTGGCCGTGGCCCTGAACTGCGGAATGGGATCCAGTTCCTTGAATGCTGACGTGAATGCATTCGACAGGCTCCAGATCGTCCGCGGCCGGAATTCCTCGTACTTCGGCTCGAAGTAAAGCTCATGCACGGTGCGAGCGAGGTGTTTAGGCGCTTCCAGTTTGCCCTCGACGAAAGCTTCGTAAATGACCACCTTCGCGGTAACGTCCGTCAACTCGCTCTTCTGCCAGGCCTCCACCTGCTTTCGCATCGGCTCAAAATTCCGCTGCATACGATCGACGCCGACCGAGATGCAGTCAATGAGCGAAAACGACTTCGAGTGCTTCGCGAGCACAGGGGTGAAGTCCCCTGCGAACGCCATGTTCGAGCACACGAACACGCGATAGCCACAGGTCATCGCCAGACGCATGCTTTTGTCATGCGAATTCCGCAAGCCGATGGAAAAGCGGCAGCCTTCCATCTCGGTTGCGAGGTCGAGAACGCCGAAGGCTTTCATTCGGTCGGGTGAGACTGCATACTCGTCGTGCACGACTCCGATGTGGCGAAATCCGAGTGCCTCGATCAGGGCCTGCACAATTTCATGATGCGGCACTGGGCGGTGGGTTTCCGTTGCTGGTGGTGTGGGCACCAGGGTTAATTCTTCGCGGCCAATCGTTCGGCGTCTGTGGCCAATGAGCGTACTAGTGTCTGACATACTGCTATCCTCCTTGTTGATTTGAACTGCGATTCCCCAAAGGTGAGAAAAAGTGGGGCGTGAGTGGCTGCTTCAGGTCACATCATCCGAACAGCGATGCTTGCTCCGGGACAGCCGTGATCGACCTTTCTCAGGCCGGGATTTCGCATCTCCAGCGACTTCCAGCATCAATCACTCGCGCGACAATCTGCCCACTAGAAACTCCGCGTCATTCTTCGACGGCGTGAACCGAAAAGAACATCGGAAACTAAACAATACTGGGACCGGTATTTGAGCTTGAGATGTTTCGTATCCGGCCAAGCCGGATTATCAGCTGGGGAATTAATTCCAAGGATTTAACTCAACAGAATGCTCGTTCGGTGGCGTGATGGCCCGAGGAAATGATGCCGGGATGGAGATTTCGACGTGGGTGTCCCTGCAAGAAACCCACGGCCGTCTTCATTCGGACACAATGATTGGGAGATCGGGTCGGATACGATGCGCGACTCTTCGAAATGCCAGCATCGATTCGGGGGGAATGCCCGCTTCTGCCGTCCCCGAATGCCCTTGGAGCGGTCTCAGATTGCGTTTCGGGCTGTCGTTGTACTACTTCAGAAGCTTGGCCTGCTGTCCTTGCTTAGCAATCAGCGAGACGGCCCTCTTGTCAAAGGAAACAAAGGTTTCGCCGCCCAGCCAATCGCCCTCATAGGCGATCAGGCCGTCGGCGAAGGCTCCGCCTTGATTGAGAATCGCCAACCCGGCATCCGCAGCCGGACGGTTCACCTGGACATTGCTGGCGTTGAGCAGTGCCTCAAGCGCGGCGTAAATGTCTGGTTGCCCAAAGTTGTAAACCCGACCCAGAACCCAAACCAACTCGCATAGGCATGGCAGGGAAACGGCGATGAGTTCAGCTTCCTTGAGGAGCCTCGCGGCAGTCCGCGCCTGTCTCTCATCGTCGCGTACCACGGCTCGGACAAGTACGTTTGTATCGACGGTGATCTTCATTTCCGCCCGGCCCAGCCGATCGCTGCCGCCTCATTGATCTCATCTAAGGTCGCAACCTTCTTGCTTTTGCCCGCAAGCAGACCAAGAAAGCTGTCTATCTTTCCGGATGGGCGCATCGCCTTGAGCGACACTCGTCCGTCTGGTAGCTTGTCCAATTCGATTCTTTCTCGGGGACGGATGCCGAGATGTTGAAGCACATCTTTACGGAACGTGACTTGCCCCCGGGCGGTGACGGTCAAAGTGGTCATGGTTTAAATCCTCGCGCTCCAATTAATAGTAATGCAAAACTGCATTACTTGCAACATGTTTCTTGGGGCCCCGGAATCCTGAAAGAATGATAAAGGTCATCCGGCTAAGTAATCCGCGGCAAGACTATGCTTCCACGTCGGCAAAGTTTTGCTTCAAGTGACATGTAGAGAGTCTTGGTTCTAGCAGATGACAATGGCGGCATCCGACACAGCACACGCCGGCGGTAATCTTTGCGACCGCCCGCCGAAACTCGGCCGGGACCTCCCGGAGTTCGCCGCTCCGGCTATAGAACACGGGGCAAACCGCACCCTTGAATTCCGCGTCCTCACCCCAAAGCTCCATCTCAAGGCTGCCTCTTCGGCCATGGAAGAGAATAGAGCTCTCCAGTCGCGGCCTTCGACCTGAATCCGAGCCTGTCAGGCTATGCCGCGTGATGAGCAAGTCATACGTTCGCTCGATCCGGATCATTTCCATTCGCAACAGAACGGGACCAACAACGATCGCATGCACGCCGTTGACCCCGATGATGTCCACTCGTTGCAGCCAGGGCAGCGCGTTGCCGTCCTCGGCCACGAAGCTCGCATAAGCGCCCAGGTCTGCTACGGCGCCACCCGATTCCACGCCTCGGAGAACATACCTCCTAGCAAGGTGTTGGTGTTCGATCGAAACCGTCGGCTGACAATAAATGCCGGCGCTCTGCAGGTGCTTCAACGTGATGGCCGGCAGTCGCAAACCTTGCCGGGCCACGATTTCCTGTTGGTCTGAGTCATGCTGCCGATCTGGTTTCTGTGGGTTCATGCCTTAGCTGGCTTCCCGATTCGAACCGGCTGGCCCAGGGCCGCCCGTATCATTTCTTTCGTACATCCGGCCCAGCACTTGTACTTGCGCGGATCGGCAACGGAGATCGCCAAGTTGTCTTCGCTCTGGTCGCGCCCATGCTCTGAACAGGACGGACATCTTGTCCAGTAATTTCGGGAACGCTTGCGGGCTGCTCCAACGTGATCCAGAATCCGGAATTCCCGTCGGTTTGGGTCGTACGGAGGCAGCTCAACCTTTGGCTTCGGGCGGAATTCTTCCGGCATTTCAAGCCCCGCGATGAATCGCGCCATATTGACTTCTGTGATCCGGCGGAGGCGCTCCAGGTAGTCCAGTTGCGCGTCCAGTTGGTAGTCGGCGCCGTAGAACCAATAGCGCTTTCCCGTAGCCCGATGTACCCCGAGTGGTCCGCGCATGGCATTGCCAAATTCCTCTGGCCCCAGTTGATCCTGTCGTGGAAACACCTCAATTCCTTCCGCCAGTCCCGCGCCTCCCTTGACTGGCACCTTGAGTCGAAGAGCGAGGTTGTAGATGTACACGCGGCATTCTCGTGCCAGCAGAGGCTCGTCGGCAAAGCTTCAATCTCGCAGAATCCACCATGAGCGTGAGCGAAACCGCCTACATGGGCAAGATCCGCCCGTGGGGCAAACCCGAAAGAGTCTCGGGGTTATTCATATTCCCAGGAAGCTGACCGCTGATCTCTGGCGCTGGAAACAGCAATGTCCTGATCCAACGCCCGAAGCGTTCATCTTTCCGAACAAAGACGGTGAGTTTATGGACACCGGCAACTATCGCAAGCGCGTGTTGCACAAGGTCGCGGCAGAGCTGGAACTCCCGAAGCTCACCTTCCAGGTCATACGGCGCACAATTGCGACGCTGGCCCAAAAGAAGGGTACAGTGAAAGACGTGCAGGGCGTGCTCCGCCACTCTCGCGCGGCGACCACGACGGACGTGTATATGCAGGAGATTCCGAAGAGCGTACGAGCGACGGTCGATTCCATTAATAAGGAGTTGAGGAAGAGATCGACGTGTGTGCGGAAGCGGAAAGCAACCGTGGTGAACGAGGGGTTGACCGCTTCTCAATTTGGAAGAAGTCGGAGCGTTTTGACACCAAATGACACCAAACTGAAAAGCGGGGTATCTGTAAGTACTTGAAAATATGGTGGACCTGGTCGGGATCGAACCGACGACCTCTTCCATGCCATGGAACGACGAAAATAGCAACTTGTTGACGGCAAAGGCGTTAATAGTCGGACGAGTCGGCGAAAACCGCTAAAATCGGCGTGCTTTGCTACCAAAATGCTACCAAAACACGTGCTACCAATTTGCTACCAAACTGATTTGGGCCGAGGGCTGACTGCGGGGGACAGCCCTTTCCTAATCACGTGAGTGTCCATTGAAGCGTGGCTGAAGATTTCGATAATGGGTGTAAATGGGCGTGGTTTTGGGTGTCGACGAATTGGGTGTAATTGGGTGTATTATTGGATGTCATGATCCAGCCCGCCAGCCTCAAGATTACCCCAGAAATTCTGGGCTTCATTGCCGAACTCGATGAATTCAAAGGAGCATGGCGGGCTCTCGGTACATTGGCTCCCGAGCGTCTATCTGCACTCCGCAGGGTAGCTACCATTGAAAGCATCGGATCATCCACCCGCATCGAAGGCAGCAAGCTCTCCGACAGAGAGGTCGAAAAGCTGCTGGCCGGCCTTGAAATCAAGTCCTTCCATTCGCGGGATGAGCAGGAAGTGGCTGGCTACGCCGAAACCATGGAGCTGATTTTCCAGTCGTGGGACGAAATCACCCTGACAGAAAACCATGTAAAGCAGCTGCACCGCGACTTGCTCAAGTACGGAGAAAAGGACGCGCACCATCGCGGCGAATACAAGACCCAATCCAACAGCGTCGCGGCCTTTGACGAGACCGGAAAGCAGATCGGCATCGTGTTTGAAACGGCTACCCCGTTCGACACGCCGCGCCTGATGAAGGAAGTGGTCGATTGGGCAAGAGAAGAACTGGAGAACCGGCGGCTGCATCCTTTGCTGGTCATAGCCATTTTCGTCGTCGTATTTCTTGAAATCCATCCTTTTCAGGACGGCAACGGTCGTGTGAGCCGGATCCTGACCACACTGTTGCTGTTGCGCGCTGGCTACGCCTATGTTCCCTATAGCTCACTGGAGAGCGTGATCGAACACAGCAAGGAAGGCTATTACCTCGCGCTGCGTCAGACGCAAGGGACGATCAGAACGGGCGCGCCGAACTGGCAGCCCTGGGTCTTGTTCTTCCTGCGCGCGCTTCAACAGCAGATGAAGCGGCTGGCCAAGAAAGTCGAAAGAGAGAAAATTGTTCTATCTGCCATACCCGAATTGTCCGTGAAAATCCTCGAGTATGCGCGTGAACACGGACGCGTCACCATCGGCGAAATAGTTACACTGACCGGCACGAGTCGGAACACGCTCAAGCAGCACTTCCGCCAGCTTCTGGAAAAAGGTCACCTAGTAATGCACGGCAGAGGTCGCGGCGCCTGGTATGGATTGGCATAGAGTCCAGAACGTTGGGCCACTTTCTCCATCAAATCAAGGAACGCAGCAAGGCGAGCCACAGAGGGCTTCTGTTGCGCACACCAATTCAAGAGTCGATCTTCCAGGGTAAGGCGGTATTTTGCTCGGGTTGCCTCTTCACGGTTTAGACGTTCCACTTCTTTCAAAAACAGTGCAACTGCATTCTCAGGTTGCGGCGGGTGGATTTGTTCCCCAGTCGCCCACTGATTCCTTGGAACTTACTGATTCTACGATGGTCCGGAATGCCAAGAACGGCTACAAAGGCAACTTCTTCATTCAGATCTCATTCAGTCTTGCGTCGTTGTGTAGATCTGTGGGGTTCGGGTAAGATCTCCGCACCGCAGTCGATTAGCTCCAAAGGCAGTTTTGGAACCCCGGAAGCAGCAGATGAGAGTAAGAGCCGGCTTAGTGTTTCCTTTGGCAGCGCGGCTCCTGTCTTCAACCGAGAAAACCGACATTGCAGACGAGATGGCTGCCTGCGGGAAGGTAAGTCTCGTCACCTCGACCCATCGGGGACAGCGATGTGATGAGCTCTGATATTCCGAAGTTCTCCTTATCGAGCTGCCCTTATTGAGCGCACATACTTTCAAAGCTGAGCATCTTCCCGTCGTATGGTCTCGGGTGCTATACCGCGCCCGTCTATTCCTTCCTGATGGATAGGTCGGGATATCTCCAACCTTCTCATCTTGGCCAGCAGTGTGGTTCGTTTCAGTCCCAGTTTCGCGGCTGCGCCGCGCGGTCCACCGACGATCCAGCCGGCCTGCTCAAGTGTTTCCAAAATCAAACCGCGATCCGAGTCTTCCAAGGCCATCGATGAGTGGAAAGTTCGAGTGTGACGAGGGATCATGAGCTCTGTTTGCTTTTTGTGAAGTGGGTTCAGCAGCATGCCGTCCCTCGAAAGGATCACCGCGCGTTCCACTAAGTTCTGCAACTCGCGAATGTTCCCAGGCCACGAATACCACTGGAAGGCAGCCATGGTTTCTGGAGGAATCCTGTCGACTTGCTTCCCCATGCGACGGCTAAACATCGTCACGAAATGCGTGACAAGAGCAGGAATGTCTTCCCGGCGTTCTCGGAGCGCCGGCAGCAAGATGGGGAAGACGTTCAGACGATAATAGAGGTCACTGCGAAATTGCTCGCGAGCGACCATGTTCACGAGATTCCGATTGGTTGCAGCTACAAGCCGGACATCCACTTTGTGCGTGCGACCGCTCCCTAATCGCTCGAACTCCTGCTCTTGCAGCACGCGCAGCAGCTTGGGCTGCAATGCAGGAGGGATGTCACCTACCTCGTCCAAGAACAACGTGCCTTTGTCAGCCATTTCGAAGCGCCCGATCTTCTGCGCAATGGCTCCGGTGAAGGCGCCCTTCTCATGACCGAACAATTCGCTTTCCAGAAGATCCAGCGGAATCGCCGCACAGTTCAGTTTGATAAATGGGCGCCCGCAGCGCTGACTTGCATTGTGAATGGCGTGAGCAATGAGTTCTTTTCCCGTACCGGTTTCCCCTTCGATGAGGACAGTCGAGTCTGTGGGAGCGACCTGCTCCACTTGGTCGAGAACAGAATCGAGGGAAGCGCTATTGCCGATAATCCGATCGAATCTACGTTCGACGTGGTCCCCCGTAGGGTACGTAACTGTTGAATAAGCGGCCACAAGTTACTCCTTTCCAGGCACCGCGTACGATTGCTATAACCTGTTTGGTCACGTATCAAGTGCAGCTCGGACCGTTTCGAGCAACAGTTGATGATCGAACGGTTTTGCAAGTCTGCCTGACACTAGCGACCCCATCCGACAGTGTGGTGTCCAAGCTAAAGTCTTGGTCATCACGCCTTATTCGATTCACTTACGCACTGCGAGAGCTGGCTGTCCCTGTGATTACTCGGAGTCTGCCGCAGTCTTCCCAATCGGCCATTGCTCTCCAGGATGCGGCCTATGAGCGATGATGCAATTCTCTCAGAGACCTTGGACAGACCTTGTAGGTCTGGCTCCGTTTCGACCCGTTCAGACCAAATCTGAAATCCATCCGCAGCGTTAACGACTCGACACGTAATACGCAGGAGGTTATTTTCCTGGCGCACCGTACCTTCAAATATGATCTGAACGTCAAGTTTTCGGGCCAGAGAACGCATATCTATAGCCTTCGCGACCAGTGGCGCTACCGAACTTGCCGCCCTCACCCGAACCCCATTTGTCCGCACCAGTTCGTGAATTAATTCATCGGTGATCAGTTGAGCAAAAACGCTAGATGAGGTGCCGCCAGAGGCGTCTAAGAAAGGCAGAACCGCGATGCGGATGCCGTTTCCAATAATGACACGCTCATCGGGAGCCGCAGTAATGTTTATACTGTGCGTATGTTGATCTCGGAAGGCAGGAACATAGCTGCCCGGCCGATAGTAGATAAAGACTAAGTCGTCCTTACCATCGGATTCGTAGTATTCCTTTAGTTTGCGCCGCAGCCTGCGAGCCTCGCTGCGAACAATCGAGTCTTCGCCCGGATGATAGGAAGGCTTGCGTTCGTATACCTCTGTGCCGATGAGGTACTCCTTCAAGGACCCCGCCTCGCCGGCTAGGGTCGTTTCGACGGTGAAGCGAAGAAATCGGCCGAGTCGCTCCGATTGGATAAACATCGAACTTTCCAGAATTCGCGAGACCTCATCACGAATCGCCTCTTCGGAGATCGAACCTTTGTTCTTGGCTTCGCTCGCAACTAGAGTTTTTCCCGTAACAGCCCTATCCACCAAGCCGTTTCGTACACCGGCATACGGTGGCGGAGGCAGCAGTCCTGTCTCGTCCGAATGAAAGCCCAGCCCTTCACGGCTCGCAGCAAGCATGTTCGATGTCCTTTCGTCCTTCTAGGCGCGCCGACCCATTTATGTCAGCCCTTTCCCTCATAATCAATTCCAGCAAGGCCCGAAGCATATCCCCATCCTGCTCCGCAATCTGTCCGTTGACGCAAAGGATCACAAGATCCTCTGCGATTCTGCGGGCGTTCGTACGAACCGTAGGCTCGTCGTGTCATGCTGATTTCTTTTGCTTTGCGGGAAACGGAATGACCTTCCCGCGCTGCTCGGGCGAAATCCATTTTCCGCTCTGTTTCCGGAATTTCTCAGGCACGTAGAACCCAATCACGATTGCCATTGGAGTTACCATTCCCAGCCGCATGCGCAGCAAATGTGATCGCATAGCCTTGCTTTCCTGAGTACCCGCCTACATACTGCACAGAATCGCATCCACATGTTGACCTCCTAGCTTCCTTCTCGTAAAGCCTCGCCGGCACCTCTGTGTGACGCCCCGATAGTCGCATGAGGCGGTTTCTTCAAGAAACCCCAATTGGAGTCGACATGCGCAGTCATTTCGAAGTCAAGCTAACGACCATCTTGAGCAGGCAAGAACTGCTATTTGGAGGAGGCGGGAAATAACTCTTTAGGGTTACCGGATAGTCGGAGCAACGCAGTCCTTCTAGGAATAACAGGAATACACTGCAAGGCGAAGCGTCAAGGTAGGAGCCCCCTTCCAAGAGGCGTGTGACAAAGCACTAACCGCGCGGGAGGGTGTGCTTCTAGCGACTACGAATATTAATCCGCTTCCTGCCAAAAAGTCGGGCGTCCACGGACCATGCCCCCGGTCCGAGCATCACCAGACTTACTCCAAGCGCCGCGAGCGGGAGGTACATTTCCGCTCGGTCAGCTTGAGTGACGGCAAACCAGACCTCGATGATTGCCAGCAACGTCCCCGTTATTGGTGTCCACAGGCCTGCCAGCAGCGAAGCTCCGATGCCGATCGTGACGAATCCCATGTACAGCCCGCCGTGGTGCCGTCCCAGAAATTCGGAGCACCCTCCGATCAACAAAGGAACGGCTCCTGCTAGACGTAGGAGCAAGAGTCCTGCTCCTGGCCAACCCCCGGGAAACATCGTAAACAATCGTTGCAAATTCTCCCCTTTTAGTCACACTAATACGCACTCGAACAAGAGGAGGATATCGGAATCACCTAGGATCTCGAATCCCCAAATGTGGGGACCACTTTAGACTCTTTGGGGTTGCTATCAGGGGCTTATAACTCGATGATTCCACGCTTCAACCCTACGGTCACCGCGTGGGTGCGGTCATTGACACCAAGCTTGGAGAGGACCCTCTTGACATGGCCTTTGACCGTATCCTCCGAAATCGACAATTGATCCGCGATGAGCTTATTGGAATTGCCGGCTGCAATTAGCGACAGAACTTCGATCTCCCTTTCACTCAAAGCGTCATCAGCAGAATGGCTGGCAAGTTCGGCGGCGACCTCCGTGTGAACGAACTTTTTTCCAGCGCGAACGGCTCGGATCGTGTCCAAAAGATCCTTCCGCACGTTGCCCTTCAAAATGTAGGCTTGTGCGCCGGCCTGCATCGCCCGCTTACACAGAACGTCGCCTGCGTAGGTCGTCAGCACGATGACCCGCGCTTCTGGAAACTCACTCCGAATCGCAATGAGGGAATCGATGCCATTCATTTCTGGCATCTGCAAGTCCATCAGAGTCACGTCCGGCCGGTGCGACCGAAACTGTTCAATCGCCTCGTTTCCGTTGGAGGCTTGGGCGACCAAACGCATGTCCTTTTGATTGGCGATGAGCGCGGCGATCCCTTCCCGGATCAGTACGTGGTCGTCAACCGAGAGAAGGCGAATTTGATCGGGACTGTTGCTTATCTTAGGATTGCTGTTCATCCGTTTCCCCAGCCCTTCTTCGCAAGAACGAAAATCGGCGACGCGGCTTGGATCTTCCGTAGGCAATGGCAGCGGGGACGGTCAACTCGATTTCCGTTCCAGCTCCATGCTGACTCCAGACTTCTAGCTTCCCGCCGAAGCTCTTCGCCCGTTCCCGCATCCCAGGGAGCCCCCAGTGTCCTGCGCGGGCACCGCGGTTGGCAACCTGTGGAGCAATTCCGCCGCCGTCGTCTCGCACGTTCAACAGAAATTCGGAATCGCCATATGTAATTTCCGCTTCGATCTTTTGCGCTTTCGCGTGGCGGAATGCGTTTCGGAGCGCTTCCCGCGCAATGCGGTAGATTTCGTCGCGCAGCAAAGGATCGAGTTCTCGTGGTTTCCCTTCCACGAGGACGCGCACGAACGGCGCCGTGCCATGGTCGCTCTGGGCGGCCAGTTCCTCACCGAGATCCGTCAATGCATCCGCTACATCTTTGTCGCCGACAATGGACTCACGCAAGTCCGAGACTGTGTCCCGGCCTTCCGCAATGGCCTTGTCACCGCGCTCCAGCGCAATATCCAGAGCCTCAATGACCTCGCTTGGCTGCCCGGGAAGCAGGTCGCGCACCGCTTGCAAGCGAAACATCAGTCCCTGAAAACTTTGCAGAAGAGAATCATGGAGTTCGCGCGCGATGCGGGTCCGCTCGCTGACGCGCTCTTCCATTCGCACGTTGAATTCCCGCGCCACTTGCATCAACCGCAGATGATACACCCCCACAAGCAACGCAAAGAACGCGGCCAGGCCCGACAGACGGAACCAAGTCGTTTGGTAGTACGCTGGTGCCAATGAAAAGTCTAGGAACTCCCCGGCTTCGTTACACACCCCGTCGTTGTTGCATGCAGTGACTCGAAATCGATAATCCCGCGGACCCAGACCTGTGTAAAAAGCTTGGCGGCGTGTGCCGACATCCTGCCAATCGTGGTCCCAGCCTTCGAGCTTGTCCCTAAAGCGTATCTTTTCCGGCGCGACCAGGCTGAGCGCCGCATAGTCGATCTCCAGCTCGCGGACCAGCGGGGGCAGGCGGGGATTCGATGGCGCCTTCCCCGATAAATTTTCCCGATATTCTTTGCGATCGGCTATAACCTGCTCGATGTGCACTGGGGGCGGGAGTTTGTTGAACGGCAGGTGGCGCGGATCGACGACGCTGATGCCGTCGGGAACACTGAACCAGAGTTTCCCATCGGATGACTTGGCGACGCGCGGCGTATAGTCGCCAACAACGGCGAGAAGCCTTAGCCCATCCGAACTATCGAAAACTGTGGCGTGAATCGTGCGAGCTGTCTTGTCTGCAGCACCGGTCCACGCGTCCAACTCGGAGCGCGCAACCCGTACCAAACCGCAGGGCATCATTATCCAAACCGATTGGGCGTCGTCCTCCATGGTCCATTGGACCGCGTCGCAAGGCAAACCGCTCTTGCTCGTTAACGTGGCGATGCGACCGTTTTTCAATTGACTGAGTCCGCCCTCAGAGGCGATCCAAAGCGCGCCTTCCCCGTCGAACCGAAGTTGATTGACACGGCCCTCGCCCAGGCCATCGGCGGCAGAATAGGATGACTGGACATGACCGTCACGAAACCAGGCGACGCCGCCCTGAGAAAATCCGAGCCACAGACCGCTATGCAAAGGATCCGTGGCCAGAGCAACCGCAGGATCCTTGCGTCCAAATGTGACCCATGGAACAGGTGGGAACACATTATCCTGCGACAATCGCAAGAGGCCGACGTCGCGGTTGGCGATCCAGAGATTCCCCGAAGTGTCCTCGGTCAGGGACTCCACCAACCCTCCGGGAGCCGCCGCAGGAATAAACCGGTCCTTCTCCAGGTAGCCGATTCCGGTTAGCGTGGAAACCCAGATTCGCCCGCGAGAGTCCTGAAAAAGGGATCCGACCCCCTCATCCGGTAGTCCGCTGCCGACAATCTCTTGCCCGCGCGCCGTCCTGTGCTGGCGGTACACCGCTACCTGGCCGTGACTCAGGTGGTTCAACCCATTAAGGGTAGCGAACCAAACGCTTCCGTCCCTCGCCGCTAACATGCCTCCCCAGGGAATATCCGATAAACCTTGTTTCTTGGAATACGTGACCACGGGAAGCTCGTGAAAACGGTCGAGCCCATTGACGGTGGCGACCCAAATATTGCCCTCACGATCCTCAAACAAATCGTAAATGTCGTCGCCGGAGAGGCCGTCCAATTCTGAAAACACATCGGTCCGTCCCTCGTGTATATGCACGATGCCCCGGCCCGCAGGTCCGATCCACAGACCGCCGTCGTGATCGCGGAGCATTCTTAGGAAACGGAACCCCCGCCTCGCAGTGGGGAACCGGTACACCGCCTCCGCTTTTCCATCAGCCAGGCGCATGACCGTGCCTGTTGCGGCGATCAAGACAGTGCCATCCTCACTATCGGCCATGTCCTGCATTCTTCCTTTTGGCAAGCCTGGCACAGCATAGAATTGCGGCGGTCCGGGTCTCCATCGCCGCACCCCTGCCTCTAATCCGACCCAGAGATTTCCTTTGCTGTCCGTATGCAATCCGAAGACTCCGCGGTCAACACCGCTCATCTCTGGGTTGGACTGGACGCTGCCATTTCGAATTTCGCAGAGTTTTCCATCGGGAGGCCCAGGAGACCCATTCGTGCCGGCCCATATCGAGCCCTCATGATCTTCAACCAAAGCACGGATGGCCAATCCGGCCAGCTCCGCATACTGAGTGAGCTTACCGTTCTTCCAGCTTACGAGCCCACTCCTTGTGCCGACCCAAAGAGTCCCGTCGCGCGACGCGACTAGGCTCGTGATGGTGCTGGAGGGGAGGTGCTGATCCGGCGGTGGCTGCCAGAGGACGTTTCGGACGCCGTCGAAGCGATACAAGCCGAACGCTGTCCCAAGCCAGAGGTACCCATCGGGTGTCTGGGCGATTGAGAGAATGGAGCCCTTGGCAAAGCCATCCCGGATCTTCCAGGCCGTATGCGCGTATTGGCTGACGTCTGGCGCCGGATTCAGCGCGAACGCACAAGTTGTCGCCATCAGCATGCCCGCCAACATCGCGCCCGCCAATTTGCCGTGAACTGTGTGCAAAATCGCGCCCGGCCCAGGTCTCAACCCAACAGCCGGCCCTCTGATACGCTCATACTATCCGACGCGGACTGATTCAATGAGCCAAGCATCGGCCCTCGCTTTTTCCAGCGCATGTCTACCAGATCAGCTTCAGTCCGAACTGTATCTGGCGTGATGTGGTCGTCGTGGAGGTGAGGACGCCCGCCGAAGAAATTGGTGCTCCGTTGGCTCCAAACAGGCTGGTATTGTTAGTCGTTACCACCGGCGACGCAAAATTCGTGTGATTCAACACGTTGAAGAACTCGGCTCGGAATTGTGCATGAAACTTCTCTGAGCCGCCTATGTTGCGAACTAGCGAGGTATCCAGGTTGAGAATGTCTGGACCGATAAGAATATTGCGTCCCGCGTCCCCAAACCGCGTGCTCGGGTTGGGAAAAGCAAAACACTGTGTTTTGATGTAGTCGAGCGGATTTCCTGGATTCACAAGAGAGCCTCTGCATCCCGGTCCGGTCAGTACATCCGGCCGGTCAAACTGATCGCCTTTCATTCCTAACGGGTCTCCGGTGATTGTAGGTGTGAACGGTTCGCCGGAAGCAACGTGCAGAATCCCACCCCATTGCCAACCATTTAATGCCCATTGCAGTGCTCGTGGCCTGGCCCTGAAACTCGGGATTTCCCAGATGTAGTTGACCGTGAGGTTTTGACGTATGTCGAACTCGGCGAGTCCACGCCCATTGCTTTCATCGAACCAAAGTCGAGGGGAGCTGTTCGCGTAGGTATCGCGGTTCGCCGACGCCGAGCCTGCGTCAATAATCTTGCCCCACGTGTATGACACTCCGGCTTGCAGCCCTTTGCTGAGTTGGCGAGTTACCTGTATTTCAAGGGCATGGAAAATGGAGTCGGAGTTCCACATGGTGCCGGAAATCTGGCCTACGTTCGGGTTCAGAGGAGTTCCATTTACCGGCCATACGTAGCCCTGCGGCGTCAACGTTGGAAGCACCATGTCGAAATTGTTCGTGAAGTAGGGAAGATGAACGCCTCGCGATCCCGTGTAGCCCACCTGCAGCACCGTATCCGCAGCAATGCTCTGCTGAATGTTGAAGTTCCACTCCATGTCATAGCTGCGTGGAGGATTCGGCTGAATATACGCATAACGAAGCGTAGGCGTGGTCAATAGCGGAAATGCTCCACTTGGAAACGACCCCTGCGGCAGCGTGGTGATGTTACCCAACTCAAAAAACGGAGCCGACAACAGGCTCGTCACCGCAAACAAATACGGGAGAGGTAAATAATCGAATATTCCGAATCCACTGCGGATGGATGTCTTACCGTTACCTAGTGGATCCCACGCAAAGCCCACCCTCGGTTCAAAATTGAGCTTCGTCGGATTCGAGAAGAAAGGATCTCCGAGGTGTGGGGTTGTTGAAGTCAACGATCGCAGATTCGAGAGCTTCCCATGTGCTTCGCTCACGACCGTCGCTGCTTCATAACGCAGCCCCAGATTGACAGTCAAATTGGGCCTCGTTCTCCAGTCATCCATGACGTATCCTGCATAAATAGACTGCCGGAGGTTGCGTGGCGTGATTCCACTTCCGATTGGCGCGTTAAACGACGTTGGCTGGTCCTGCAGGAAGGCGGAGAGTGATCCGAACACGAACTGGCCCAGCGGGCTGGTTTTGCCCAGTTCGTTGTCGCGGATGTTTTCAAAAGCAAAACCAAACTTTAAGGAATGAGTTCCTAACGTCGCGAACGCATCATCGTAGAACTGATACGAGTTGTAATGATAATCGAACTCCCCGACGGCGCCAAAGCCCCCTGGAAATGTCGAGAGTTCCGAGTTCGTTATAACTCCCACGGGTTGGTCAGGCAAAAAGCCGAGCGACGTATCTGCCGCCAAAGGGTTAATCGCCCTTAAACTCCTTGCTGCTTGCGAGACTACACGGCTGAAACCCAATCGTGCCGTGTTGGCCATTTGGGCACCGAATAAGTGTGTTTCCTCGAGAACTGCGGCTTGACGTCGGGATAGAGTGCCGATGATGTTGTTATTGAAGGAATCCGGTCCCTCCGTTTTTCCATTGTCGAACATGTAGGTTCCGAACAGGCTATCACTCTTCCCAATTGTGAAGTCCGCCCGTGAGGTAAAGAAGTCCTCGTTGGTGTTCTGCGGAGTGGGAAGCGTGAAATTGCCGGTATCGCCCTCGACCGGACCGTTCGGAAGGGGATAGAGCGCCAGGTACGGCTCTACTCTTGGATCCACAGTAACAGTACCTGAGCTGAGATTCCCGGTGCGGGCTGCGGCAGAAGGCACAATGTCCACCGTAGTTGTCGAAAGCAGCTGACGAATTCCTTCGTAATCGCCAAAGATAAACAACTTGCTTTTGCTAATCGGCCCTCCGGCATCGGCTCCGAACTGATTGCGCCGGAATGGAGGTGGAGATGAAGTTGTGTCGAAGAAGTTGCGGGCGTCGAACGCGCTGTTGCGCAGAAACTCATACGCAGAGCCATGAAGCTCATTTGTGCCAGAGCGCGTAATAGAATTGATCACTCCTCCCGACGTCCTGCCATAGCTGGCCGGCGCGCTGTTTGTTACGACAGAGAATTCCTGAATCGCCTCCACGCCGAGCAAGACACCGAGAACGCTGCCGGGCCCTCCGTTGGAATAGTCGTTTATGGTGATCCCATCGAGTCGGTAGTTGTTTCCTTGTGGCCGTGTTCCGCCGATGCTTAACTGCGTCCCGAGACCGCGATTTGCCCGCTGATTACCCAGACCAAGCGGGAGTTGATACACGCCAGTAACTCCCGGTTGGAGCTGTGCCAGAGTGGTCCAGTCGCGCCCGTTCAGAGGCAATTCGCGAACTGTGGTCGAGTTCTCGGTTGCCTCCAAGGTCGAACTGGCCAATTGGATAGCGGGCGGTGTGCCTGAAACTTCGATTTTCGTCTTAACCTCGCCTGGGTTTAGCTTGAAATCGATTACCTCCTCGGACCCGACCGTGACAAGAACACCCGATCTCACAAGCGTTGCAAATCCTTCCTTGGACGCACTGATCTGATATTTACCAGCTACTAAATTCGGAGCCGTGTAGATCCCGTCATTGTCTGCGTTTATGGACCGGAGGATAGCCGTTTCGGAGTTCTTAACAGCAACCTGTGCTCCTGCAATCGCGCGTCCGGAGCTATCTCTCACACTCCCAGAAATAGTCCCTCCAGCGACTTGTGCGAGACAAGCACTGCCGGTCACCAGTGCGATTGCAGTGACGCACGCAACCGTGAAAGAACTCGGAACCAACGGTACGCGGGTTGGGTTGAGAAGCATCTCAACGCTCCTGCTTAGACGGATTCGCCTCACCCGTCTGGTCCGAAACCGCCATGCCGACCGAGGCAGTTTCGGACACTTGTGTACTGTCCGCGAATCTAGCGCCCCACACTTTCCCGCCGCAATTATAGACGCGTCACAATCTATTGCTCTCTCGAACGATCTCTCGCAAGCCAAATCACTGTGAGCTAGCGGTTCCTCACATTCCTGAAACTCGATAGACATGCGACTGTGTGTATGCAGTTCGGGAAGCAATCGTGAATGAGCAAGGCGTCGAATTACGGATATTGGCTGTTGTTCCATCTGAGAGACGAGCTGAGATCGCTCGTCAATTAGCTCCTTTGAAAGCAGAAGTTCTGTTTCTTGGACCTTTGGCCGAGGCTGCGGCGAATATCGGCGAAGGCGACGTCTTTAAGGTTGCTCTTCTTCCTCGGTGGTTCTCGGATACCGATTGGTGGGAGCTTTGGGGTTTACTGGCGTTGTTGAACCCGCGCCCGGCGATTCTGGTCTGTGCACGCAAGGCAACCTTCCAATTGTGGTCGGGAGTGCTGGAGTTGGGAGGTTACGACGTAATTGTCGAACCTTTTTCGGACGAAGAGCTGCAAAGTGCCGTGCTAAGGGCAGCAGAGAGTTTTGACGAACGACGATCGAGCGGTTCCGCGCGGGAGTGATTTCCGCACTAAACCGAGTCCGCTCAAGAAAACCAAGAAAGTGGAGGAATCATGGAACGATTTCAGAATGGTGTCAATCTCACGGAGCTCTGGAAGATTTTCAAGGTCCGGGAAAATAAAGAGGGCATGACTAGGTCGGTGAAGCTACTCGTGCGCTGCCCCGAATTCCGACTAGCGTTCTGGATCACGTTAGCCGCGCTGAGTGCGCTGTTCAACAGTGTCCTACCAGCCTGCGCTCAGGAGCCCTCAGACATGGCTAAGCAGGCGCAGAACCCGATTGCGCGCCTAATATCGGTGCCGATTGAAAATGACTTCAACCCGCACACGGGAAAGAACAAAGAAGACAGTTATGTCTTGCAGATGAAACCTGTTGTTCCTATCAAGTTGTCGGACGATTGGAATCTGATTACGCGGACGATCATTCCCGTGGCCCAAGTGCCGGACCTGGCACCCGGCGTGAACGGAGCAACTGGATTAGGAGACATACAAACGTCACTGTTCCTGTCACCCACGAAGGTTGGCCCTGTTATTTGGGGTGCGGGACCAGTCATTTCTGTTCCTACCGCTACACAAGACATTCTGGGAACAAAGAAACTCAGCGTCGGACCCACCGTTGTTGCGCTTCGAAGCCAAGGGCACTGGTTATTTGGAACGCTGGTCCAAAACTTGTTTTCTGTGGCGGGGCCAAAGGAACGAGCAGACGTAAATCAGATGTTGATGCAGCCTTTCGTTAACTACAACCTGCGGCATGGATGGTATCTAACATCGTCACCAATCATTACCTCAAACTGGGAAAGACACTCTGATCAACGATGGACGGTACCGGTGGGTGGCGGAGTTGGAAGGATCGTCCATTTCGGAAAGTTGCCCGTAAATATGTATACGCAACTCTTTCGAAACGCAGAGCGTCCAGTGGGCACCACAAGCTGGTCCGCAAGATTCCAGATGCAGTTTCTGTTTCCAAAGAGATGACTGTGAAGGAGCCGATCTGGCCTATTGGGACGTGATTTTCACAGCGGATGATAAACAAGATATGAAGGCACTCCAAGTTCGATCGTCCGGGGGCCTCGAGGTCCCCGAATTACCCGAACTCCCCGACCCTATGGCGCAACCGGGAGAGCGTGCACTGTCTCATTCCGCCCAAAATAGCACAGTAAAGACCCCGCGCGGCAGTTGGCGGAGGTGCTCTGGTGGTCCTGTGCCTAGATTCCCAGGGATTTAAGGGGCACAGGAAATATCTTCACCGATGAAATCCACGGTACCTTGGTCGCTAGCAAAGGGGGCGTAGCCAAGGCCGTGCTTATCGCCGCTGTTCCCCCGCTCATGGTCAAGACTGAGAAGAACCCGGACGGCACACCGATCGAAGTGTTCGACAGCTTCCGCAAGGCGCTGGCTGAGAACAGGGCTCAGTTCTTTCTTGATGTGGCTTCGGGTCCGTCTTACGGCTTCAACAGAACCCGCGCGAAGGCCTCGCAGGGAATAATCCAGAATTGGTGGCGTCAGGGATGATGGGCAGCGCACTCGCTCATTACGAAGGCATAAAGGCTTTCTCCGAGACAGATCAAACCGACGATCTGAAAGCGATCACGGTGCCGACTCTCGTACTGCAGGGTGACGATGACCAAGTCGTACCGTACAAAGACGCTTCAGTGCTGCAGGCCAAGCTGCTCAAGCATGGCACGCTCAAAATTTATCCGGGCTTCCCACACGGCATGATGACCACGAATGCCGACGTGATCAATGCGGACATCCTCGCATTCATCAAAGGGGCGACAGTCAAGTAAAGAACAGGGGACGGAAGCTTGCTTCGCTCCGGGCCGCGATCGTGACAGCCTGCGTGCGATCGGTGGCGCCGAGCTTCTGCAGGATGTGCTTCATATGCGCCTTCACCGTCTCTTCCGAAATGAAGAGACGATCGGCGATATCCCGATTTCGATTTCCTGTTGCTTTCCCTCTGTTACACCCAATCGTGACCCCGATCACCGTGAGCTAGCTGTTGATCACCTTTTCAGGTTCGCTGAACGCTGCGAATATTTGGGTGTGATTGGAGATGCACATCGTGACGATCCAACGCGGGAAATACCAGACATTGCACAAGGAGATGTGTAGATGAGCAGCCAAGCAGAAGTTCAGACACCCGAGGCGAGATACAACCTCGAAACCAAGGAAAATGCAGAGCCTTCGACTGGGAAAGCAACCAGTGTGATTGACTATATCGTCCAGCGACTTGCTGATGAGGGTATCACGGACTGTTTCGGTGTACCGGGAGACTACGCATTCCCGGTCTGTGACGCAGTCGAGCGCAACCCAAACATCAGATGGGTCGGCTGCTCAAATGAATTGAATGCGTCCTACGCTGCCGATGGCTATGCACGCGTTCGGGGCGCGGCAATGCTGTCTACAACCTACGCCGTGGGCGAGTTATCGGCGATCAACGGAGTGATGGGCGCGAAAGCCGAGCGCTCACTCGTCTACCACGTCGTAGGCATGCCGTCCTACCAGAACCAGCGCGTGCATAAGAAGCTGCACCACACCTTTGGAGACGGAGTTTTTGGGAACTTCGTCAACATTTCCGCTCAAGCGGCCTGTGTCCACGCCGTGATCGACCCCGATAACTGCGTGATTGAAATGGAACGTGTGATCACAGAGGCACGTCGCAATAATCAACCTGCCTACATCGTCGTTCCAGGGGACTATGCGCTGGCACCGGTCACGCCGACCGAGGTGCGGCCTGTGACGCTCAAGTCGAACCCAGCGTCCCTCGAAAAAGCCGTCGCCGCCATCGCTGAACGGGTAAGAGGCGCAAAATCCATTGTCGCCTTCCCGGCGTTCACGCTGGCGCGTCTCCGCTTACAGAAGGAGGTCCGACAGGCGATCGAGGCGCTGGGCTGCCCGTTCGCTACCACGACGATGGAAAAGTGCATCATCGACGAAAGCCACCCGCAATTTGCCGGGTTGTATGCGGGAGCGTTGTCCGCAGAGAAGACGCGGCAGATTGTCGAGGATGCGGAATTGGTGCTTGATCTCGGCGGGATCAGCCTCAACGACGAAACCACCGCGGGCTTCTCTGGGCGACTTGATTCCGCGCGGTTCGTTTCGGTCGGGCTAAATGATGTTCGTATCGGAGAACAGGTATTCGGGAATGTTCGACTCGCCGACGTGCTCGCTGCACTTGCACAATTTAAATCGCCCGCGCTTCCCTACAGAAGAACACCAGAGCAGGCCCAACCCGTAAATGGGAAACCAGCTGACAAGATCACGATGGATTCACTCTATTCTCGCTACGCGGCGTTTATCCGACCGGGCGATAACGTTGTTCTGGAAACCGGGAGTGCGAGCTTAGGGCTTCCGCCAATGACGCTCGCCGATGATGTGCGGCTGCACATACAAATGTTATGGGGGTCGATTGGATGGGCCACGGGAGCCACTTTCGGGGTAGCGCTCGCCGATCCCAACCGGAGAACGATCCTCATCACTGGTGAAGGCTCTCACCAATTAACCGCCAACGAGATCGGAAATATGGGTCGCTACGGTACCAATCCGATCATCCTTGTTCTCAACAACGACGGCTATATGGTGGAGCGGGCGCTGGAACCATACCCAGACTGGTCCTACAACGACCTGGCAAAATGGCGCTATGCAGATTTGCCGCGGGCGTTGGGATGCGCTGACTGGATAACAGCACGCGTTGAGACGATTGGCGAACTCGACGCCGCAATGAAAGCGGCCCGCGAGAGTAGATCGGGCGCATACATCGAGGTCATCGGGGGGCGAATGGATATGCCCAAAGCTCTCGCCTTCGCGCATACCCGCATTAAGGAATTGTACGGATCTGATGCGGCTTAACAAAAACAACGGGCACAAACAAGAGTCTACATCAGACGCAATTTGAAACGGTGATCGGGATTCGCGTTGCTCACAAGCTCCGGCCTTTGATCGCCCCCCTAGATTAACGCCTCTTCCCGCTGGGCCGGCAAGCTAGCCGCCGGCCCAGTGACTTTGAACAAGGATAAAAACGACAATGGAGCGAAACACTGCAAATTTTACTTCTGTCGTCGCACTCGTCCTGTCGGCTTTGCCTTCCATCCCGCGTGCGAATGTGCAGTCTTCGACTACGACCGGTGAGTCCGGAATCTTTCACTCGCCCTCGCTCTCTCGCAGGGTCGGCTGTGCGATCGCGCTCTGCCTCGCGTTAGCAGGGATCATTACTGACTCGACACCGTGTCATGCGCAGTCGCCGCCGCCCGCCACGTCCGAGAATGCAATGACGCCCGATGTGCATGCGGCTCAGAACCAGGTCGCCAACCCAACTTACGATAATGATTCGATCGGAGAAACAACCACGTCTTCTCGCGCAACTGCAGCTGACTCTTGGGGCCCAGTTCCAACAAAAAAAGCTTCTATCGCTAATTTGGCACCCTTCTTCCTGCCATACCTCAACAATGGACCCGTGTTCGGGATGCCGGGAACCGACGCGGGAGATTTTCGTGATCGCACTCAATTGAGCGGTGATTGGGGCGGCCTTCGAACAGATCTAGCTCGTCATGGATTTTTCTTTGATCTTTACTCTACAAGTGCCTACCAAGACGTTGCGTCAGGTGGCCTCAAAACCGGCAACACCTCCATACAAAACACCCAGCTTTCCATCAACGTGGACACCGGCCGCGCCGGACTCTGGCCGGGCGGGATATTCCACGTCACCTTGGAATCTAGATATGGAAGCTCTTCGCCCCAAAATACTTTTACCGCGGGTTCCAGCGTGCCTCAGTACACCGGACTGGCCTTTCCGGGTCCCTTTTTCGTCCACGATGTTCTTCCCACAGAATATTTCCTACTTCAGTCGCTGACGCCCAAATTCGCCGTCATCTTAGGCAAGGCCAATGTGCTCACTCACGCCGACCAAACCTTTTTTGGCAACAGCTACAAGTACGACTTCGCGAACCTAAACTTCAACAAGAATCCGATGGCGCTAAATTTTTATAACACCAGTTCGCTGGCAGCGATTGGCGTCTGGACGCCTTCACAACGGGTAACCGTTTCTGCCGGCGTGTACGATCCCAATAGCCAGGCAAACAATCTTGCCACGAAGGCTTTCGATCGGGTCAACATTTACGGCATCACAATCTTTTCATACAAAATCGGCGGCCTGCCTGGCCAATCCTGGGCGCAATATAACTGGACGAACAAGCCGAAAATCGATTTGACGTCACCATTTGGGCAGTTGTCGCCGTCGCAAGTTCCGCAGGCTGTCGGGGTCCTGTTGGGAACTCCTTCAACTCAGGCTTTGCCCATCAACTACAAGGGTAAGAGTTGGGTTACGATCGGAAACTTTTCGCAGTATCTCTTTGTGAAAGATCACCCTGGGGCGGTCGCTGAGAAACTCGGGAGCGGCCAGCCGCTCAGAGGAGTTGGCCTGCTCGGACGCATCGGATACGCCCCAGAGGAAACCAACCCTATCACGCGCGATGCAAGCGTAGCGTTGTTTGGCTATGGCCTCTCTGACCACAGGCCCAATGACAGTTTTGGATTGGGAATCTATCACAATGGAATCAGTCAGCCTTTGAAAAATGACTTCGCAAGTCTCACTGGAGCCACAGCCACTGTGAAGAACGAGAATGGACTCGAGGTCTTCTATGGTGTCGCGATCACTCCGGCTATCAGGCTGATTCCAAGTTATCAGCACATTTGGAACCCGCTCGCCGCTGAAGTGGCGAAGAATGAACGCGGCGCGGATGTATTTTTTCTTCGCTTGAGTTTGACATGGTGAGGGAGGATCGTTCGGCCAGAAGTGATATCTGCTGCGAAAAGAGGATCCTATGCTGAAAGAATCTCCAACTTTTTCGACAATTCGTACGCCTTCCTCCTACCCAGCGTCACATAAACGTTACCTGGCAGGGAACCGTGCGGATGTTCGCGTACCGTATCGAGAGATCACTCTGTCAGATACGCACCATCGTGATCACACCGAAGCTAACCCTCCGGTACCGGTTTACGACACCTCTGGCCCCTACACAGACCCCGAGGTCGGTATTCGCTTGACTCGGGGTCTGCCTGCCCTGCGGAGTGATTGGATTAAGGAGCGCGAGGATACCGGGACTCTCACGGGGCGTAGTTCCGAGTATGCTCGTGAACGCGAGAAAGATCTCCTGACGGTCCACTTGCGCTTTCCTTCTCCGCCTATTTCTCGGCGCGCGCGAAGCGGTGCAAACCTCAGCCAGATGCACTATGCGCGCAAGGGGATTATCACGCCGGAAATGGAATTTGTGGCCTTGCGTGAATCGATGCAGCTGGAGCAACTGGTGGAGGATCCCTTCTACGCATCGCGTTTGCGTCAACATCCTGGCCAACCTTTAGGTGCGCAGCTTCCCAAACAGGTCACTCCTGAGTTTGTGCGCTCTGAGGTGGCCGCCGGCCGCGCGATTATTCCGGCGAACGTAAACCATCCTGAATTGGAACCGATGATCATCGGGCGCAATTTCAGAGTGAAGATCAATGCCAACATCGGGAATTCCGCGGTCACCTCTTCGCCCGCGGAGGAAGTCGACAAAATGATCTGGGCCGCCTATTGGGGCGCCGACACAATCATGGATCTGTCCACCGGTGAACATATTCACGAGATCCGGGAATGGATTCTTCGGAACTCGCCGGTACCGATCGGTACCGTTCCCATCTATCAGGTTCTTGAAAAAGTGGGCGGGCGTGCCGAAGAACTCACCTGGGAGTTGATGCGCGATACCCTCATTGAACAGGCTGAGCAGGGTGTCGACTATTTCACGCTCCACGCCGGTGTTCGGTTGCCGTGGATTCCCCTCACGGTAAATCGACTAACGGGTATCGTCTCTCGTGGCGGTTCGATTATGGCCAAGTGGTGCCTTGCACACCATCAGGAGAATTTCCTGTACACGAATTTCGATGAAATTTGCGAAATCATGAAGGCCTACGACGTGTCCTTCAGCCTGGGTGACGGTCTTCGCCCCGGCTCGATTTATGACGCCAATGATGAAGCTCAGTTCGCCGAATTGCGCACGCTCGGAGAGTTGACCGAACGGGCTTGGAAGCAAGACGTGCAAGTGATGATTGAAGGCCCCGGTCACATACCTATGCAGCTCATCGGGGAAAATGTGGATGAGGAATTGCGCCACTGTTTTGAGGCGCCGTTCTATACATTGGGGCCTCTGGTCACCGACATCGCGCCTGGCTACGATCACATCACCAGCGCGATCGGCGCTGCACAGATCGGGTGGTACGGGACATCAATGCTCTGCTACGTCACTCCCAAGGAACACCTCGGTCTGCCGAATAAAGAGGATGTCCGTACAGGCATAATCAGCTACAAAATCGCCGCGCACGCCGCTGACTTGGCGAAGGGCTGGCCCGGCGCGCAACTTCGAGACAATGCGTTGTCAAAGGCTCGTTTCGAGTTCCGATGGGAGGACCAGTTCAATCTGAGCCTCGATCCACAGCGCGCCCGTGAGTATCACGACGAGACCTTACCTCATGAAGGTGCAAAGACTGCACACTTCTGCTCCATGTGTGGACCTAGGTTCTGTTCGATGAAGATCACCGAAGAGATACGTGCCACGTACGGGTCGACGGAACAACAACGGGGAATGGCGGAAAAGGCCCGCGAGTTTGTCGAGCGAGGTGGAGAAGTTTACCGGTGAAATTTCCCGACATTGCGGTCGTAGGAGGTGGCTTGCTTGGCCGTTGCTTGGCGTGGCGCGCCTCGAAAGCAGGGGCGCGGGTCGCCCTCTACGATGCAGCAAGCAGTCGTGGAGAAGGTTCAGCCGCTTGGGCGGCGGCAGGGATGATCGCTCCGACATCGGAAGCCATTGACGCCGAGGAGCAAATCGCATCCATGGGTAGGCATAGCCTTACATTATGGCCCCAGTGGCTAGCGGAGCTGCCAGTCCCGGTCTTTTATCGTGACAATGGAACATTATTATTATGGCACCGCGAGGATTCCGGCGAAGCTGTCCGGGTCGAAAGGGTGCTCGCCTCGCGGCAGGCGCAGGCATACACCAACCGCGTCGAAAGTCCTCAACTCGGTGAAATGGAACCCACCATTGGGGCAGGATTTTCCCAAGCTCTCTATATCTCCGGCGAAGCGCAGGTAGACAATCGCCAACTCCTGAAAGCGGTTGCTGTCGCCCTTGAAGACGCTGGTGTGGATTGCCACTGGGAGACGTTCGTTCCCGACGGCACGCGTCCCGATGCTGGAATTGTTGTGGACTGCCGGGGTATGGGCGCCGAGCGCGACTGGCCAAAGCTGCGCGGCGTTCGCGGAGAGATTGTTCGCCTTCATGCGCCCGAGATCGAGCTGCATCACGTGTTGCGGCTTTTGCACCCGCGTTACCCGGTATACATCGTTCCTCGCGCGGAGGGCCGATTGGTCGTCGGGGCAACTAGCATCGAGAGCAATGATCGCTCAACGGTTTCCGTCCGTGGTGCTTTGGAACTCTTAACGTCCGCATATTCGGTGCTCCCCGCGTTAGCCGAAGCGCGTATTCTTGAATTCAACACGCAAGTCCGGCCCGCCCTGCCCGACAACGTCCCCGGACTTCAGTTCGACCGTCCGCGCAAGATGTTGTACGTCAATGGGCTGTATCGTCACGGGTTCTTACTAACGCCTACGATCGTCGAGGAATTGTTGGTTCTGTTGTCACTGCGGGCGCGGTCCGCAGACGTTCAACGCTGGCCTTGTTTACGAGAGGACGGTTACAAGACTGCATTTGCAGCAGTCTCCGATAAGGTACAGACATGTCTGTCGTTGTAAATGGTGAATCGTACCCGCTGCCCGAACCTCGGACTCTGGCGGCTTTGCTGCTTTCCCTCTCGCCATTGCCTCCGTTTGCGGTAGCTCGCAATGAAGAATTGGTTCCGCGCGGGACCTATGAAGAGTGCCCTATCGAACCGGGTGACAGAATCGATATCGTTCATCCGACGGCAGGAGGTTGAGATGGAAAGACGAAACATTGAAGATCAACTGACTTTGTACGGTCAGAGTTTTACAAGTCGTCTGCTGCTCGGGACCGCGCGCTACGATTCTCCTTCCCTCTTATCCGATGCGATCTGTGCCGCCGATCCCGCGATGCTTACGGTATCTGTACGGCGCCAAATCTCCGCATCCAAGGATACTGGTCAATCATTTTGGAGCTTCCTTCGGGATACTCAGCGGGTGATCCTCCCCAATACGGCAGGCTGTCTGACTGCGCGTGAGGCTGTTAGAACAGCATGCATGGCACGCGAGTTGTTTCAGACCAATCTCATAAAACTTGAAGTCATCGGCGATGAAGTTAATCTGCAGCCGGACCCATTTGGTCTGGTTGATGCTGCCACGGAACTCGTAAAGCTTGGTTTCCAAGTTCTTCCGTATTGCACGGAAGACTGGGTTCTTTGTAGGCGTCTGATGGATGCTGGTTGTGAGGCACTCATGCCCTGGGCGGCCCCGATCGGAACCGGCCAAGGACCACGCAACCCGCGCGCTTTACGGGAACTGCGGGAACGTGTGTCACAAACTCCGCTGATTGTTGATGCGGGTATCGGCCTACCGTCACACGCGTGTCAGGTAATGGAGTGGGGCTTCGACGGCGTACTGCTGAACACAGCTGTTTCGCGTTCCCTTGACCCAGTCCGAATGGCGAGCGCCTTTGCTGAAGCCATCAAAGGAGGTCGCAACGCATTTTTGGCCGGGCCAATGATCATGCAAGAGAAAGCTGTTTCGAGCACGCCGGAAATCGGCCGCCCGTTTACGTCAGAGTCATCGCAATCGGCCCATCCGCAGGGTCGGGCGACTGCCCCGGTCTAAGACTCTTTGTTCGTCGATCTTGGTACAACATCGCTGCTCCAGCCCGAATACCATTCGTGATCAGCGGCGAAGGCAATGTGCTAAGGCAACATCGCTAGCCTGGAAGTTCTATTTCTACTTGTTCCTCATTGTCTCCATCGATTGGGCTGATGTTTATGAAGTGGTTCAGAAGCTATGCTTTCGGTTCTCATGCAGGTGAGTGGCTCGCGTTGGGAGTGATGATTGTATTTGCATTCGCGTTATGCATTGCCTCATCAAAAGTTGTCTTCTGGCTGCTGACACGCGAATGCGACACAGACGAACCGGAGAGCGAGTATTGGCGAATACATGGAGGAGAATAAATGGCTGCGCGTTTCAGGGAAAGGGCTGGAACACGGTTTAGCGATCGTAAATGGCGGGAGCGACGGGTCTCGAACCCGCGGCCTCCTGCGTGACATGCAGGCGTTCTAATCTGAGTGAATCAGCACATGCGAATGTAAGAGAAATTGGCGGGCTAAAGGTGTGGTTTACGAGGAAGCAGATGCCCGATCGATTGTGAATCGGAAGTCAGTGACGGGGCAGCGTTCTAACCAACTGAACTACGTCCCCAACTTTGTTTTCTTACCTTTATCGGAAACCCGCGTCTTTACTGGCTTTCCTCAGGTTCAATCGATTCGCCTGCGTCGCCTGTTTCAACCCCGTAGAACCAAATTCCGAGGTTAATGGACACCATGGACACCAAGCTAAGCCGTTGTCCAAAAACCGTGCCACAGGCAACACGAACCCAGAGCAGCTGTCCCTGCCCCGTGAAATGAATTGTAGCAGAGGCAATTCGAGTTGGTACAGGCTCCGACCAAGCCGTACTCTCGCAGCGAAACAGCACTCTATCGAGGGGGATTGGTGGCGCTGTTTGCGGGGTATGCTAGGCTCGAAAAGTAAATAATTGCATCTCCCATGAGGTACTGCACGAAGATGCTCCCAAGACAATCTTTGGCCGAAGAGAAATGAGTGTGTATCGAGTTGAGTCAGAGATGCCGCTTGTTTCTAAGAGACCCATGATCAAGAGGTCGGGGAGGGTTAGGGCCCGGCGCACGTGCAAGGCGGAGTCTCGCGGCCATTGTCACCAGATCGGCGAGAGAGTCAGCCTTCATCTTTCGCATCACCTGACCTCGGTGCGCCTTTACCGTGATCTCGCTGATGTTGAGTTCGCCACCGACCTGTTTATTCAACAGGCCGGAGGCTACCAACGCCATGACTTGCCGTTCGCGAGGAGTGAGCGACGCGTAACAGTCCCGGAGCGCCCGTATCTCCGCCTCGCGACCAAGTGCGGCCTGGCTGCGGTCGATGGCGTCTCGGATGGCACTCAACAGCACATCATCGCCGAATGGCTTCGTCAAGAACTCGATAGCGCCTGCCTTCATGGCCTGGACGGACATCGGTATGTCACCGTGACCTGTAATGAAGATGATCGGCATGTAGATCCGATCGCTGGCGATGCGTTTCTGCAGTTCGAGACCATTGAGGCCTGGAAGAGAAACGTCAAGTATGAGGCAGCTCGGAATCAGGACTCGTGGGCGGCTGAGAAATTCCTGTGCGGACGCGAATATTTCCGGCTGCCAGCCTTCGCAGCGAATCAACAACTCCAGCGACTCGCGTACAGAGACGTCGTCGTCAACTACGAACACGATTGGTGTGCCGTCCGACAAGGGTGATGACCCCACTTCATGGCCAAGTGCGCGGGCTAGATTCATTTTATATCCTCCTAGCGCAGCACATAGCAGATCGCCTAAATCACTCGAAGTGCGAGATTGAGCGCTTGAAGCAGAGCCGTGTCGCTGAATGGCTTGAACAGGCACTCCACCGCACCCTGTTCGAGCATTCGCGAGCGCACAGCCTCATCTCTCTGAGCGGTGATGAAGACGATTGGAATCTCTTGCCGACGACGCTTCAATTCCTGCTGAAGGCCGGGTCCGGTCATTCCGGGCATGGCAACGTCGAGGATCAGACATCTGGTTTGGCCGACGCAATCGGACGCGAGGAACTCTTGCGCCGACGAGAACGCGCGGGCTGCAAAACCGAACTCCTTCAGCAAGTCGGGTAGCGACTCGCGCACGGACTCATCATCATCGACTACTGACACAAGCGAACGTGTAACTTTCATAATCTCTTGCCGCACCCGTCGCGGCTGGCGTCTCCGAGTGCCGCGACCGTTTTCGGCGGCCGTCAAACCCTCGGGTCCGCGAGGAGTGGCGAATGAAAAGGCGACTTGGCGGCAGTTCATGTCCCAAGGATGCGCCACTCCAGTGGAGAGCACCATTGTGCTTTGGTATTGGTTCGGCGCCGATATCAACACCAGCGCGGCGGATGAAGTTGATCGCGATCTCTTGAAAATGTGACTTTCATAGATTTCTCATGCAACATTCGTATCGGCTCCGGCATGCGTCCGCATGTCAGGATTACTCTCGGTGCCGGTCGCGCCGTCGGATCCCCGAGGAATAGAAAATGAGAACGTAGCTCCCG
>Ga0210384_10001416_pt1 | contig 32715 bp, 35 predicted proteins | sample IncBWH2MmetaG_FD_160574 | JGI IMG/M metagenome (GOLD analysis project Ga0210384, IMG submission 160574) | Forest soil microbial communities from Barre Woods Harvard Forest LTER site, Petersham, Massachusetts, United States - Inc-BW-H-2-M | ecosystem: Environmental > Terrestrial > Soil >...
AAGATGACCGGCAAAGTCGTGGTGCAGTGAGACTCGGATGGAGCGAGTAATTATTGATGTCGTCTTTCTTTCCAACGAGGGGCTTTCTCGGAACCGGCGCCACGTTTGCGGCAGATATCAACCTTGTGGTGCAGCTCATCATGGGAGCCGCACTGATCACAGGGTTGGTCTTAGCGAAACAAAAGCGCTACCAGGCCCACGGCATTTGCCAGACGACAGTGCTGCTTCTGAACTTGTTGATGATTGGACTCGTGATGTGGCCGTCGTTTCGGGAACAGGTGAGACCATCACTTCGCAAGGTTGTTCATAACTGGTATTACGCGGCCGCTGCAGGTCATGCGGTTTTAGGGATAACAGCTGAACTTCTGGGACTCTATATCGTCATTGTGGCGGGGACCGACATTCTTCCGCTCTGGTTGCGGTTCAAACATTGGAAGCGATGGATGCAAACAGAGCTCGTGCTTTGGTTCATTGTTCTGGTAAGCGGCGTAGGGACTTACTACGTGTGGTATATGGCGCCGGTCCGGTAATTCCCGGCAAAACAATACCTGTGCGACATAAGGAGCACTCATGTTTGAGGGACTGTTTCAACCGATGCACCTGCTGGTCATTTTCGGAATTGCTTTGCTCGTGTTCGGGCCCAAGAAGCTTCCTGAGTTGGGCAAAGGAATTGGAGAGGGTATTCGCGGTTTCAAATCAGCGATGAAAGATGAGGAAGAGAAGCCAGCCGCTTCAGGCAGCACGGCTGCCAATGCGCAGAGTCTGAGTAAGCAGTGATGTATAGGCTCGGTACGCTGGACGAACCATCTTTGGGAAGGCACAGGTCATCGCATCGTGCTCCTCAGGGGCACGATACCGTAAAGCGATTCACCGACGCCCCAGTCCAGCCGGCTCCAGTGTTGGGGTAACGAGTGTAGAAGACATAAAACTGCTTTCCTAAAATAGCGGGGTCATCTCCCATTCCAACGAAAGTGACGTAAACGCTCGGCTGATCCTGTTTATTGCGGAAGTCATACAGTAAGCTGAGGGCCGACCAGTTCATACCGTCCGGGGACTCCGAGTAGTAGACCACAACCCCGGCGTTGATGAGCATCTGATAGCGCTGCAGGCCGGCGTTATAGGCAACCTGAAGATTCCCGCCGTATGGGGTCTGGGGGTCGAGATCTCGCGAATAACCACCCAGGCCCTGTTCCAGATGCCATCCGTCATAATATTTCTGGAAAGCCAACGCATGGGGTTTGGCGCCGAAGGCGGCCTCCAGCACGGCGGCAATTGGCGCACGCGCGACAGAAACCGAGGTGACTGTGTTTCCCCAGTGAGTGGTGCCATTGGCCCGCCAGTCCGGAAAAAAGATGTAGAAGTACTTGTGGTCGGGAGAGATGACGAGAGGTGAATCGCCGATATCAAAGCCGTCCATGTCCGTTCGATAACCCTGATTGATGCGAATGATCTCTCCCAGGTCGGTCCAGCTCAGGCCCTGATCGGTCGATGCGGCCAAGGCTAAGACCGCGTAGAAACTCCGGGTCGTGACGGTCGGAATCTCGGCGTGGTAGACCAAAAGCAGATTACCGGCTCCCGGCAGACCAGCGGGAACTTTGTAAACTGGCCCACCGCCCATGTAGTCATAGCTTTGATAGTAAGGATTGACATTCGAATCGGGATTGGGACGGATGGTAACGTCGATCGGAGGCGCGGAGCCGAGTGGATTGTCGACCGTGCCAAGCGTGCGTGTGATGGATCCATACTTGTTATTCCCGTAAAGGTGCCCCCGCCATTGTTGACGCGAATGCAGGCCGCCATCGCTGCCGAAGAACATGTAACCCTGATCAGTTTTGACTACGCCTAACGGAGCGTCCGGCCAAGCGAAGCCGTTGGCCTGGTCGGTGAGCGGTGGCTGCGCGATATCTCCGCCGGCTTCGCGCTGCGCAGCGGTCGTTAGTACTTGGTTAGCGATTATCCTCGGCGTACACAGTGGAGTCACGCTCTGCGCGCTGGCTACAACGACGGTTAGAAGGCAAACGGGGATTAGCAGGCTTGCCAGATAAATCAATTTTTTAGTCGGCATGTAAGCGGTCTCTTTCGAATCTCGTCGGGCAAGGTCGCAGACCACAAACACCCACCCGGAGGAAAAGTCGCGGACCAGAGCAGTGTAGCGAACTAGGGTTAATGTGTTGTTAATACAACGGTAACAATCTGGGATAGTCAGTTGACGTCCAAGTAAGAGCTGACGGGGCTGCCCACACGTGCGGCCTTGAGCAGCTTCAGACTTTGTGTTCTCATGGTTGACGAGTGTCGAACCACGTGCGAGCAAGGTGCACCCGTGGCCTCAACCCTCAACCTGCATTCTGAAGGAGAAAAAATCATGAGCAAAGTCTCGCATATTCCCCAGGGCTACAACTCCATTACACCCTACCTCGTCATCAACGGCGCCGCTGAAGCCATCGAGTACTACAAGAAGGTTTTTGGCGCTACCGAAGTCTTTCGCATGGACCAGCCCGATGGCAAAGTCGGTCACGCGGAGCTGCAGATCGGCGACTCACGTATTATGCTGGCTGACGAAAATCCCAGCATGGGCCAAGGGCACACCAGCGCTGCCAGCATCGGCGCAAGCCCGGTGAGTCTGTATTTATACATTCCCGATGTCGATCGCGTAGTCGAACGTGCGGTCTCTGCCGGCGCGAAGATTCTGAAGCCGGTGCAGGACCAGTTCTATGGAGACCGCTCAGGTTTCATCGAGGATCCGTTCGGCCATCTCTGGGGCATCGCCACCCACGTTGAAGATGTAGCACCGCAAGAGTTAGAAGAACGCGCAAAAAAGGCGAGGCAGGCTGCTTAATCGGATTCGACGAGAGCGGCAGTTCCTCGCCGCTCTCGTTTGTTAGGCTGCGGTGGTTTCTCTAATCGCGGTTACTTCTGGCCTTTTCACGTGCTCCGGACGGACGCCAATCCCAATCAATCGAGCAGGAATTCGCCGCAGAATTGGCGATCGGCGCAAGAGCCTGAGCTGCCATGGAAGAGTGAGGGATCTCGGACTGCCAAGGACGCGGCCAATTACTCTGTTTTGGATCGCCATTTGAAGCCGCTGCGTGGCCCAAGTCGGAAAGCTCCGGCGCTGCTGGACCGTCTGAAGCTCCTTTTCGGTGGGGGTCCCGTGGAGAATCTTTTCGCCGAGTAGGTTTGCCGTTGCAACTGCATCTTGAATCGCAAGATTGATTCCTACCCCGCCGATAGGCGACATGGCATGCGCCGCATCACCGATACATAACAGTCCGAGGCGGGACCAGCGCACCAGTTGATCCACGGCAACAGTCAGCAGACTGATGTCCTTCCAGTCGCATAACTCCTGCACGCGATCGCGCAAGAACGGAGCAAGACCGGTTACTTCTTCGCGAAAGGAGGACAGCCCTCTCTGCCGGATTTCATCGGCCGTGCCCTTGGGGATGACAAATGCGCATTGCCAGTACTCTTCACGATTGATCAGAACCAGAATCCTGCCCCTATCGATGTGGCCAAATGTCTGTACTGGGTCATTAGGACGGCGGCTTATTCGCATCCACATCACATCCATCGGAGCGCCGAGATTTCTTACTTCGAGGCCAGCACGCTGACGGACCACGGAGTGGCGTCCATCAGCGCCAACGGTCAGTGACGCACGAATTTCCAGATTGCCGTCGGGAGTCTTGGCGCGTACCCCCGCCACGATGCCTTGCTCGACGATCAGGTCGGTAACCTCCGCCTGCATTTTCAAGTGAAACGTGGGATATCGCCTGGCCTGCTCCACTACAAAGTTCAGGAAATCCCATTGCGGCATCAATGCAAGGAAGTGGCAGTGGGTCGGCAGATGAGTAAAATCACCGATTGTAACAGTCTCTTCGCCAACCTGCCCAGCGAGCTCGCGTACTTCCTGGTGCGGTCGTTTCAGGAATTCTTCCAGAATACCCAATTCATACATGATCTCGAGAGTGGACGGATGAATAGTGTCGCCGCGGAAATCACGCAGGAAGTCGGCATGCTTTTCAAGCACAAATACGTCCACGCCGATGCGCGCAAGCAGCAAAGCCGACATCATGCCGGCGGGACCGCCTCCAGCAATACAACAGCGAGTGTGGGCCACGTTGTTCATGTGAACGATGAAGTGGCGGCGTTCCGCAAGAATAATATTTCAAGCCTCTCGAGTGTTCTTTAGATGCGCGGGCACTCGATTGGTTGACTCAGAAGTGGTGTAGTTTCCGATGCGGATTTATGATGGAACACCGTGACGGTCGCGGTACGAGGAGGCGAAAAAATGACAGGCTAGAAACTTGCGGATTCAGTGCTAGACCGCTCCGGGGCTAGCGGAGCTCGTGCCGGGAGAGACTACGGCAGCGTAATGCTCGCAGTTCCGACATCCCCGAACCGGCAAGGCGCACCCGGCGGCAGCTGGAGCTGATTCGAAAAGCTGTATTTCCCAGCCAGCGAAGTCCCATCGGCGCTGGCAGTCACGTTGAAAAACTGCCCCAATGCCGAGCCATCGGCAGCAGTAATAGTCAGTACCACAGTCGTTCCGCTGATTACTCCGCTGAGCATCGCGCTACTGAAGCAAGACGAATCGGTCGAGGTGACTGTCCCCGAAAGGAGCGCACTGCTCTGACCGTTGTTCGGCCCCTGCGTGATCATCCCCGAAACATCCGAAACGATTCCGCTAGGTCTGGTGGACGTCAAGGTTCCATGAAAACTGCCGGAGAGCGGCTTCACCCGCGTTGCCGACCAAGTCCCGGTTTCCGAATTGCCGCAGCCAGAGGCCAAGATGGTGTAGGTTCCGGTCATCGTGGAGCCATCGGACGAAACTGTCCCGCCGAGGTTCAGCGCCTGCCCGGTTACGGTGGCGTCGAGCGAAATATTTTGTCCGGTCATCGTTCCTGTAGCAGAGCCTACCCCAGCGCAGCTGCCTGAGAGCATCAATCCACCAGTAACGGAGTCGCTCAATTGCAGAATGAAGCCCGACAGCGTCTTCGAAGATTTTGGGGTGCGTTGCAACGCGATTTGCCAGTTTCCCGAAACTTGGCCGTTGGGATTTATCGAACTTGGACTTCCGCCCCCACAAATGGTTAGTACGGCCAGGCACGCTAGAAGCGCCGCGATAGCTACGACCTTCATTATTCCTTGCTCCTTACCAGCAAATTTACGAAGAGGCCCGGTCCGGTAAGTCATCCCGGGCTCGAGGCCAAACCTCATTCCTGATTGAGTCAGAAATCTTACCCTTGTGCCTCCTGTCGTGGCGCCATACTTTTGTGAATTTTCGATTAAAAGCGAAGCTGAGACGGGCCAAAAGTTTAACTAGTAAAACCAGCTATCGGCCATAGAAAAAGCCCCGCTCAAAAATGAACGGGGCCGATATCTTCGCGTCTTTAAGTCGTAGGGCCGTCTTAGGACTTATTCCGCGCTTTCCTGCGCCTGGCAATTATCGCAATGCCGACCATCCCCGTCCCCAGAAGACTCAGCGTTCCTAACTCAGGCGTCGTTGCGCCCGGGATAGTCGTTGTACCGGCGTTAAGGTTGATTTTCATCTTACCGCCCGTGAGAAAGGGATTGCCTTTGGTTGCGATGGTGGTGACCTGAAGCGTCCCCCCAACGACGGGCGAGCCATTCAAGGTACCACTGACGGCGCCGCTTAAGGTCCAGCCAAGCTGTCCCGGGGGCAGTCCCGTAGCGGCTGTCCAGGTGGCGTTTGTGAAGGTGCCTTGGAAGACCAGACCAGTGTGCGTGTCGGTGATCTTAAAAGTACCAGCTCCAAAAGTGGCATTGGACGACAGTGCACCCGTTGCAAGTGCTCCCGTGGTGAGAACCACAGATCCGGAGGGGGAGGAATCGCTGAACGAGCCCAATCCAGTGACCGACGTCAGGGCTGAGCCCGACAGTTTGAGACCTCCACCGAACGCGGAGATAACTCCGCCCGCATTCGTGAATATGCTATCGGCCAACGCCAATAGCGGCAGACAGGACAAGAAAGTAGCCAACGCGAAAATCTTAAGCAGTTTCATCCCCTCGCCTCCTTCAAGTGTGCAAAACTCGAATCGTTTCTTTGACGTCCTACAGCTCCGGCGATTTTTTTCGGGTTGGGCGATTCTTACTGATAACCAGCACAGCTTCAGGCCAGATGATCGCCCGAACACGTAAACTCGATGGCGAAGTTTAGCCCGCCTTGTGTTACGCCTTGATGACCGCAAAATGAAATGTTCGCGACAGAATCACCCGCTGTCACACAGTCGTAACAACCTGTGGAATTTTTTTCATTTGACAGCGTCTCGTTGTCGGCGGAATATGCGCTTACACCACAAACAGCAGCCGTCACGCAAACCGAGATTCCAATCGTTGTTGTCGAGTAGCTGGCACTGAAACCATGACTGGCGAAAGGTAGGAGAGACTCTATGAGGCAACTCATTTTAGTCGTAAGTAGTCGGGGGGAGGATTGCGGGTTTCTCGAGCAGTGCCTCGAACGATCAGGTTACAAGGTGCGCCGATGTTTGAACCCCGGCGACGCAGTAAGGGAGGCAGAAGTTTTGCGCCCATCGCTAATATTGGTCAATTCAGTGATGCCGGATAGCGCTGGCCTGGAGTTGTGCCGTCGCATCCGCCAGACCCGTTCCTTGGCAAGAACCGCCGTGGTTTTGGTGGCCGCGGGTACAGCGGAAGACGACTGCGTTCTCGGACTGGAGTCGGGAGCGAACGATTACATAACCATGCCATTCAGTTCTCGCGAGTTGCAGGCGCGGGTGCAAGCCGTGTTGCGCCGCTTCGAACGACCGCAGCTCACTGAGTTTTATGGACCGGTCACAACTGTCGGAGACATTAAGATTGATAGTTCCGCGATGAAAATTTCTGTCTGCGGGAATGAAGTCACGACTACCACCTTGGAATTCCGCCTGATGGATTACCTTGCTCGCAATCAGGCGCGAGTTTTCAAGCGCGATGAGCTTCTCGATGCAGTATGGGGTGACATGCAGTTCGTGACTCCCCGCACCGTAGACGCATGCGTGCGCCGGGTGCGGCGCAAGATCGAACCGGACTGCACACGACCCACCTATCTGAAAACCATTCGCGGAGTCGGGTACCGTCTTGATGCGGGAGGCCCCAGGATGTGGGATTCGCGGGAGCAATATCTACATCCGGCGTCAGCACTGCTGTCGGCGGATAGATTCGAGCCTAAAGCGTAGCAGCGAAGATAAGGGGCGTTGCGCACAGCTGGCATCCGCCGGTTCTTCGTGGTATTTGCATCGCTACTAAAGAAATTTCGGACGCAGGGGGCTGCCAGGCTCTTGCCCTTCGCTGTCGGCGAGCAAGATAGCCACGGTACGAAGGGCGTGGATCTCCTTCAACACTTGCTTGATTTGTAGATCGGTTTCGTGCAGGGCCGTGAACACTCGCTTCGGAGAAGGAAGGCTGATGATTTCAGGCGCTTTGATGTTGCATGGCTCGGTGAGCGCTTCTCGTCCGACGGGCCAGGGCTCAACCATTTCACGAGGCTCTGGCAACAGTGCATTGAGGAATTCCACCCCGAAGCAGTATCCGGCACGACTCCGAACCAGGCTTATTAGCCGCACGTACTGCGGCATCTGAAACTCGATCTCCATCAAATCGCCGGGTTCGAAATAAATATTGGCTTGCAGGGCCATTCCCCCCTCGCTGATTGTGATCACGCGCCCTGGCACAGCGGCTTTAGAGACCCGCCGCGAGGGCGTGATGCGAACGGGAAGATCGGCCTCGTATCGGGGCCAGCGACGGCTGTTCATGGAGTAAGACATTAAGCGTTACCGGATTAAGCCTGGTTCAATCAGATAATAGGAATGGTTGATGATTACTTTCAAATTACGAAGGTAAGTCCCTCCAGGCTGGCACGCTTCGTGGCAAAGACAAGCAACTAGCCAACGGGCACGCTAAAATAAAAGACGGAGCCGTGTCCGAGTTGGCTAGTCACTCCAATTCGGCCGGAGTGCGCTTCAACAATAGCTTTAGCAATAGCCAAACCCATGCCGGTTCCCTGCACGCGAAGCCGTTGATTCCTTCCTCGGTAAAACTTCTCGAAGATTAGGGATTGCTCGAAGTCGTCAATGCCAGGACCGCGATCCGCCACGCTGATAGTCAACACTCCGTTCTTGACCTCTCCGGTGACGTAGATCGGGGCTTCCGGTGGAGAGTATTTTGCAGCATTTTCCAGAAGCTGCATCAGGACTTCTTTGATTCGTCCCGAGTCGATACGGACCGGCGGCAAATCGGAAACAAGACGCACCTCCACCGGACGCGCACTTAAGAGCTGCTTGGATTCGCGGACAGCTTCCTCGATAACTTCCTCGATGTTATGCGGCTCCAGTCTCAACTCAACCTGGTTTGCGTCGAGTTGGGCCATCTCGGCGGCTTCGCCCACCAATCGATTGAGCCGGTCACTCTCTTCGTTGATGACGGTCAACAACTCATGGCGTGGAGCCGGGTCGAGGTTCGGGCTGCCGAGCAGCGAAGTAACCGAAGCTTTAATGGCAGTTAGAGGAGTGCGGAACTCGTGCGTCACCGAATCCAGCAAGATGGACCTCAGTTGCTCACTCTCGCGCGCGGCCTCGGCGCGGCCCAGTTTCTCTATGGCCCCGGCCCTTTCGATAGCGATTGCAATCAGGCTGCCCAGGGCTTCAAGAGTTTCACGAGACAGCAGCACGCCGGAGATGCCCATGCTGCCAACCACGCGCGCACCCATCCGCAGAGGCATGAAGGCGACCTGGTTCTGCGCGTCAACCCTGGGCTCACCCCGCATACAGACCATCTGCAGATCGTGGAGTTCGAGACCATCGGTTCCGGGACCAGAGCGATAGACGTCGGGGCGGTTCGGGAGTGAAACGGCCGCGGCCTTTCCCCCAAAAGAATCCAGAATATAACCTGGTATCGCGTTCAGAAGTTCAGCCACATTGTCACTTGAGAGCAGGTGCTGACTGAATCCGTAGAGGCGTTCGACGTCGCGACGTCGCTCGTTAGCGTTGCGAGCTTCCCGGCGGGCGCGCTCCGACAAATCACTGGCAATCAGTGCGGTCACCAGGAAGGCAAATAGTGCCACCCAATTCTGGGGATCTGCAATCGCGAATGTTCCAAAGGGAGGAAGGAAATAGTAATTGAATGCTGCAGCCGCAACGATCGCCGTGAACACGGCAGGCCGCAAGCCCCAGGTCGCGGAAAGGATCAGAACGCCAAGCAGAAAGGTCAAAGCCACTGTCGTGGGATTTACTTTGACTATTGTGTGATAGGCAAAAACGATTACGAAGACCAGGGCTGCCGACGTGGCATAACGCAGAACTGACTTGATCACCTTCTGTTGCACGAGCCGATTGTAGCTGACATCGACAATTCCACGAGGCTCGACGACAATAAGCGCGATGCCCAAAACTCCTGAGCAATGGCTGGAAGCGGCCGCACCGACGAAGAAGGGTGGCATCTTAAAGCTGTTTCTCGGATATGCGCCGGGCGTGGGCAAAACCTATAGCATGCTGAGCGAGGCGATCCGCCGCCACAGCCGTGGTGAAGATGTCGTCATCGGCATGATTGAAACTCACGGACGTAAGGCGACTGCGGACCTCGCGGGCCAGCTGGAGACCATCCCCAGAAAGAAGCTGGATTACAAGGGCGCAATTTTTGAGGAGATGGATGTTGACGCCATCCTGGCACGCAAGCCGCAGGTCGTATTAGTCGACGAGTTGGCCCACACCAACGTTGAGGGCAGCAAACACCGAAAGCGTTACGAAGACATCTACGAACTTCTCGACGCCGGCATGGATGTACTTTCGACCATGAACATTCAGCATCTGGAGAGTGTCACTCCGACGGTGCAAAACATTACCGGAATCCAAGTGCGGGAAACCGTGCCGGATTGGGTACTGAAGCGGGTCGATGAAGTGGTGATGTCTGATCTGACACCGGAAGCACTGCAAAACCGGATGCGGAGGGGAGACGTCTATCCCCTCGATAGAGTGGGTCGCGCCTTGGACAACTTCTTTCGCCAGGGAAACCTTATTGCATTGCGAGAACTGGCGCTGCGCCAAGTCGCCCACGCGGTAGACCGGAGTCTGGAATCCTACCTAGGAAAGGAGGAGACGGGCAGGACGGTTGCGGTCCGAGAGCGAATTGCAGTTTGCATCAGCTCCAATCCAGCCGCTCAGTATCTGATCGCGCGGGGAGCGCGTATGGCCCAGGCCATTGATGCCGAACTATACGTCTGCTACGTAGATCTGGGCCAGGACGGTGCGGACGCGAACCAGAAGACGCTAAACGCCAACATTCTGTTCGCCGAAAATGTGGGCGCCACGGTGGTGCGGCTGAAGGGCAAGAGTGTTGGTCAGACAGTAGCTGAGTTTGTCCACGAGAAGCACATTACTCAAGTCGTCTTCGGCCGAACCGCGACCCGCGGGTGGAAAAGATATTTTTACCTCTCCGCTATTCATCAGTTCTTGCGTGGCGCTCCTGCCGTGGACGTCCACATCGTCACGCAGGATCCAGACTGATTCCCCCCATGACCGAACACCGGCGCATCTTAGTGGTTGACGACGAACCCCAGATCACTCGGGTTCTGCGCACTGCCCTTTCCAGCCAGGGATATGACATTCGCGTGGCGAACGACGGTGAAACCGCGCTGGAGATCATGAAGGACTGGACCCCCGATCTGGTAATCACCGACCTGTCGATGCCCAACATGGATGGGTTGGAACTGTGCCGCCGATTGCGGCTTTCAACCAAGATTCCGATCATCGTGCTTTCCGTTAAGGGAGAGGAAAGGACCAAAGTTCAGGCGCTGGACGCCGGTGCCGACGACTACGTTACCAAGCCATTCGGGATCGAGGAACTGCTGGCCCGTGTACGTGCCAGTCTGCGTCGCCTTCCCCTGGACAGCGAGCAAGCGTCGGCGATTGAGATTGGTGATTTCCGAATCGATTTGGCTGCCCACAAAGTCGCGGTTCGTCGTCGCGAGGTGCACCTCACTCCCAAGGAATTCGATTTGCTGGTTTACCTTGCGCGCCATCCTAGCAAAGTAGTAACCCACCGGACATTGCTAAGCGCGATTTGGGGTGGCCAGAGCACAGAACAGGTTGAGTATCTTCGAGTATTTGTTGGTCAGCTCCGCAAGAAGCTGGAACCGGAAACGTCGTCCCCCCGCTACATTGTTACTGAACCCTGGGTTGGATATCGCTTCGAGCCCGGCGAGTGAACTTCCCATTTTCAGCCGGATGCCTCTTTGACGAACATTCTACGAAGTCTTTATTCAATCCTTACGGGTTTTATTATCCAATCAGATGAAGTTGAAAGGAATCTTATGTCATCGATTCACAATGTATCCGCGGAAGATTTGGCTAAACTTTTTCATCACTATCACGAGGCTCTTGAACATGACTTCCACGGTCATGCGAGCCGGCAAGCGGATTTTTCCTGGGAGCAGGTTCCTCAAAACGAACGCAGACTGATGATCGCGGCGGCGCGGTTGACACTGCTGGAACTGGCTGCGAACTCTGAGATGGAGCAAGCCAATCGCCAGTATTTCGCCAAACCCGGCGAAGCGGATTGGGGTTGCTAGATTCCCAAGTCGGTTTTCTTTACGAAATCCTTACAAACCGCTTAGCCCATTTTTACGCCTGCAATTGTCAAATGATGTTTGCGGAGTATCCGTCAAAATTTGTGTCCGGGCGGTCACCATGAAACTGGTCTTCGCATCTTTATGTGTAGGCGCGGCGGTTTTCATGCTGCGCTTTCTGGTCGCCTTGCTGAGAGAAGTAAGGAACCTCTCGCAACGACCGGAAAGAGTTTATTTTGCGAAGTTCAATCCATCCAAGCGACGAGGAGAACTTATGGTGATGAATCCTGAGGCGTGTAAAAGCAAATCTTCCATAAAAGCTGGCAAGCGAATGGCCCTCATTGCGCTAGCTGCGACGTGGCTCGTGCTTCCACTTCATGGTCAACAAGCAAGCGACGCCGCTTCTATCAACGGAGCGAGTTCAGCCGAGCCGCAGGGGACCGCTACGGATCAGCAGTCGCAGCAAGAGATTATGGACGAACTGGCGGCGATGAAGAAACGCATCGAACAGCTCGAAGGGGAACTCAAGAAGCATGAAGCAGAAGGACAACCCACCACGGTCGTCCACACGGCCAAGGCGGGCACACCGCTGGCCGCCCCTCCGGGTACTTTTGCCGCGACCGCTGCTTCCGCGGAAGCCGTAGCAGTGGCGGCGCCGCCCGCCACTTCGGAGACCAAGCCGGCCAAAGCAGAGCCATTCGCTTTCGCCGACTGGACCTGGCTGAATGGCAACCCACGAACCAAGGAACCCGCTTTTGACTCAAAGTTTTTCACTCCCGAAATCCGCGCGGACGTTGCCTACCACTACGACTTCAACCATCCCAAGGACGATACGATTGGCGGTTCAAGCGAAGTATTTCGCTCGAATGAAGTTAGCCTTACGCACCTGGGTGTGGGTGGAGATTTTCACTACGACCACGTTCGTGCACGCGTGCTCAGCCAGATAGGTTTGTATTCAACCGCAACGCCGCGCAACGACGCCAGCACTGCGCGGGGGCAATGGGATCTGGCCAACGCCTACCGGTATGTCAACGAGGCCTATGGTGGCTATCACTTCGATGCGCTGCATGGCATCAACGTCGATGCCGGCATCTTCCTGTCGTACGTAGGCCTGTTCAGCTTTTATCAATTTGATAACTGGGCTTATCAACCTTCTTACGTCTCTTCGAACACACCCTGGTTCTTCACCGGAATGCGCATCCAGGTATTTCCCACCGAGAAGTTGAAGATCGAGCCCTGGATCATCAACGGATGGCAGTCCTACGGGCGATTCAATGGCCGGCTGGGTTTTGGTGGGCAGATCCTATATCGGCCTACTGGTTGGCTTGAGATTCTTTCGAACAATTACGGGGCAGGTGCGGACGCGCTAGGCATTCCCACCCGCACTCGCTATCACACGGACAACAGCGTTGAAGTGAAGTACTACGACCATCCGGAGCGCTTCTTGGACAAGATGGCCTTCTCGCTTACAGGTGACGCAGGCTGTGAGAGCGGTGGTGGCGTGAATTGCACGGGCAATCGCAAGAATGCGCAAGGACAGGTCGTGGCCTTCAAGCAAAGCTTCCTCGGTTTCATGCTTTACAACCGCTGGTGGTTCCACAAAGATCGTTACGGCTTTACGCTGGGCGGCGGAAAGATCAACAACCCCGGCCGTTACCTCGTGCTGCTGCCGCCAATCAACGGCGCAACCGCAGCTTCGGGAACACCTTACTTCACCGAGAATCCCGGCGATCCGTTCAAGGCGTGGGATATGTCCGCGACCTATGACTACATGCCAAGCCAGTACATCACCTTCCGGTGGGAGTTCAATCATCGCCACGCCAATGTGCCCTATTGGAGCGGCCCGGGCGGGATTACGCCTGCGGGAGGCAATCAAGGTCCGGCGGGCTCGATGGTGACTGGCTTCATACCGGATCTGCGCCATACCGAAGACCGGGCCACTATGGCGATCCTGGTGAAGTTCTAAGCACGGGAGAGAAAGTATGCAAGACCTTATTTGGATCGCTGTCACCATCGCATTCTTTCTGATTGCGATTGCTTATGTGCGGTTTTGCGATCGGATTCACTGAGGTGAATGTCATGAATCTTGAATCAATTCTCATGTTAGTTGTGAGTGTCCTGTTGATGATCTATCTGCTGTATGCCCTGTTGCAGCCGGAGAAATTCTGAACATGACCGCGAACGGCTGGCTGCAGATCATTGTGTTCCTGGTGCTGATATTCGCGGTCACCAAGCCGATGGGGGCATTCATGGCTCGGGTCTTCAACCGCGAGCGCACGTTCCTTGATCCTATTGCCCGGCCCATCGAACGTTTGCTATACCGCATGACCGGCGTCGACGAGAACCAGGAGATGCGCTGGACAGAGTATGCCGTCGCTATGCTGCTGTTCAGCGGCGTTTCCATGCTGGTGCTGTATTTGATCGAGCGCCTCCAGCAGCACCTGCCCTGGAATCCGCAGAGATTCGGGGCGGTCGCTCAAGACCTGGCCTTCAATACCGCTGCATCCTTTACCACCAACACCAACTGGCAGAACTACTCTGGCGAGACCACGATGAGCTATCTCACCCAGATGGCCGGTCTGGCCTATCACAACTTCGCTTCGGCTGCTGTCGGTATCGCGCTCGCTATAGCTTTCGTTCGCGGCGTCGCACGGCGAGAAAAGGAAACGATCGGCAATTTCTGGGTCGACATTACGCGCGCCACCCTGTGGGTCCTGCTGCCGATGTGCATCGTCTACGCCATGGCATTAGTTTCGCAAGGAGTCGTGCAGAACCTGAAATCCTATGACACCGTGAAGCTGATCGAGCCGCAGCAAGTGCAGAAAACTGGGTCCGACGGAAAAACCACTAGCCAGACCGTGACGGAACAGGTCATCGCGCAAGGTCCCGTAGCGTCGCAAGAAGCCATTAAGATGCTAGGCACGAACGGCGGCGGCTTCTTCAACGCCAACAGTTCCCATCCCTTCGAGAATCCGACACCGATCAGCAATTTCCTGGAGATGCTTTCTATTTTCGTCATCCCCGCCGGCCTAACCTACACATTGGGGCGAATGACCGGCTCACAACGTCACGGCTGGGCGGTATGGGCAGCGATGGCGTTCTTATTCCTGGCCGGAGTCACGACGGCTTACTGGGCGGAGGCGCGTGGCAACCCGCTGCTGACGGGGGTGGATCAGCGGGTGAGCACTTTACAGTCGGGCGGCAACATGGAAGGCAAAGAAGTGCGCTTTGGCATTGCCGATTCGGCACTATTTGCCACGGTCACTACGGACGCGAGCTGCGGTGCCATTAATAGCTGGCATGATTCTTACACTCCGCTGGGAGGCATGGTTCCGCTGGTCAATATCATGCTGAGCGAAACCGTGTTCGGAGGCGTAGGAGCCGGACTGTACGGCATTCTGATCTACGTGGTCCTGGCCGTGTTCATCGCCGGCTTGATGGTAGGTCGAACCCCAGAGTACTTGGGCAAGAAGATCGAAGCCTACGATGTGAAGATGGCGATGCTGGTGACGCTGGTTTTTCCGCTCGTGATTCTTGCACTTACGGCCATTTCATCGGTGAAGGGGTTTGGAACGTCCAGCATCAGCAATCCCGGTCCCCACGGTCTCACGCAAATCCTTTACGCCTTCACCTCCATGGCAGGCAATAACGGCTCCGCCTTCGGAGGACTCAACGGGAACACGCTCTGGTACAACACGGCGGGCGCAATGACCATGCTAGCGGGCCGATTCTTCATGATCATTCCCATGCTGGCCATTGCCGGAAATCTGGCGAAGAAGAGATATATTCCGCCTTCGCTGGGCACGTTTCCCGTGACTACGCCACTGTTCAGCGTGTTGCTGGTCGGCGTGATTCTGATTGTAGGTGCCTTGACCTTTTTCCCGGCGTTGAGCCTGGGACCCATACTCGAGCACTTGTTGATGTCGGCCGGCAAGACTTTCTGAGGAGCTATGGCGGAGAGAAAAAAATCGAAAGCCATCTGGGATTTGAAGATTGTGCGCCGGGCCCTGCTGGATTCATTCCTCAAACTGAATCCACGAACCATGATGGGCAATCCGGTCATGTTTGTGGTGGAGGTTGGCAGCCTAGCCACCAGCGTTCTGTTGGTACGAGACCTAACTCAGCATCAGGGAGCGTTTGGTTTTAACCTGCAGATCACGCTCTGGCTGTGGTTTACGGTGCTGTTCGCCAACTTTGCCGAGGCCATGGCCGAGGGGCGCGGCAAAGCCCAGGCAGAGACCCTCCGCAAGGCGAGGTCGGAAACCATGGCCCGGCGTCTACTGCCCGATGGCGGCAGCGAGATGACGCCAAGCGCCAAGCTGAGATGCGGCGACGTGGTGTTGGTCGACGCCTGCGAGTTCATCCCGGGTGACGGTGAGGTAATCGAAGGCATCGCCTCGGTGGACGAATCAGCGATCACTGGCGAATCCGCTCCTGTAATTCGCGAGGCCGGCGGCGACCGGTCAGCAGTCACCGGCGGAACTCGGGTGCTTTCTGACCACCTCAAGGTCCGGATTACGTCGAATCCGGGCGAGACTTTCCTCGATCGGATGATCGCTCTGGTAGAGGGCGCCGAGCGCCAGAAGACCCCGAACGAGATCGCGCTCAATATTCTGCTGGCTGGGCTCACTATCATCTTTCTGCTAGCCGTCGTGACCCTGCAGCCGTTCGCTATTTACTCGGGTTCGCCGCAGACGGTATTCGTGCTGGTTTCACTGCTGGTGTGCCTCATCCCAACAACCATTGGTGGACTTCTCTCGGCAATCGGTATCGCCGGCATGGATCGGTTGGTCCAGCATAACGTTCTGGCGATGTCGGGCCGCGCGGTGGAGGCCGCAGGAGATGTGAATACGCTCCTACTCGATAAAACCGGCACCATCACCCTGGGTAACCGCCAAGCAGCAGAGTTTGTCGCCGCGCCGGGAATTACGGATGCTCAAATGGCCGACGCCGCACAACTATCCTCTCTAGCCGACGAAACCCCGGAAGGGCGCTCAATCGTAGTCCTCGCCAAGGAGCGTTATGCTCTGCGCGGCCGGGAGTTGGCATCACAAGAAGCCGTCTTCATTCCTTTTTCGGCGCAGACTCGCATGTCCGGTGTGAACCTCGATGGCCGCGAGATTCGCAAAGGAGCAGTAGACGCGATCACTAAGTATCTCAACCAATATGACACGGTTTTGCCTAAGGAGATCCAAAGCACAGTGGAGACGATTGCCCGGTCAGGCGGAACGCCGCTGGTGGTTGCTGAGAATCGGCGGGCACTAGGAGTGATACATCTTAAAGATATTGTGAAAGGTGGAATGCACGAACGCTTTGATCAACTGCGCGCTATGGGAATCAAGACGGTGATGATCACGGGCGATAACCCGCTAACGGCCGCTGCCATTGCGCGCGAAGCAGGGGTCGATGACTTTCTGGCGGAGGCAACTCCCAAGGACAAGATGGATTTAATTCGCCGCGAGCAGTGTCAGGGCAAACTGGTGGCGATGACCGGTGATGGCACTAATGACGCGCCCGCACTGGCCCAGGCCGACGTCGGCGTCGCCATGAACACCGGCACCCAGGCGGCGAAAGAAGCTGGCAATATGGTCGATCTCGACTCGAATCCCACGAAGCTCATCGAAATCGTTGAAATTGGAAAGCAGTTGCTGATGACCCGAGGCGCATTGACCACGTTTTCCATCGCCAACGATGTCGCCAAGTACTTTGCCATCATTCCCGCGATGTTTGCCGGGACTTTCCCGGTGCTCAATGCGTTAAACATCATGCATCTCAAGACCTCCCAATCGGCAGTGTTGTCCGCCGTCATCTTTAACGCATTAGTGATCGTTGCCTTAATTCCGCTGGCACTGCGGGGGGTGAGATACAGGGCGATGGGGGCTGCGGCTCTATTGCGACGGAATCTTTGGATTTACGGTGTGGGCGGAATCATTGTTCCGTTCCTCGGAATCAAGCTGATCGACATGGTCATCACCAGCGTCGGAATGGCGTAGAGGGTTGTTATGAAGAAGAATCTGATGATTTCGGTGCTCATGACCATTGCGACCACCTTTCTGCTCGGGATGGTCTACCCGCTGGTGGTGACCGGCCTGGCGCAGCTTTTATTCCCAGGGCAGGCGAAAGGTCAGCTCATCACACGCAACGGTGTGGTGGTGGGATCGCGATTGATTGGGCAGGCTTTCTCTGGTTCAGGCTATTTTCACTCGCGGCCGTCAGCGGCAGGAGACGCTGGTTATGACCCCACTGCCTCAGGTGGTTCGAACCTGGGACCTACCAACCAGAAGCTAATCGATCGCCTGCAGGCCGACGCCGCTCGCCTGGAGAAAGAGAATCCACATGCTCCGGTACCAATTGATCTGGCAACGACATCAGGTTCGGGGCTCGATCCTGACATTTCGCCGGCAGCCGCAGAGTTTCAGATTCCACGCGTCGCTCGGGAGCGCGGAATATCAGAAGACCGGTTGAGATATCTGGTTCGGCAGCATCTGCGTGCTCGCCAATTGGGACTATTCGGAGAGCCACGCGTGAATGTACTGGAATTGAACCTCAGCCTCGACGCTCAGGTCGCGCACTAAGGAAAGATGTAAGTGGTGCGCGCCAATGGGCCGGGACCAGACCGGATCCGGAGCGGTCGGCGCGATCCGGGCGGCAGCTATCACTGCAGACGGTTCGACATCTTGGCGTCGAGGTAATCCAGTACGTCGTAAACGTTCATCACCTTCAGCAAAGCGACAACGTCATCCGTCGCGAACCCACCTTTTTCGGCTAAACTCTCTAAATCCTCCAAGGCCCATCGCACTGCCTGATCTTCTTCCTGTTCCTTTGTATCAGTTGTTGCCAAGGCTTTGTCCTCCCAGTGTGACGGTCACGAGCAGTGTCGCTCGCCTACCCATCAATAAATAATTGCCCAGGAGTAAGTGTGGAATGGCCCGCTCGTGCGAGCATCTGGCACACTCGTGTAGTCCTGCTCAGGATGTAGAGCGTTTCCAAAACAATCTCTTTACACAATCTTGACATCCGAGCTCTATCCGCAGTTCCAATGCATGAATCAAATACTTTAGTAAGCACGGAACAGTAGCGAGAGTAACGCAGAGCCCGTGGGAGCGAACCTGCTCCCATGGGAATGCGGCTAGCCGGTTGCGAGCCAGGAATGTGCGAGGGAAGCGAAACCGCGGTTGTTAGACTATGTCTCCGTTGGCACAATTAGATCGGGCGTTGGAGGACATTATTCGCGAACTTTCTTTGCGGATTTTAGTCCCCCGCATGGGGAAATTCGATCAAGTGTGGGAAATCGCCAATCGGGTCTGCGACCGCTACGAGATCACGCAGCTTCACTAATCACAATTAATGTAGCCCCGCTAGTCCAACCTCACCAGGAAAATACTGCCTTGCGTGGTTTGCGCGGCGTGGGCAACTTCTTCGGCGCGCCGGCGATCGTCATTTTGCACTCGGATGCGCACCCACCAGTCTCCGACCGGACTGCTAAAACATAGAACCTTGGCGGTGTGATAACGACGGGACAAGCCGTCCGCAACGGAGTTTGCAACATCCTGCTCGCCGAAAGCTCCAATCTGCACGGCCCAGCGGCCGCCCTGGGTGAGTGGGACGGGACTACGTAATACTTCCATGCGCACGGCCGCAATACCCGGCTGCCAGACATCCACCTTCTTCGCCGCCGCAAGTGACAGATCCAGGATTCGTCCTTCAACAAATGGTCCGCGATCGGTGATACGGACGATCGCAGAATGCCCGGTCTTGACATTCGTCACCCGCACAATCGAGCCGAGAGGGAGCGTGCGGTGGGCGGCCGTCATGGCGTTCATGTTGTAGACTTCGCCATTCGAGCCATGACGATTGTGATACGGCGCGCCGTACCAACTGGCTAAACCGGTGTCGACAAGAATGGGTTTAGCATCGGCGGGAATCGGGAGAGCGTCGCTCTCCTTCTTCCGTCTTTCCAGTACAGGTCCAGCCTTCCCAGGAAGAGGTTGGGATGACGCAGAGGTGCCTGGGACTGGCGCTGACTCAATCGCTGGCGGAGGTGGCACCTTCGCACCGGTCTGCTTGTGCCCGCTGCAATCAGCCAACAACAGAACAAAAAGCAGAACGAAGACCGCATGAACAGCAGATCGGAGTTTCACTTGGGACGTTGGGTCTCTTCCATGTAGCCGGCCAATCGTACAAGCTTTTCAGCCGCAACTCGTAGTGCTTTGCTGGAGTGCTGACGGACAGCGGGGACCACCTCGTTGTTGAGGTAGGCGATAAGTTCCGCGCTTTCCTTTTCTAAGCGCTCGGCAGCTTCCGCCACGGATCTGTTCACATGCGCCGACGCACGATCAAAGTTGCTCACTTGTCCCTCGAATTCTTGAACGCGGCGAACCCTCGATAGTGGATGCTGAGCCCCGACATTATTTCCTGCCCCAGCGGCTGTGGTCAACCCAGGGGCATCGCCTATTACACCCCTTCCCTGGAGTCGTGAGTCTGGGTCGTCACGGACAGCAAATTCGCTGCAAATTCACGACACGCGAGATTTGACGATTGAAGACTTCCTGCCGAATAGCAATTACGAGTTAGAATCGCGTCATGCGAAATGGCCTGGTGGTTTCGGTCTTGTTGTGCTTGGTCATGGAACTTCAAGGCTGCTCGGTATGGCGCGAGCACGCCGTCAACAACTGGTCGGACGTAACTGGCGGTGAGAGCTTGGAACGCAACTTCTGGAAAGAGGTAAAAGCCAAGAACTGGAATGAACTTAGCCGCCACCTGGCAGGAAACTACATCTCGGTGACCCCAGAGGAGGGCCGAATGGACCGCGCGGCCACGGTCGAACATTTAAAGCAGTTGCGGTTGGACGACTACTCCCTCGGGGACTTTCAGATCGAGTTGAATGGCCAAACGTTAGTAGTGACCTATACGATTGCGCTGCGTGGGACTTACGCTGAACAACCTTTACCTTCGGTACCGGTGCGCATGATGACGGTGTGGCAGCAGCAGAACGGGGGCTGGATGGCTCTCGCGCATTCGGTGATGGGACCAGTGGCGAAATAGTTGACTTCCCTCCTCGACAACGCTGAAAAGAGACGCCATTTTCGCCAAAGTCTGCTGAGTTGGTATGACCACAGCCGGCGCGATTTGCCTTGGCGTAAAGATCGCGATCCGTATCACATCTGGCTGTCGGAAGTCATGTTGCAGCAGACGCGCGTCGGTGCGGTGCTGGAACACTATCGGAGATTCCTGCGACGGTTTCCGACAGTGCAGAAATTGGCGGCAGCTCGAGAGTCTTCAATATTGGCGGCATGGAGCGGCCTGGGATACTACCGGCGCGCGCGGATGATGCATGCTGCCGCAAAAGTAATTGTCAAGGAGCAGGCCGGAAGATTTCCGGCTAGCGCAGAACAGCTGTCGGCGCTTCCGGGGATTGGTCGCTACACAGCAGCGGCCATTGCCAGCATCGCATTCGACGAGCCGACGGCCGTCGTGGATGGAAACGTAAAACGGGTTCTCCGTCGGCTGGTGGCTGACAATCTTAGCGATGAACTCTTGTGGGAAACCGCACAGGAATTGCTTACCCAGGCGAGGCCGGGCGACTTCAACCAGGCCATGATGGAGCTCGGCGCAACCATTTGCCTGCCGCGCCAACCGCGATGCTCGGTGTGTCCTGTGTACGAACAGTGCGACTCGCGCGGAAGTCTGCCGAAGCCCAAGACGTTGGGTCGGCAGAACAAACGCATGATTCACTACGCGCTCGATTGCCACAATGGTTCGGTCTTCCTGGTCAGGCGGCCTAAGGATGCATCACTGATGCCGGGCATGTGGGAACTTCCGGAGATCCCGGGAGCAAACGGCGTGTCCCCCTGGCTTACCTTGCGGCATTCGATCACAGTAACTGATTACCAGGTTGCTGTAAGTCAGGTCTCAGCGTCTGACCAGTCTGACGGGAAATGGATATCCAAGGGACGCCTTGCCCGCCTGCCCCTGACCGGATTAGCCAGGAAAATCCTGAGAGCTGCGAAACTCATCTAACTGCTATGAAATGGCTTCACCGTATCTTCGGAGGACGAAAGATGGCAGCTCTCACTAAGGGACCTTCGGCTCCTTATTTCACGCTACCAACGATGGACGGAAAGCAGTTCTCATTACGCGACGCCCTGGCGCGAGGGCCGGTGATAGCGGCGTTTTTCAAAGTGTCATGCCCGGTTTGCCAATATGCCTTCCCGTTTCTGGAGCGGATCTACAAAGCGCATGGGAACCAGCAGGTAACGATGGTAGGCATCTCGCAGAATGACAAGCCACATACAGCGGAATTCACAAAAGAATATGGCTTGACCTTTCCCGTGCTGCTCGACGACACCAATACCTACCCAGTATCGAATGCGTATGGCCTGACCAACGTGCCTACGATTTTCTGGATTGCCTCTGATGGTGAAATCGAGATCTCCAGTGTGGGCTGGATGCGGAAAGAAATCGAGGAGATCAACCGGCGAGTGGGGGAAGCGCAAGGTGGCATGCCAAAGCCTGTATTCCTTCCCGATGAATCTGTGGCCGATTTCCGCGCTGGTTGAAGCTCGAAAAACTAGTCCGCGGTCGCGGACTGCAAACGGGAAGCCGGACCTCACATGTTGGACGTCTACCTCAGATTCCGGCGACCGCTATGAGTAACTACAGATCCCTCGCTGCGCTCGGGATGACAAGAGAGGCTTCCGCGACAAGGTCTAAAGGATTAAGTGCTCGTTCCGACGACTGAGCCCTACGCCTGACGTTCTCTTCCCGTACAATAGACGGTTCTCATTTCACTTTTGCTTTTCTTTAGGAGCGCTTCTGCATGAGCATGAGAAAGCGTCTGGCGGGGTTGTTCGCCGTTCTTGTGGTTACCGGCGTTTGGGGGCAGGATTCACCGAAGAAAACGGGGCCAGGCGCAATTTCGGCGCGGCTTCCTGGTCCGGCCATTGCCGCCCTGCAAAAGATTGATCCCGAGCGCATCCGGGCACACGTGCGCTTCCTGTCGCATGATCTTCTCGAGGGTCGCGGAACCGGGCAGCGTGGCGGTGATATCGCCGCCGAATATATTGGGACGCAGTTCGCGCTGGATGGCCTGAAACCCGCCGGCAACAACGGCACTTACATGCAGAAGGTACCTTTGGTTGGAGTTACAACGCTGCCAGACGCCAATCTTTCGCTGGTTTTGCCGCGCAATCGCGCCATGATTCTTGTGCCCCGGGATGAATATGTCGCCTATGACGAAACCCAGGAGCCGCAATCGGAAGTAGATGCCGATATCGTGTACGTGGGTTATGGCATCGAGGCCCCGGAATATAACTGGGATGACTACAAAGGTGTCGACGTCAAAGGAAAGGTGCTGCTGATGCTAGTGAATGAGCCGCCTTCCGACGATCCCAAATTTTTCAAGGGAAGGGCCCTCACTTACTATGGGCGCTGGACCTATAAGTTCGAAGAAGCTGCGCGCAAGGGCGCCGTGGGCGCGATGCTCATCCACAAGACCGAAATGGCAAGCTATCCCTGGGAGGTGGTTCGGAACTCGAATTCAGGCGAGAAGGCATATCTGAAGCTCGACGGCACGCCCAAGTTGAAAGTAGCGTCCTGGGTGCATCTTGACGTAGCAACCAAGTTAGCGGCTGCGGAAGGACTCGATCTGGACAAGATGATGTCCGACGCGCGTTCGCGTGACTTTCGTCCCGTCCCCCTGCGCACGAAGTTGTTAGCGCGCATGGTGAGCAAGATTCGACCCTTCGAATCGAACAATGTGATTGCCATGCTGCCTGGCTCGGACGCCCGATTGAAGAACGAAGCCGTCATTTATACAGCACACTACGATCACCTGGGCATTCGTCCCGATATGCCTGGAGACAACATCTATAACGGAGCGAATGACAACGCCACCGGTTGCGGCATCGTGCTGGAGTTAGCACGTACTTATGTGCTTTCGGCCCAGCGGCCGAAGCGATCCATCCTCTTCGCCTCCGTCACGGCGGAGGAGCAGGGACTCCTGGGCTCCGAGTATCTGGGCAAGCGTCCTCCTGTGCCCGCAGGAAAGATTGCTTTGGATCTGAACTACGACGATGTGCCGCCTCTGGGCGCTCCGGAAGAAGTGGAAGTATCGGGCTCAGAGCGGACCACGTTTTACCCAATGGTGGAGGCACTCGCGAAAGACTTCCGACTGGCGATCCGTCCCGATGCCCGCCCCGAAGCCGGACACTTCTATCGCTCCGATCACTTCAGCCTCGCCCGTGTTGGCATTCCGGCCTTCTCTATCAATGAAGGGGTGAAGTACAAGGGACACGATGCCGCCTGGGGCGTCCAGCAGGCGGATGAGTTCACGACAAAACATTACCATCAGCCAAGTGACGAATATGATCCTGACATGGACTTTACGGGTGATGCCGCGATGGCGCGGTTTGGTTTTGCGCTGGGGTGGGAAGCGGCGAATCTACCGAGACTGGTGGGTTGGCAAAAAGGCGATGAGTTCGAAGCGGCGAGAGTGAAAAGTATGGTGGGAAACTAAGGGCCTGTCATCTGATCTCTTAATCAAATTGTCATCCTGAGCGCAGCCTGTCCATTCGTTTTCTACCAATGGGCAGGCGCAGTCGAAGGTCCTCGCGGATTCCATCCGATGCGCTGAGAACATCGCAGCGTCCTCAAAGGCCTTCTTGGGCAGGGATGGATGCCGTCTTCAGCTTTCCATTGTTTTCAGATCTGGGCTTACGATCAGAGTGGGCTCGGTTATACGCTGCACGTCATCAGCGGTTAATCCGGGCGCAATCTCCTCCAAGACCAAGCCGGCGGGCGTCACTTGAATAACGGCCATCTCCGTCACAATGGTGTTCACTACTTTCACGCCGGTTAACGGTAGAGTGCATTTCTTCAGAATTTTTGGGTGAAGGTCTTTAGTTGTGTGCTCCATAGCCACGATGACCCGTCGCGCTCCCGCCACCAGATCCATGGCGCCACCCATGCCTTTGACCATTTTGCCCGGAATCATCCAGTTTGCGAGATTGCCTTCTTCATCAACTTCCATCGCGCCAAGCACGCTCAAGTCAATGTGGCCACCCCGGATCATGGCAAAAGAATCGGCACTGGAAAAATACGCCGTGCCCGCCATCTCGCTGACTGTCTCTTTGCCGGCGTTGATCAGATCAGCGTCTTCCTGACCCTCAATCGGGTAGGGGCCGATACCTAGCATGCCATTCTCGCTCTGCAGGATTACGTCCATGCCAGGCGGCACATGGTTGGCGACAAGTGTGGGCATGCCGATGCCGAGGTTCACATAGAAACCATCGCGCAGTTCGCGTGCGATCCGTTTGACGATGCGGTCGCGCTTGTCGATATCTTTGGCGGGTTTGGTCATGGTCGTTGGTGGCTCGTCGTTGGTCGTTGGCGTCGGTCGCTTATATCTAACTCGGACGAACGGGAATCCAAGGACTCCGTCGTTTAACTCTGTGTCCTTGGTGGTAGGGTTGCGCCAACGGGCTATGAAGTAAGACCGACGACCTACTACGCCCTTGTTACTGTCCTTCTCTCGATTCGCTTCTCGAACAGTTCTCCCTGAAAAATGCGTTTCACGTAAACGCTGGGCGTATGAATCAGGTCAGGTTGGAGTTCGCCGACTTCGACTAGATGCTCGACCTCGGCAATCGTCACCTTCGCCGCAGTCGCCATCATCGGATTGAAATTTCGGGCGGTCTTGCGATACACCAGATTGCCCCACTTGTCGCCCTCCCACGCTTTGACAAACGCGAAGTCGGCCTTTAGTGCGTGTTCCATCACATACATACGTCCGTCGAACTCACGCGCCTCTTTGTTTTCACTAACCATCGTACCAACCCCTGTGGGAGTGAAAAAAGCGGGAATGCCAGCACCACCGGCGCGGATACGTTCAGAGAAAGTACCTTGAGGCACGAGATCGAGTTCAACTTTGCCTTGCAGGACCATCTGCTCCAGCAATTTGTTTTCGCCCACGTAAGTCCCGATGTGCTTGCGGATTTGTCCCGCCGCGAGTAGCAACCCCATACCAAAACCGTCGACACCAACGTTGTTGCTGATGGTTGTCAGGTTTTTCACGCCCTTGCGGACTAAGGCACGGATCAGGTTTTCCGGGATACCGCACAGCCCAAAGCCGCCCACCATGATGGTTGCGCCGTCAAAGACATCGCGAATCGCTTCGTCGGCGCTAGCTACGACTTTGTTCATGAGATTGCGATTCTAGAATAACTCACCACAGAGACACGGGGTCACGGAGAAAGCGCCGATAATTCCCGCAGGCAATTTTCAACTTTTTGTCTTCTCTGTGTCTCTGTGCCTCGGTGGTGAGATTTTTCTCAAATGGTGTGCTCGTTCAAACTCCATGGCTAACTCTTTCGTGTCTAGATTTTCCCGGATGTGGGCCAGTCGCTGTTCCATGGTTAACAAGGCACGCTTGAGATTTTTTTTATTGGTAAGCACGACGTCGCGCCACATTGAGTACGAACTGGCCGAAATACGCGTCATCTCGCGCAAAGCCCGTCCGCCGACCTCGAGCAGCGGAGCATCCTCGCCATATTCGTCAACCAGCGTGGCAGCCAGCGCGGTCGAAATCATCTGTGGCAAGTGGCTGATCCATGTGCAGAGTTGATCATGGGCATCCGCGTTCATGGCGGCAACCCGAGCGCCGATGTTCTCCACCCATTGGAGAAACTCGCCGCTCAAACCGTCGAATGTTTTCTGGGCCGGAACCGGCGTCACGAACCAAGCGGCGCCCTGGAAGAGATCAGGATCGGCGAATTCCACACCGGTCTGTTCCTTGCCTGCCATGGGATGACCGGCGAGGAAGCGACGACCGGTCTCTTTCCCGAAAACGGCCTTGGCGCGAGTAAGAATCTCGGACTTGGTGCTGCCAACGTCGGTGAGCAAAGTCTTTGGCGGAAGAGCGGGGCCGAGGCGTCCAATCAACTCGACAATCGCGCCTACGGGCGTGGCCAGAAGAATCACCTGACTTCCGCGGACAGCATCAGCGGGATTGGTCTGACCTGCATCAATGGCGCCCTTGCCGCGCGCACGCTCCAACACAGGCGCACGGTCGCAGCCCACGATCCGGCCCGCGTAGCCGTGCTTCTTGAGAGCCAACCCAAAGGACCCGCCGATCAGGCCGGTGCCGATAATCGTGATCTGGCGAATGGGCATTCAGATTAGCCGCCGAGAACACACACGAGAGAAATCGTAAACGCTGCGTTCGCGTTGCTCGTGATAATCAAGCCAGCTTGCGACCTACCGCGGGTGCGATCATGCGCAACTCATCCATCAGCTTCGAGAACTGTTCCGGATAGAGCGACTGTGCCCCGTCCGACAGCGCCCTGTCCGGATCATGATGGACCTCGATCAGAAGAGCGTCTGCGCCCGCTGCCAACGACGCTCGAGCCATGGGCGGGACCTTGTCGCGTAAGCCGGTGCCATGGGACGGATCCGACGTCATGGGCAGGTGCGAGAGCTTCTTGATGATCGGAATGGCCGAAACATCCAGAGTGTTGCGGGTGTAAGTCTCGAAAGTGCGGATGCCACGCTCACATAGGATGACGTCGTAGTTGCCCCCTGCCATGATGTATTCGGCGGATAGCAGAAGCTCCTCCAGCGTGGCCGCAATACCGCGCTTGAGCAGGACCGGTTTTTTGACTTTACCCAGGTCACGCAGCAAATTGAAATTCTGCATGTTGCGCGCACCGACCTGGAAGATATCGACGTAAGGCAGCATGACGTCAATCTGCGCGATCTCCATGACCTCGCTAATCACCAGCATGTTGAAATGGTCGCCTACCTCGCGCAAGAGTTTGAGACCTTCCAGGCCCATTCCCTGAAATGAATAGGGTGAGCTTCGCGGCTTGAAGGCACCGCCACGCAGCACGCGCGCGCCGGCCTTCGAAACCTGTTCAGCCACAGTGAAAAGCTGTTCCCGTGATTCCACCGAACACGGGCCAGCCATCACCACTACCTGGTCACCGCCTATCTGCACTCCATTGGCAAATTCAACGATGGTCCCGTGGGGGCGGAAACTTCGTCCTGCCAGCTTATAAGGCGCACTGATGCGGTGGACATGCTCGACTCCGGACAGGACTTCGAGATTGCGGGTATCGAAATCGACCCGTGCGCCCACCGCGGCAAGCACCGTCTGCCGCTCCCCAGTGGTGCGGTGTACTGAGAAGCCCATCCGGATCAGGTGTTCGACCACCTGCTGGATCTGCTCCTCGGTCGCCGAATCTTGCATGGCAACAATCATAAGAAAACTGTTAGTTGCCTCTCAGTCATTCACGTCCGTATCCAATTCCGTATCGCTGGAGCCGTCTCTGGTGCGGTGCGGCGCGATTTCTTCCTGCTGAATCTGGCGCATGATGTCCATGACGCGTTCGTAGATTCGCAGCAAGTCGCGGTCAGGCAACGGACCCTGGTTTACGCTTCGCACATTGCTAAAAACTGTTTGCTCACGGTCGGGTTCATAAATCGGCATGCCAGCATCACGCTTCAGTTTGCCGATCTCATGCGCAGCCTGTGCCCGCTGGCTGAGCAACTTCACCAGTTGGCGATCCAGGTCGTCAATTTTCTTGCGCCAATCGGAAATGTCCATAGGCGTCAGGAATTAGCCATAGCCACGTCGTCAAGTCGTGCGAGCGGTCCGGCAGGCGCAACTTCCCTGTCCGAGTCCGCAGCTACCTATTTAGTGACTGAAAGCTGATGGCTGACGGCTGAAAGCTTCTGGACAAATTGTGCCACACTCTCTGCTTCTTTGCCCGGATTGCGCTCAATAGTCTCGACAATCGCGCTGCCCACCACCGCTGCCTCGGCGAATTTGCCGACGGCTGCGAACTGCTCTGCGGTGGAGATACCGAAACCGACCGCAATAGGAAGCCTTGTATGTTTGCGCAGTCCCTGAACCAGTTTCTCCACATCTTCGGTCAACTGCTTACGGGCTCCGGTGACGCCGGTCCGCGATACTGCATACACGAATCCGCTCGAAGCCTTCGCGATCTGCTTCAGCCTCGTGTCCGGGCTTGTCGGAGCCGCCAAGAAGACTGTCGCCAAGCTTCTCTTTCGCATCTCCCGGAGATAGTCGTCCGCTTCTTCAACCGGCAAATCGGTGATCAATGCGCCATCGATGCCTGCTTCCTGCGCAGCGGCAGCAAACTTTGCCAGGCCCATGCGCAGAATGGGATTCAGATAGGAAAAGATAATCAAGCCCGCTTGAGACTGGCTGCGCAACTCCGTTCCCAGATTCAACACCTGCTCAAGCGTGGTTCCCTGACGCAGTGCTCGCTCGCTGGCACGCTGGATGACCGGGCCATCGGCCAGCGGATCGCTGAACGGAACGCCGAGTTCAATCACGTCTGCGCCGGAGTCAATTGCCGCCAGCGCAATTTCCCGAGTCGTAGCAAGATCGGGGTCGCCGCAGGTGATGTAGGCGACGAGGGAAGGCCTCGAACTCAAAGCTATGCTCACGCGGCTTTTCTGACTATTTCACGCCGATCTGATACGGGTACTCGATACGTACATCCCGCCAATCGCTCTGGTGATGGTAGTTCCCTTCTGATTCTGGAGATTCGATCTCTAAGTGCCGCGGTCCTGACCAACCAAAACGCACTCTGCCCTCGTTCCTTCTCGCTACGGTGAAAACCTCTCCGGACGTGATAGTGCCATCAAAAAACTCAGTATTGAACTTCATGGTTGCCAATCTCAAATTGATGTGGTCTACGTAGGGCGTTGTGGCCCCGCAGTTACGCTCGAACAGTACTGCGATATAACGGCCATCCGGTGAGGTTTCTTCCGAAATAACATCTTCACCACATGGTGGGTTGAAGTGCAGGAAAAGCGACACAGCCGCAACAATTACGACGACCGTCCCGGTGGCTAAAATCAAGAACTTACGCATGTGCGTGGGGAGGTCAGAGGCTCAATTGTTCCTTCAAAATCCCTATATCTTTGTCCCCTCTTCCGGACACATTTACGATCACGACATCCGATTTCTTCATTTTCGGCGCTCTCTTGGCCACTTCCGCCACGGCGTGAGCGGACTCAAGGGCTGGGATAATGCCTTCCGTTCGGGCGAGCAGGGTGCAGGCTTCAAGAGCCTCCGCGTCCGATGCGGATACATATTCCGCGCGTCCGATCTCTTTCAGCCAGGCATGCTCGGGGCCAATCGAGGGATAGTCCAGCCCTGCCGATACAGAATGCGTCGGGGCAATTTGTCCAGCCTCATCCTGCAGCACATAAGAGTATGTGCCCTGCAGCACACCTGGTGACCCGCCGTGGAAGCGCGCCGCGTGTTCGCCTAGTCGCTCGCCGCGGCCGCCGGCTTCGACGCCGATGAATTTCACCTTCTTATCTTTGATGAAGTCGTAAAAGATGCCGATGGAGTTCGACCCGCCGCCAACGCACGCGATGATGACGGCAGGCAGTCTGCCTTCCGCCCTTAGAATCTGCGCGCGTGCCTCACGTCCGATCACTCGGTGAAAATCGCGCACCATGGTGGGATATGGATGGGCGCCTAAGACGCTGCCCAGCAAGTAATGCGTGGTGCGAACGTTGGTTACCCAGTCGCGCATGGCCTCATTGATGGCATCTTTCAGAGTACGTGAGCCTGAGTCCACGCCGCGAACCTCCGCCCCCAGCATCCGCATGCGGAAGACATTGAGTTCCTGGCGGCGCATATCTTCGGTACCCATGTAGACCACGCACTCGAACCCCAATAGCGCACAAACCGTGGCGGTTGCAACGCCGTGTTGCCCTGCGCCAGTTTCCGCGATAACACGCTGCTTGCCCATGCGCTCGACCAGCAGCGCCTGTCCCAAACAGTTGTTGATCTTGTGCGCTCCGGTGTGAAGCAGATCCTCCCGCTTGAGATAAATCTTCGCGCCGCCGAGTTTTTGGGTGAGCCGACGAGCCAGGAACAGTGGAGTGGGCCGACCGGCGTAAGTTCGCAGGAGTCCGTCCAGGCGACGTTGAAAACTGCGATCGCGTTTCGCTTTTTCGTACTCGCGCTCCAATTCTTCGAGCGCGGCCATGAGCGTCTCGGGGACGTAGCGTCCTCCGTAAACGCCAAAGCGGCCGGGGACAGCCTTTATCGCCGACTTCTTGGCTTTCGTGATGACTGCGGTCGCCATTTTTATGCGATCTTCTCTAGTTTCCGGACTGCCGCGATGAAAGCTCGGACTCTCTCGGGATCTTTCTTGCCAGGTTTGGCCTCGACACCCGAGGAGACGTCGACGCCCCAAGGTGTCAATGTATGGATCGCTTCGGCGACATTATCCGGAGTCAGGCCTCCAGCGACCACGACGTTGGCCAAGCTGCTGATTGTCTTCACGGCCTGCACACTGGCGGCCCAGTCGAACGGCTTTCCGGTTCCGCCAGGTTGTGTAAGCGAGCCTGTGTCCAAGAGAAAAGCGTGAACCGCATCGGGGTTCCACATCATGGCAGGTCCTTCTGGTCGATCCCTCGACATGGACAAGGCAGGGATCAACTTCATTCGTGGTTCCCTCTCGGCGAGCTGTTCGAAGCAGTAGGCGCACTCCGCCTGGCCTTCAGCTGGGGCTACGTCGAGATACGTCTGAATTGCCGTCATCCCGCTGCTCGTTGCCGCGGCTCCGACTTCTTCGACGGAACCGCTAGCAAATACACCAACCTTTTCAACTCGCTCAGGCAGCCGTTCTGTAATTCCGCTGGCAACCGCCGGGGTCACGTAGCGTGGACTCTTCTGGTAGAAGACAAATCCCAGCGCATCCGCGCCTTCGTCGACGGCGGTCAGCGCATCTTCGAGATTCGTGATACCGCAGATCTTGATCCAAGTCATGAAAACCGGTTGTCAGTCGCTAGTATTCAGTCAGTCGCCCCACCTGGCACTCGGCACCACGGACTCGCTACTCGCGATTAACGATCGCAGTGCTTCGCCCGGGGATTCTGCCCTCATCAAGGACTCACCGATTAGAAACGCCTGATACCCGGCCGCGCGCAGGCGGATGAGGTCTGCTCCTGTGTTGATGCCGCTCTCAGCCACACCGATAACATTCTTCGGAATCAACCCAGACAGGCGAATTGCCGTTTCCAAATCAACTTTGAAGGTACGTAAATCGCGGTTGTTCACCCCAATCAGTTTGCAGCCGGCTTCGAGCGCACGCTGCAACTCTGCCTCATCGTGAACCTCACACAGAACATCGAGGCCATGGCCGCGGCTCTCCATTGCCAGTCCAATCAGCTCCGCCTGGGATAGCGCCGCCACGATCAACAAAATCGCATCCGCGCCGTACGCCCGAGACTCCACCACCTGGAACTGATCGACAATGAAATCCTTCCTCAGGCAAGGCAAGTTTGTGACGTTCGACGCTTGACTCAAATTATCAAGCGATCCCTGGAAGAACTCCTCGTCAGCCAGGACTGACAGAGCAGCCGCGCCCGCCCCTTCCAGTTCTCGAGCAAGGCTGTCTGGATTGAAATCGGCCCGAATCAATCCGCGTGATGGCGAAGCCTTTTTCAGCTCTGCGACGATGGCTACGCCTGTACGGTTTTTCGTCTCGAGGGCCAGCCGAAAACCGCGCGGCTCATGCTTTTGCGCCCGCTGCTCAAGATCGCGCAGATCTACCCTGCGCCGGGATTCTGCCACTCGGCGGCGGGTTGAGGCGACAATCTGCTCAAGACTGACGGGCATTTTCAACTGCGACGATTATACGGGAACGTTGCCGCGGCTCGGTCAATGCCGACGTCACGAATTTGTAATTTCGGGAAACAGAATCGCCCAGTCTCCTACCCGTTACCTAAGATATCTTGCCTATCCGCGAGTCCGGAATACTCTTGAGCCAACGAGCCCGGAGGACCGCCCACATGAGATGGCCAACCAGCTTTGATCATGCAACCAGGATGTCATGCGCGAGAAAACCCGTTCCGAACGCTGGTCTTCATCGTTGCTCCAGCCTCGCTGCGAGGCCATATGTGAAGCGATGGCTAATTTGCGCATTCACGACCGTCATGGTGGCTGGCCTGTACTCTAGTGGTGTCGCGCAGAGTTCGCTTCCCTTTGATGTGTCGAACCCTAAACACAAGAAGTGGCCGGGGGATGAGGCGAGCAGAATTTACCTATCCGCTTGCGAACTCGTCGCACGGACTATCAGGCCCGAAAA
>Ga0210384_10001417_pt1 | contig 32711 bp, 18 predicted proteins | sample IncBWH2MmetaG_FD_160574 | JGI IMG/M metagenome (GOLD analysis project Ga0210384, IMG submission 160574) | Forest soil microbial communities from Barre Woods Harvard Forest LTER site, Petersham, Massachusetts, United States - Inc-BW-H-2-M | ecosystem: Environmental > Terrestrial > Soil >...
CGGCGAGGACCAGATCCGCCGCCTGGGCAGCCCGGGCTCACCCTTCCGCCTGGTCCAGCCGCCAGGCCAGGACAACGCCCTCGGGCACTACAAGTTCGTGATCAACGACGACTACGACGTCTACCTTCACGACACGCCCTCCACCCAGCTCTTCGCCCGCTCCGAGCGCGACTTCAGCCACGGCTGCATCCGGTTGGAGAAGCCCGCGGAGCTGGCGAGCTACCTGCTGGCCGGCGACCCAAAGTGGACCCCGGAGGCCATCGCCGCGGCGGTCGCCGCGGGCGAGCGGGTCACCATCCCGCTCCGCCGTCCACTGCCGGTGCACATCCTCTACCAGACCGCCTGGGTCGATCCCGCCGGCACCGTCCAGTTCCGCGACGACGTCTACGGCCACGACCGCTGGCTCGAGGGCGAGCTGGCGGCGCTGACGCCCCTCTGGGACGACCTCGCCGGCGTCCGCCGCCACGTCGCCGGAGTCCTGGCGCGGGCGCTGCAACGGGCGGCGCCGGCGGTCGCGCCGGCGGCTCCTGGCGACCCACGCTGACCCTGCCGCGGGACGAGTTGGTCGCTCGATCGAGCGACTCGTCGAACCTCAGATCGAGCTCCTCGAAGCGATGGTCGACCACGACTCGGCGTCCTCTTATTCCTCTTGGTCACCGCAGCGAGGCTCATGAGGCGACCTCGGGATCGCTCGGGCCGGGCTCCTTACCGGTGTTAAAGGCCGGCCGATGCACTGGAACGAGCTCCACCCACGCGCCGGACTCCCAGAGCCCCCGCAGCTCCGGGCTGCCAGGCTTGGACTTCTGGAGATCGGCGATGGCGCGCTCGAGCAGCTGGTTGATATCGCGAGGATGCCAGTTGTTGTCGCGGCCCCAGGCGAGCGTGGCCTCGACCTGCGCCGTCAACTGCTCGCCGGTTTGCACCGTGATCTGGCGGTCCGGCGTCCAGACCATGAGGGCGCCGGCTACCAGCAGGTCCTCGCGCAACAACGCATTCTGCCGGGCCAGGTCGCCGCAGGTTATGAGAGCCACCTGCTTGTTGGCCAGCTTCCCCAGGCTCGCCGCCTTCCGGACAGCGGCGCGGAGCTCCGCCGTGTTCTTTGCCGTGATGACGACCATGCCGGTATGGCTTCCGTCATCTTCGGTGAAGTAAACGCTGTCGAGCTGGCCTAGCCCTCTGAGCAAGACCACCTCGGAGGGATTCAAGGGTTTTTGCTGCTTGAGCTTTTCCAGGTTGACCCGGCTGCGACGGATATCGGTGGTACGCAGCAGGGCCGGCGAATCCTTTGATTTGTGAGCGTAGAAAAAGCCCGTCCAGCGTGGATCCGATGGCCCGTCGGAGCCTCGACCGCCTGAAGGTGGCGGTGGAGATGGCGGCTTGGTAGGGGTCCCCGCGCCCCGGCCGTTCGTCTTCCCTTTCGGGGCGCCGCCGTCGGGGGCAGCGCCCGGCGTCGGTATGCGAGGCGGTGAAGGTGGGCCGCCAATGCCATTGGGACCGCGCATTTGAGCCCAGAGCACCTCGCGACCATCTTTCTGGAAATTCGGCTCGCTGGCGAAGACATAGTAGCGAGGTGAGCTGCCGGCGCCGTTGCCGGGAGGACGCATCTGGAACTCCTTCAGGGTCTGGTGACCGTAGCGGCTATACACGTCGTACTCGGGCCGACCCTGGGCATCGAGGTTCCAGGGTGCATAGATCATCTCGGCAAACCCGTCGCTTTCCTCCTTGACCTGCTGCTGGCCCAGGTCGCGGTCATATTCCTCGAAGACCTCTCCAGGATGGCCGGGGACCGGCCCCGCGCTGACCACCAGACCGCCGCGTGAGACTCGCTGATCTGGGAGCAGAGCGCTGCGGTGGACAGCTCGGGAACCATCGACGAATCCAGCCTGCGAGTCCCCGTTGCCAAACTTCTGGAGCAGGGTGATTTGCTGTCCGCGCCACGAGGGACTGAGGATGAGACTTGGGTTCTGATTAACCCCTGCGGCCCAGGAAGCCTTGTTCTGCTTCCAGGCCCTAAACTCCCATGGTTCCTCTCCATTGAGAGGACGGAGCGCCCCAGTCACGAAAGGTACTCCTAAGCCCCTAAGCTCATCCGCTATGCCCACCAGATGCGCGAAGCCGACGATCAGTGCCACGCGCTTGGCGGAGTGGTCGCGTAGAAATTGGTGCGTGTTCGCGGCCATGGCATGGTCGCGCTCGGCGAGCTCGGCGCGGGGCCATACGAGGACCTGCTTTCGTTCCCAAGCCTCCTCGTCACGAAAGAAATTCTCCACCGCTTGGAGGCTCCTGGCAACCGCGGGGGGGCGCGCCGTGCCTTTCCCCCATCGCTGCTCGGCCTCGGTCCGCAGCCGATTGGCCGCCGCGCGATAGCTACCGACGACTCGGTCGGAGCGATCCGCGAACACCCTTGCGGCTGGCTGAAGCCGTTCTCCCGGAGCTTTCAACTCACTCTCCAGTGTCTGGGCCTTCCGGTTCAGCTCGAGGAAACGGGCCAGGAGCTCCGGGTTGGACTGACTCCATCCGGCGAGGACAGTCCGGACCTGCTCGTCCGTCTTGGCCTTACCGAGCCCGGTGTCCTTGAAGATCGGCATCAGCTGGAGTTCGACGTCCAGCAGCTGGAGCTCTTTGGCCAGCGCAGGCTCGTAGGCTGCCACCAGCGACTCCGCGGCCGCCGTCAGGTCGTGCAGCTCCTTGCGATGTCGGACGAGGGCTCGGCGCATCTCGGGTTGTGGCAGGCCGGCCAGCTCGAGCGCAGAGACGGCGGCCTCGAGGCGCTCCGCGCCGCGGTTTGCCGGACCTGCGGTGCGTTTGACCGAGGTGAGCGTGGACCTTATCTCGAAGCGCTTCTTTGCGCCCATGTCCTCGACGCCGTGAACTGTCGTCTCGGGCCGTGTGAGGGCCAGGTACTCCCAGCCTGTGAGCTGACCCCATTCGAGTTTTCGCCGCCAGTAGGTGGCGAGATCGTGGGTTGCCAGCAGGCGCGCTGCCGGCTCGGTGAGCAGCCGCGGGTCGATCGGGCCTGGCGAACCCTCGACCAAGACGGCGTCGATCAACTTCGCATCGAGGAGCCTCCGGAGCTGGTCGGCGAGATGGATCTGGCCGGCGACGATGGGGTGGTTCTCGCCGATCATAAGGACGAGGCGCTGGTCGCCGCTGATTTCGTTCGCCTCTTTGATCTCGATCCACTCGGGATTCAAGGCCTGGCGCAGGGGATTACCGCTGGCCGCCGTGAAGGCGCTGATCAGAGAGAGGATGAACAGGATCGCAGTTCGTTTCATGAGCGTCAGCCTCCTTGCAGAAGACCATGGGAACCGGCGGTAGACAGGGCAGCGTTGCGATAGACCTCGACGAGGGGGCAATCCGGTGCCGCGTGCAGCACCCAGTCGTAGGCGCCGACGATCAGGTGCTGCGCGAGGGCCGCCTCTTCGAGGGTGGCGCGCCCGGACCGCAAGAGGGGCGCCAGCTGGCGCAACACCTGATTGTGCAAGCCGAGCGAGAGCAGCGTCTCCACTGGGCCTCGTTCTCCTGGCGCGTCCGGCGCGGAGAGCTGCCAGAGCCGTCTTTGCGGCGCCGCAAGCGGTCGCAGGCGGCCCAGGCGCACCAGCATCCATTCGCCTTTGATCGCTTCGGAATACAAAGACCACGAATACCAGCGATCCGGTCGCCAATCTCCTACGTCCAGCACCACCTCCCGCTCGCTGCCGGAGATCGAGCGGCGCACGAGCACCTCGCCCGTCTGCTCGTCCGCCACCTCGAGGAGCCAGGGCGGCCCCTGACCCGGGAGAGCCACCGTCTCCTCGCCGTCGACGGCGGATCCGGGCAACGGGAGCAGGGCCTCCAGCGAGAGGGGATGCGGCGGCTCCCCCAGATGCTCGAGGTCCGCCAGCTTCGCGTGCACTCGCTTCGCCTCGCGGCCCAGCCGTTCGAACACTCCGGCGGGCGGTCGCAGGGTCGCGGTGAGCAGGACCTCCGAAGGCGCAACCGCCATCGTCAAGCCGGCCTGCAGGAGGACCGCCCGTTTCTCTTGCCAGGCGACCTCCAGACGCAGCGAGGTCAGGCGCTTGAGCGGTTCGATCCACTCGGGCGCCGGAGCCTCGAGCGCGAACTGCACGATGCTGCCCGGCGAGATGCGGACCTCGCGCGTGAAGAAGGCCACCCATTCTGCGAGCTCTATCTCGGATGCCGGCATGGATCCGGCAAGATCCAGCCGCACCGCTCGCCGGTCGAGATCCAGGATCTCGCTGAGCCGCAGCAGGGCGGCGATGAGATCGAGCCGCCAGGGCCCGGTGCGCAAGGCCGGGTCAGCGAGGTCGACACCATCGTCGCCGGCGGCCGCCGAGTTCCCCACAGCGGCCGTGAAAGCCGCGTCCCAACCCAGCTGTGCAGCCGACCGGATGGCTTGCTCCTGTGCGGCGCCGTTGCCATCGAGCGCACGTACGTGGGCCGCGCAGCGCAGGACCTCGGCTTCCGACGCCGACAGGGCGGCATGTAGGTCAAAGAGGCGTGCGATCCGCTCCAGGCGGTCGCGGACCCGGCGCGACGAGCGATCGAGGTAGCCAGGGCCGGCGTTCGCGTCGTCCACCAGCTTGGCGAGCGCTGGGTCCCCTTGCGCTGGGTCCCCTTGCGCGGTGGCCTTGCGCACGGCGGCGGGTTCGAACCGCTCGGCGAACAGCTTGCCCAGCAAGTGGCGGCGGTACTGCGCAGCCAGGTCGTGGGCGCTCTCGAAGCGGCAGAACAGCTCGGGATGGCGCCACCTCAGCTCGGCGAGCGGTGTGCCGGCAGGAAGATCGAGGAGGTCCGCGGAAGCGGAATGGAAGACCACTCCGAGTCCGTGGCCAAGTGTCTGGATGGATCGCGCCAGCGCCTCCCCGATCCGCGCCGCCGTCGTGGTCGAGGTGCGAGATCGGCCGGGCCAAAGCCAGGTCCGCTCGTCGCACGGGCCGGCCTCGTCGCCCGTGGCCGCGTCCGCGGGCAGGGAGCGGACAGTGACCGAGATGCCTAGCCGTTCGATCCTGGGTCGAAGGTCGGCGACGACTCTCTCGACGGCCGCCGCCTCGGGTTCGGCTTCGCCGACGAGGCTGAGGCCGATGATGAGCTGGCGGGGGGGAGCTTCTGCCGGCACCAGGATCTGGCCATCGGCGACCTGCAGATAGAGCACGGGGACGGCCCATTCGAGCGACTGCGGGTCTTGCCGGAAGATCGCCAGCCGACCGCGGCCGGCGGCGACGTCGACCGGGTCGCCGGATGCCAGCGCGGAGTAGAGCTTGCCGCTGAAGGCAATCGCGGCCCGGTCCGAAACCTCGACCTGCATCGCCACCACGGCCGGAAGGCCCGCCAGGAGCAGGGATGTCGCCACGCCGGCCATGGGATCGAACCCGCGCCGCCGCGCCACCTCGCCGCTACGGCAGCTGTTGAGCACGACCAGCCGCACCGAAGGCGGCAGGTGCTCGGCGAGGACCTTGCCCGGCACAAGGTGTTGGCCGCCCCGCGAGGTTTCGAAAGCCAGGGCGCCCGCGTTCGAGTCGAAGGTGCCATGTCCCATGAAGTGCAGGATGTGGATCTCCGGATCGGCGTCGAGGACCTCGACCAGGCGCTCCAGGGTCGCCGGGCGGGCCTCTCGCACCTCGACCGAGGGGTACGCCTCCAGGCCGCGGCGCAGCAGTTCGCGCTCCCTCGCGAGGTCGAGGTGCTTCAGACGGCGCGGCTGCGGGCCGACGATGACCACCTTGAGCGGAGGTCGCAGGGGAACGGTCGGCACCGACCTCTCGGCCGGAAGGCAGCGCGACAGCGCGATGCGGGGACTGCGTCCCAGGAACTCGCGACGCCCCGGATGGTAGGCAAGCTCCCACGGCAGTGCGGCCACATCGGCGAGCCGGGAGTCAAAAAAAAGGCGCATCCGAAGACGCGGGCGATCAGCCGGTGCTGGGGACGGCATCATCACCCGCTCCAGCTCTGCTTCTAGAAGGCGGGCAACTCCACCGTTGAAGAGGGCCGCATATAGCTTGCTGCCGATCTCTTCGCTTGCGATCAGCGCCCTGGCGGAGTCCCGCGCGGCCTCAGCGCCGAGCGGGGCATGAGCGAAAAGCAGGTCGCGGGAGAGCCCGACCGCGATGCTTGCCGGTCCGGTGGTGGCGACCGAAAACGTCGAGGGCAGGTTGAGATTCGAGACCGGCCGCTCGGAGACGCCGGCGTTGAGCACCTGCACCTCGATCTTGTGTCCACGCACCGGCCGAACGATCACATCGAAGGGTGCAAAGCTGTCGGCCGAAGACATCTTGTCCTCCATGACTTCTACCGTCAGCCTGCGAGCTGCGGTGGCGGAACGAGCAGGCGGCGGTCATCCGCGCCACGACGCCCTCGAAAACGCTACGGAGGTGGTCGCGGCCTAGCTCCTTATGACCCGGAGCGCGAGTTTTTGTTGAGCCGGTGGCCGCCCTTGCCCACGAGGTCACCGCCGCGGGATGAATCTTGTCGGCAACCGCTCTGCGCCAGGAGGACGCAGCAGCAGTGGAGGAGCGCAGCCACTCACGGGCGATCCCAACAAAGTGGCGGCCTGGTTCGCTCGGGAGAGCGAGTCGATTATGTGCAAGCCTTCGGATTCAGGAGGGCGAACCGGGCCTCGCACGTGGTCAGGAGGATGAGCCGTCTAGTGCGAGTGTCCGCACGCCTGGCTGCGGCGGCCGCGGTCGGAGCGGGCGCTGGCCGATGAAGCTCTGGCGGCCCGGATTCGGGCCATCCACGAGCGTTCCGGAGGGACCTATGGATCGCCTCAGGTGCAAGTAGAGCTGGCCGCCTGGGCCGGGCAGCCCTTCGCCCGCTCCGAGCGCGACTTCAGCCACGGCCGCATCCGGTTGGAGAAGCCCGCGGAGCTGGCGAGCTACCTGCTCGCGGGCGATCCGACATGGACCCCGGAGGCAATCGGAATCAATCAAGCAGCGGACCACCCTGGCGTGCTTCGTCGACAAGATCCACGTGTGCCCCTTTGAGCGCTGCCGTAATCGCGCGCTCACGGTATACTAGTAGGACTGCCTTCACGTCATTGCAGGAGACTTCCCGAGGAGGACGCCCTGGCACCTTGCCGCCCGCGGTGCTTGTTGCCGTTGCCTGCCACGCTCGCCGCGCTGGCGTGCGGCGTGGCGCTCTGCTGTGCGGCGGGTTGCGGGCCCGAGCGGATTGCCGAACGGCGTTCGGCGCCGCGTACTGCCGGGACCGCTCCGGTGACGCGGAGGACTCCTGCTCCGGCACCGGTGCCGCGGGTCTTCCAGCTGGCGAAGGGTCCCGGCGTGGAGCGGGAGCTTGCGGCAGGCGAGGTCGATGCCTGGGAGATCGACCTCGTCGCCGGCCAGTACCTCTATGTCACCTTCGACCAGCGCGGCATCGACGTCGTCGTGAACGTCTACGAGCCCGGCTATCGCCCGCTCGTCGAGGTGGACAGGCCCTACGGTCCGTCGGGGGTCGAGAAGGTGCACCTGGTCGCCGAGACGGCGGGCCGGTACCGCCTTGAGGTTCGCCGCTTCAAGCCGGTCGAGCGGGGCAGCTACCTGGTCCGGATCGAAGCCTTGCGGCCCGCCGGACCGGCGGACCGGTTGCGGGCAAGAGCCGAGCGGGAATTCTGGGAGGCGCGCGGCTGGAAGAGGAAGGAGCCCGAGTTCTGGGAGGCAGTCGCCAAGTTCGAGCGGTCTCTGCTCATGTACGAGCGGCTCGGTGCGAAGGACCGCATGGCCGATGTCTTCTATCGCCTGGGCAAGCGCTACCTCGAGAGGAACCGCTTCCGCGACGCGCTGGAGCTGTTCGAGAGCGCCGGCGGGCTCTATCGCGAGCTGCACGACCGGCGCTTCATCGCCCTCTGCGACAACCAGATCGGCTGGTGCCACGTCGAGCTGGGGCAGTTCGAGAGCGCGCTGCCGGCCTACCAGCGGGCGATGGACGAGTGGCGGCGACAGCCTCCGTGGCTCGGCGAGGCTGTGACCCTCGAGAACCTGGGAGAGCTGTATGCCCTCGAAGGACGGCCGACGCTGGCGGTGCAGTCCTACCGGCAGGCGGCCGGCGTTTGCCGGGCACAGAAGGACAAGTCAAGGGAAGCGAGCAACTTCAACCACCTGGGCTGGGTCTATAGAACGGTGGGGGAGAGGCAGCAGGCGCTGAGCGCCCTTCGGCAAGCGCTCGAGCTCGCGGGGAAGGACTCCCCGCGCGAGCGTGCGGCGGCGCTCGTGGAGATGGGCAACTTGTTCCTCGATGCGGAGCAGCCGCGCCGGGCACTGCCCCTCTTCGAGGCGGCCTTGAAGCTCAAGGCCGCGGCGACTCCGGACACCCTGGCGAGCAACCTGGTCGGACTCGGGATCGGCTATCGGCGGACGGGGGAGTACGCCAGGGCCCTACCGGCATACCGGCTGGCTCTCGAGAAGGCCCATGCCGCCGGCAACCAGCGGGCCGAAGCAAACACCTGGATCGACCTGGGCTCTGCCTATCGCGGCCTGCACCAGCCGCAGCAGGCGGCCGACGTCTTCGGCAAAGCCCTGGTGCTGGCCCGGGCCAGCGGCTACCGCGACACCGAGGGGCTCGCCCGGCTCGGCCTCGCGGCCGCCGCCCGCGATCGACGGAACCTGGGGGCGGCGCTCAAGGAGGGGCAGGCGGCGCTGGACATGATGGAGGCGCTCCGCGCCGGTGCGGCCCGCTCCGACCTACAGGCTCACTACTTGGCGCGCCACGAGGACGCCTACGGCTTCCTGGTCGACGTCCTGATGCAGCTTCACGCGATGCAGCCCGCCCGGGGCTTCGACCTGCAGGCCCTGCGGGTGAGCGAGCAGTCGCGGGCGCGCGGCCTGCTGGACGACCTCGTGGCACGCCGTGAAGCCCTGGCCCGACCCCACGCCGCTGCTGCTTCGCTGCTGGCGGCGCGCGAAAGACTGCTCGAGCAGATCGCCGCGAAGGACCGGGAGCTGCGGATCCCGCGCGCCCCCAGCACGTCCGAGAGGCCACAGCCCAGCGCCGCCGAGCTGGAAAGCGAGCTGGATCACCTTCTCGAAGAGCTGCGCGAAGTCTCGGACGAGATCCGCAAGGGCAATCCAGGATCGCCGGCGTCCCCCAACGGCGCGCTCCCAAGCTCGATCGCCGCGTTGCAGCGGTCGCTGCTGGACGACGGCAGCGTGCTGCTCGAGTACCACGTCGATCCCGGGAAGAGCTTCCTCTGGGCGCTGACCGCGGAATCCGTCGCCAGCTTCGAGTTGCCCGGCAGCGAGCAGCTCGAGCCGCTGGCGCACGCTGCCAGCCGGCAGCTGTCGCGGGACGAGACGCCGGCGAGCGAGGGCGGCGGCGCCAACCCGGCCCTGCGGCTCAGCCAGATCCTGCTCGGGCAGGTCGCGGAGCGCCTGGGCGACCGGCGCCTGGTGATCGTTCCGAGCGGCGCGTTGCACTACGTCCCCTTCGCGGCGCTGCCGGACCCCGGGCACGTGGCCGATCCGTTGATGCTGCGGCACGAGATCGTCTACGTGCCCTCGCTCGCCGTCCTGGCCGAGCTGCGGGCGAGGCAGAACGGCCTGCCGCACCGCCTCGATCCGATCGCGGTGCTTGCCGACCCGGTCTTCGGCACCCGGGACGCGCGAGCGAAGAGCTGGCGAGTGCAGCCGGCAAAGCTCGATCCCATGCTGTCGGCGCTGGACAGGCTGCCCTACTCGCGCGTCGAGGCGGCGGCGATCGAAAGGATCGCCGGGCGGCAACGGGTGCTCGCGGCGCTCGACTTCGATGCGAGCCCTGAGCTGGTGACCAGCGGGCGCCTGCGCTCGTACCCTACTCTTCACTTCGCCACGCACGGCACCCTGCGCGGGGAGCCTGAGCTGTCGTCGCTGGCGCTCTCCCAGCTGGACCGGACGGGGCGGCCGCGGGACGGGTGGCTGCGCGCCTCGCAGATCGCGCCCCTGGATTTGCCCGCCGAGCTCGTCGTGCTGAGCGGCTGCGAGACCGCGCTCGGCCAGGAGCTTGCGGGCGAAGGGCTGATCGGACTGCCGCAGAGCTTCCTCAGCGCCGGGGCGCGGCGAGTGCTGGTCAGCCTCTGGCGAATTGGCGATCGTTCGACGGCCGAGCTGATGACTCACTTTTATCGGGGAATCCTGCAGGCGAAGCTCCCGCCCGCCGCCGCGCTGCGCGCCGCGCAGCGGGCGATGTGGCAGGACGCGGCATCCCGTGCGCCGAGCCATTGGGGTGCCTTCGTGCTCGAGGGTGATTGGCGCTGAGCCGGTCCGCATACCCCCACCCCTAAACAACTCTCTCCTCGCCGGTGTCTCTCGCTGGCAGCCAGCTGCGCAGGATGCTCCATCGGAGATCCGACTCTCGTCCGCCGATACGAGGGCGCGGAGCCTGCGCACCCCCATAACCTTCGGCGAGGAGGAGGGTCTCATGTCCACGAGCGACGAGGAAGACGCGGCGGCCCGCGAGATGGTTCCATCGAGGGACGAGGAGGTCGGCAATTCCGGCGGCGGAGCGTCGAGCGCCACCGACAAGGTGACGCGCGGCACCGGGGATCGCGCACAGGGCGCCGCGCACGATTCCAGAGGGCCCAGCCGGGACGGCGAGGTCGGCAGCGGGGGCGGCGGCAACCCGCCCGGCACGGACCCGCCGGCGCGCGGCGACTGAGCGGCGGCGACCATCCAGCGGCGCAAGTGTTGGGTTGCATGGCGGGGTGCCGGGGCGGTGCAAGGCCCCGACACCCCGCCGACGCACGTGTCGGCCGGTGAAGGCAACGGTCGAGGAGAGGTGCGCAGGCGACTTGGTCCACCGAGTGCCGGGAGGAGGCGTGATTCCATGGCAAGGATCTGGCGTCATCTGGCTGTCGCCACGCTGGCCGCCGCGATCGCCGGCAGCGCCGGCTGCCGCGGGCCAGCCCCCGGCGTGCCGCGCTGGCGGCAGTCCTTCGACGAGATCGAGCGGCGGGTGACCGGCAAGACCGAGGCCGAAGTGGAGCAGATCCTCGGCAAGCCGGACACGCGCGAGGCGCGGCTGGTCGACGACGACGTGTGGATCTGGTGGGACTTCACGTTCCTCGACGGCGAGCAGTACGCCCCCGAGGTGCGCGGCCAGGTGGTCCACCTTGAGATCACCTTCGACAAGCCCCAAGGGACCGAGGGACGAGACGTGCCGCATGCCGCATGGCGCGTCGCGGGGCCTTACTCGGTGAACTTCTCGCGCCGCCTGCCCCGCGGCTGACGCCGGCGGCGTATGGTCGTGTCGTGGTGGCTGTGGCGCAGCGGCCGTTGCGGTTTGGCCTACGCCTTCCGGATCAGCCGGAACCCGAACAGGTAGGAGCGGAAGGCCTCCGGACGTTCGGGGACCACCGGGCCGCGGTCCGGAGAGACGCGGGCGCCCCGCGCCAGGCCCGGCGGCTCGCCGATGCCGACCCAGCGCGCGGGGCTCCCTGGCCGCTCGGGCTGCTCGGCCCATTCGAGCACCCCGCGGCGCAGCAGCATCTGGTCGGCCAGCGTCCGGTGGCGCCGCGGCCTGGTGGCGGCGGCGAGCGCGCCTTCCATGCGTGTCAACAGGGTGCGGACCGGCTCCTCGAGCCCGACGAGGAGGGCTGCCGGCAGACAGCGCTCGGCAGGCTGCGCATCGAGCGACGACCAGGCCCGCAGCCACTGCTCGAGAGTGGGGACCGCGAACCCTGCGCCGAGCCAGGCCGCGAAGCGCTGGGCCTCGGCGGGCAGGATGCCGGTCAGCAGGGCATGGCGGTAATTCTCGGGGCGGATGCGGGCGGGGGGGACGCCCGGGTTCAGCGCCAGCAGGTGGTTGTACCAGGCGGCGTCGAAAGGGCGGTCCGGCGCCTGATGAAGGCAGCGCTCGAAGTGGAGCTTCGACACCGGCAGCCAGTGCATCCAGGCGGCGATCGCCTCCACCCAGACCATCGGGAAGCCGGCGGGATCGGTCTCGAACGGCAGCGGCAATTCCGGGGCCCTCCGCGTTTCCCCGGCGAGCCGTGCCGCCAGCAGGCGGTCGGCGGCCATGGGTGGAGGGACACCGGCGGCGGTGATTTTGTTTGGGGGGTGAACCGGGGTGTAAACCGGGGGATCTGCTCAGGCTCAGGGTTCGACGACCTGGAACTGGAAGTCGCCGAGGGGCTCGGCCGACGGCTGCTCGGCGTCGAGGACCCGGAGCTGGTAGCGGCCGGGCGACAGCTGGCGGCGCGCCAGGACGAGCACGAGGGTCCGCGAGTCGACGATCTTCACCGCCGGCGCCGGCAGGGCACGGCTCGCGGGGGCGCCCGCGACGCCTGCCGATGTGGCCGCGCCGGCGGTGAGCAGCTCGACGCGGAAGCGGAGGTCCGGCTGCGGCCTTGCCAGGCGGAGGAGGAGGGTCGTGGAGGCGGCCTGGGCGTGTACGGTGGCAGGCGGCAGGGGCGGGGGCTCGGCGGTCCCGCGGTGACCCTCGGGCGTGGATAGCTCGAGCATCGCCGGCGGGAGCTCCGGCGACGAGAGGTGCCGGGCGACGATCCAGAGGGGCACGGCGATCAGAACGAACCCCGCGAACGTCGCGGCGACCGAGAGCCGCGGCCACGCTCGCCGCGGCGTGCCCGGGGCCGCCGCCGCCTCCCAGGGGGCGCCCCTGGTCTCGTGCCGGCGCCCGGCTCTCTCCGGCGGCCCCGGCAGGCGCGTTCGGATCGCTTGCCAGGAGGCGTCGGCCTCGGCGTCAGGGCTCTCGAGGTCCGCGACGGGTGCGTCGAGGAGCGATTGCAGGTCGAGGAGGAGCCGTGCGCAGTGGCGGCAGACCGCGAGGTGCTCTCGGACGTCCTCCGCGGCGGCGGGAGTCAGCTCGCCGGCGTCGTAGGCGGTCAGCGTCTCGGGGCTGGGGTGGGCGTCCGGCCCCTGGCGCCGCCGCGCTTCGCTCGCCAGCTCCCGGAGCGATCCGGCAAGGCCGCCGGGTTCATCGTTCATAAGGCACCCTGGCTCTCTTCGTCGTCCTGCCGATCGGAGAAGGCCACCTTCAAGCGCTTCTGTGCCTGGTGCAGGTGAGCTTTCACCGTTTCGATCGAGATGTTCATCAGGGCGGCGATCTCGCGGTACTTGAGGTCCTGATACAACCGCAGGTACACACAGCGGCGCATCTGGGGAGGGAGCTGATCGAGCTCGGCGCGCAGGCATTCCAGCCGTTCGCGGCGCAAGGTCTCCGCCAACGGGTCCGGCGCCTTCGAGCTCAGGGCCGGCAGGGCGTCGGGACGCCCCGCGGCCTCGGTCTGCACGAGGTCTTCGATCGATTCCTCGAAGGCATCGCGCTTGCCCGCGGCGCGCCGCCGCAGCTCGTTGCGATAGACGTTGGCGGCGATCTCGAAGAGCCATGTCGCGAATCGGGGTGCGGAGTGCAAGCGCCCGATACCTAGAAAGACCCGGATGAAGGTCTCCTGGGTGAGCCCCGCGCACTCGTCGAAGGAGAACCCGCGCGCCGCGAAGAAGCCGGCGACCCGTCGCCGGAAGAGGTGGTAGAGCTCGCGGCAGCTGCTCTCGTAGTCGGTGCCGGCCTGGATCCGCTCGACCAGGACGACGATCCGATCTGTTGCCGACGAGGTCAAAGTCATACGCCGGCGCCGCCTACCTGGTCTAGGCCGAGGTCTCTAACCAAAGGCGGCGCCGCGGTGTCTTCTGTGACTGATTCATGACGAAAGGAGTGTAGCCCAGATGCCGACCGCTCCCGCGAAGGCCACCCGATGGGCGCTGCTCATCGGCATCGACCGTTATCCCAACTTCCCCGAGCACGCCCAGCTGGCGGGCTGCGTCAACGACGTGGAGGCGATGGCCGCGCTGCTGATCAACCGTTTCTCGTTCCCGGCCGGCAACGTCGAGCGGCTGCTCGACGGCGCCGCCACCCAGGCGGGCATCCGGGCGGCGTTCGGCAGCCTGACCGAGCGGGTCGGTCTGGACGACGTGGTGGTCGTGCAGTACAGCGGGCACGGGTCCCGGATGACCGATCCCAAGGCCCCGGACGGCATGGATGAAACCATCGTGCCCGGCGACAGCGGGCGGGTGCCGCATGAGAACCGGGACATCTGCGATACGGAGATCCATCGCTGGCTGGTGCGGCTGACCGAGCGTACGGGCCATCTTACGCTGATCTTCGACAGCTGCCATTCGGGGCACATCTTGCGCGATCCGTTCGGCGCCAGGGGGCGCTGGGTGGAATCGGACCCGCGGCCGGCGGGCGAGGCGAGCGCCACGATGGCGCCCCCGCCGTCCGCGGCGCTCACTCGTGCCGCCTCGCCGGGCCTGGCCGCAGGCGTTAGGGCACCGCGGCGGCAGCGGGATGCCGGGCCGGACGGCCCCGACGGCGAGGTCGGCACGGATGGCGCCGGCAGCTATCGCCTGCCGCTGAGCAGCAAGTACGTGCTGGTGGCCGGGTGCCGCAGCACCGAGACCTCCTTCGAGGTGCTGTCCCAGGAGGCCGGCGGCGTGCAGCACGGCGCCTTGACCTACTTCCTGTGCCAGGAGCTGGCGAAGGCCGGAGCGGTGACCACTTTCCGCGACGTCTTCGAGGTCGCCGCGCCGCAGGTCACCGCCAGGTACCCCAGCCAGCATCCGCAACTCGAGGGAGCGCGGGACCTCCAGGTCTTCGGGATCTCCGAGCTCGAGCCGATGCGGTTCGTGCCTGCCCGGCAGGACGCCGCGGGCGGGGTGACGCTGGCGGCGGGCGCCGCCTGCGGCATGAGCGTCGGGTCAACCTGGCTGGTGTATCCGCCGGGCACCAAGTCTCTCGCTTCCGGCGCGCGGCCGCAGGCGCAGCTGGAGGTGACCCGGGTCCGAGCGCTGGAGAGCGATGCCAGGCTGCTGGAAGGCGAGGTGGGGGCAGCCGGCGGCCGGGCGGTCGAGCACGCGCACCGCTATGGCGAGGCGCGCTTCGACGTCGAGATCGACGCCTGCGCCAAGCGCCTGCCTGACGCGGTGGCGGCCTTGCGGGCCGGCGTCGCGGCCTCGCCCCTGCTCAGCCTGCACCATGGAGAAGGGACGGCAGCCGCGAAGGTCTACCTGCTGCCGGTGCGCGGCGGGGCCGTGGCTGGCGATACGGTGCCGGCGGCGGGGGCGCTGACCACGGACAGTTGGGCGGTGGTCGGCGCGGACGGCGAGCTCTCGATGCCGGTCCACGCGGCCGCCGAGCCCGGGGTGGTGGGTCTGTTGCTGGAGAACCTGGAGAAGCGGGCGCGTTACCGGGCCGCCATGGAGCTTGCCGATCCAGGCGGCCCGTTGAGCGGCAGGGTGCAGCTCGCGATCCTCGGCCGCGAGGGCGAGCGCTGGGTCGAGCGCGGCGTGGACGAGCAGGGAGCGACCCTGGCCGAGCCGATCTTCCGGGCGGGCGAGCGGATCGCCTTCAAGATCACTCATTGCCACCCTTCGCCGCTCTACTTCTACCTGCTCGACTTCGGGCTGAGCGGTGCCATCAGCCTGGTCTATCCCGCGATGGGCGGCCAGCAGAAGGCCGCCTCGCGTGACGCCGCCACGCTGGTGGGCACCGAAGAGGGCGAGGAGATCACGCTCAGCCTGCCGCCGGGGTTCCCCTACGGCGGCGATCGCCAGGCGCGGCAGACCGACTGGGTCGAGACCGTGAAGCTCTTCGCCACCACCGAGGAGGCCGACTTCGGCGCGCTCGTGCAGCGGACCGTCCGCGACGCCGCGCCGCCGCTTGCCGAGAGCCCGCTGAGCCGCCTGCTCAGGACCAGCCTCACCGGCCACGGGACGCGCGAGATGGAGGTCGCGAGGCCTGCCGCCGCGGGAGCCTGGACGGTGGCCCAGCGGAGCTTCCGCTTGCTCCCTTAGTCTCGCCCCCATGTATGACTTCGTCCTGAACTTCGTCGCCAGCGGTACAGGCTGGCTGCTTTGTGCCGAGAGCATCCTCGCCGGCCAGGCGGCGCCACTGGCCTTCTCGGTGATGCGGTTCATGGGATCGAAAACGGTCGAGCAGGGTGCTTCGCGCGACCTGGTTTCTTCTCTGGCAACGCCTCCGCGATCTTCGTGGCCTTCTTGGCAGTGCGATCCATGGCAGGCTGCGCAGCTGGGCGGAGAGCTCTATCGAGAAGTCTTCCGTGAAGGCGTGCAGGAGCTGTTCCGTAGGGCGCTGGACGAGGCGCGAGAGCGGAGGGCAGGACTCCGGCTCCTCATCAAGGCGCGTCAACTCCAGGAGATTCACGAGGTCCCCTGGGAGCTGTTGCACGACGGACGGAGGTTCCTCGCCCATCGCCTGGAGACGCCCGTCGTGCGCTACATCGAGCAGCCACAACCGGTTCGACGGCTACAGGTGGGGTCGCCGCTGCGCATTCTCTTCACCACTGCCTGTCCCCCGGGCGAAGCACCTCTCGACCTCGCCGCCGAGGAGCGCTTCATTCGTTCCGCGCTCGCGCCCTTGAGCAACCACGTAGACCTCACCGTCCATCAGCACATCTCCTGGGAGCGCCTGCGCTTCTGCCTGCTGCGCGCTGAGAGTGAGCAGCGCCCGTACCATGTCTGGCATCACGGCGGCCATGGCGGGCTGGGCGAGGCCATGGGGCATCGCGACTTCCGCCTGGCCCTGCAAGACGACTCGGGAGCGCGCCAAGCCGTCAGCGTCACGCAGCTGGGACCGATGCTCGCCAGTTGCTCCGGCCTGCGAATCGCGGTTCTCAACGTCTGCCACAGCGGCTCGTCGGCTGGGCTTGCGACCATGCTGGCCAATCTCAACGTGCCCAGCGTGGTGGGCTTCCGCGCCAGCATCTTCGACCGTTCGGCCTTGGTCTTCGCCGACACCTTCTACACCAGCCTGATCGAGCGCCCTGTCGAGGAGGCCGTAACGCTCGCGCGTGTCGAGCTACAGCATGCGGGCAGCGGCCCCCTCGACTGGGCGCAGCCGTTGCTCTTCGCCCGCACACCGACCGTGCAGCCGCTACTCGCGACCAGAGACACCAGGGACAGGTGAGGAGATGGTCGATCAGGATCACCTCACCGAGGGGGAAAAGAAACCCGAAGGCCAGCCGGCACTCGAGGGATTTGCGGCTGTCAGCCCCGCGGTCACGTCGCTCGGGGGCGACGGCGAGCAACTCGCGGTCGCCTCTCGACTCCCCGGCGGCCAGGCCGCCGAGGGCTCATCGCCGCCTACCCGGCTCGCGCAACAGGACACGGGACAGCTCAACGAGATCCTCCAGGCAAAGCCCACGAAGCGCAGTGATCCTGAAGCGCCGCCCGTCACCCGAGTCGATCGCCCCGACCTCGAGCGGGTGCGGGAGCTGTTCGTGGCCTCGCCGGACTATCGCCGGAAATGCGAACGCGGCGGAGCGGACCAGGACCAGCGAGTGTGGATTGTCCATGGACCGCAGCATGCGGGAAAACTCACCATGGCCGTGCGCCTAGCCCTGGCCCTCGAGGATTCAAGGGCCACGGTCAAGAACGCGTTGCCTGCGATCTTTAACTATCGACGTCCTCGCAACGATGTGAAGCCGCTGATCGATTTCATGCGCAGTGAGCAGCTCACCGCCGGCACTTATCTGATCGAAGATGCCTTCGATCGCAACATCGACCTGCAGGAACTGGCCTCGCTGGCTCTCGACGGCCTCGATCGCGTGCTCCGCGACAAGCGCTCCTACTTGATCCTGACCACCGAGCTGAAGGCGAAGGACTTGGAGGTATCGAGCGCGGAAAAGATCTCCGCGGAGCTCGTCGATCTCGGCAAGGTCTTCGAGGGTCATCTCGACCGCTTCGGCAAGCACATCGAGAGGGTCGACGTCCGCGAGCCGGTGCTGGCCAAGGCGCGCGGCCACTGGCAGGAGCTGCAGCATCTCCTGCGCCACCCGGTCCAGATCGAGCGGTTCTGCCACAAGCTGGGGGAGCTGCAGCGGACGGAGGTGACGGTGGAGGACCTGGTGCGAGTGGCCGAGGAAGCTGCCTATATCGGGCAACGCACCGTTCAAGAAGCCTTTCGCGAGCTGAACGAGAATGAGCGGCTCTACGCCATGCTGGCGCTCCTGTTCGACGGACTCGAGCGCGTGATGCTCGAAGAGATCTATGACTTCGCCGTCCAGAGCCTGCGCGAGGCCGGGGTCAGCGCGTTGCACGAGCCATTGCAGGACGGCCTCGACGACATCCTGGAGCGCATCCGCGCGCGTGAGAGCGCACATCAGATCGAGTTCGAGGACGAGGACTTCCGCGCTGAAGTTACTCGCCAGATCAAGAACTATCGTCGCCTTCTATGGAAGCTGTCGGAGGTGCTGCTGCCGCTGTGTGAGAAGTGGAACGCGGCCGATGACTGGCAGCTGCGCCGCAGCCTTGGCGCCGCATTCGGACGCCTTGGGGTGTACGAGCGGCGGAGACTCGAGCCGCTGCAGAAGGTGTTGGTGCCGCTCGCGCTGCACAAAGACGGGGCCGTCGTGGCGGTTGCCGGCTACATGCTCGATCAAGTTTGCCGGGATGCGCAGGAGCTGCAGGTGGAGGTCGTCGAGGTGCTCGAGGACTGGGTGACCTCGGAGCACCCGGACCTCATGTGGGCTGCGGCGGCGTCTGTCTGGCGGATCTACGGCAGCATTGCCAGTGCGCAGACTGGCGCGTCGGAGGAGCCCGGGACCGGCCGGCCAGAAGCGCTGCTGAATCGGCTCCTGGAAGTGATCGAGACGCTGGTGCGCCGCGCTGGTCAATTCGACGCTGAGAAGGTGGACGACGCATCCAGGGAGGATCAAGATTTCTGGGAGCAGGAGCACTGGCGCTGTGCATTCCATGCCCTGATCAGCCTGGCCACCATTCATTCTCGTTCGCTGGTCATCAGGCTCAGCACCTGGCTCCAAGTCGATGGCGAGCTCGCTTTGCGTCGCTTGGCTCAGCTGGTCAGCCGCAGGCTCTTTCAAGAGCATGGGACCGCCGATGCACCTCCGATCGAGACCCGCGAAGGCGAATGGCTGCAGCTCATACTCCCGATCCTCGCCACAGCGCCCGACGACGCGGGAGCTGGGGATGCCGTGATGGCGGCGCTGGCTGCGTGGTTGAGTTGGCCAGGCTGGAAAGACCGCATCCTGGGCGAGCTCCTGCAAGCGGCGAACCGATCGACCGGCAGGGCCGGGGAGGCGCTCCGCCGCGGGCTTGCACGCCACTGGCTCACCTCGGATGCGGACGATGTGCGGCAGCTGGGCGGCGACCTCATTATCCGCTCATATGCCATGGACGGACTCCCTGACCGCTGCCGACGCGGCGGCCTCGGCGTCGTAGCTCTTGACGGATCCCTGGCAGCCATGAGATGGAGCTCCACGGTGGTGATCGCGCTGCAGCTGCAACGTGTGCTGCGCTCTTATTCGGATCTCGCGATGGTGCGCATGGGCGGGGCGGAGATCCTTCCCGAGATCGGTAAGCCACTCGAAATGAGCGACCTGGTCTCAAGCTATCCGCGTCCGCGCCTGCTGGCGACACCGGTCACGAACGGCACCGCCGGGCGAGAGGCCGTCTCTTTCGTCGTGGCCTTGGCCTGCGGGCCGGTGCTCGACTGGGACGACGCCCTGGATGAGACCTGGGCGGGTCACTTGATTCTCGCCACTACCGGGCCTGGCGCGGAATACCCCGATACGGTGAAGCCTCTGAAGGTTGTTCCCGGAGCGCTGGACGAGGTCGTCGGCGCCGTCGTGGCAACTCTCGAAACGACCGGCACCGCGGTTGGCAGCCTGGCTGGCTTGCAGGCTTCGTCGCAGCTCGATCGTTGGGTGGCGGAACTCGACGAGCTCGCCGGTCTCACCGGCAGGGGCGACTTTGCTCGACGGATCATCGCCACCGTCCTCGACGACTCTGGCATCGATTTCGAGAGCTGCGCGGCGCGGGTTCGCGGCTGGCTCTCAGCGCCCGGAGGCGGCCTGGTTCAGCGCACGGGAGCGGCCGTGACTCGTGCCCTCTGTCGCTTCTACGCCCAACGCCAACCACCATTGGCACTGAGGGCGCGTGTCTCCCTGCTGGAGCTGGCGTTGCTGCTTGCCGAACCCGAGTGGAGCGCTGCGGAGGCGGCGCTCACCGCCGCGCTCTGCTGGATGGCCGACGACGACTGGGCGGCCCGGCTCGCTGGCGGGGCGCCGCTCGGCGATACCTTGATGAGCTGGCTCGAGACCTGGATCGCGCGCCGCCGCGAACCCCTCCGGGATCTGATCCGGGCATGGCGGCGGCGGAGCGAAGCCGAGAAAGCCTCGGTGCCGGCGGCAGCGCTCCAGCTGGTCGAACGCATCGAATTCCGCGTCGCGCTAGGGACCGGCGAGGCGCTGCCGGAGCTCGAGCCTGACCACCTGTACGGGGTCATCCTGCTCGACGCTTCTTTTCGTCAACGGGAGAAGAGGTCAGCATTGGCCAAGCTTGCAGGCGAGCTGCTCGCGCTGGCCGGCACAGCGAGGCTGCAATCGACTCCGCTTCTCCTCTTCCGCATGGGGCGAAGACTTCCACTTGCGGTGCCGGGAGAGAAGCCGGACCAGGACGCCTTTCTACCCCCCGACCTCGGCCGTCTGCCCCGCCTAATCGGTCCGGTGCTCGAGTTGTTGAAAGAGAAGCAGGTCCGCTTCGTTCTACTGCTGACCACCGGTCCGATCCTTGACGCCGGCGATTGGATCTCGGAGGCGTGGTCCGCGAAGACCTACGTCTTCGGGCCTCCCTACCGCAGCAACCAACCCGAGCCCTTCACCCGCATACCGCCTCCCTCGGGCCAGGGGGAAGCCGAGCTCATCGCCCGCCATCTGACCCAGAAAGGAGTGTGAGGCTTGGCGCGCGTCATCTGCCCCTTCTGCTGCAACGTTCACGACTTCTCCGCGGCGCTGATCTGCCCGACCTTTTCGCTCGAGGTGCCCGAGACTTACGTGCGCGAATACGCGCAGGTGCCGCCGCTCTGGTTGATGACGGTCGGCTTCCCGCAGCATGGAAAGACGACCTACCTGGCGGCGCTCACCCTCACCCTCGAAAGCATGGATCGGGTGATCTCTGGCTTGTTCCTGCGGTCGCTCGGTAACGGTCATGCCGTGATTCAGGCGATGCGCGAACAAGCGGAGGAGGGAACCCGCCCCGATCCCACCACGGCTGCGGCGGGCGAAGGCGATGCTCCCATCCAGCCGCTGCTCTTGCAGGTTCACCAGATGGGCGAGCTCGGCTCCAGATGCCTGGTCCTCTACGATGTTGCAGGCGAGAGCTTCGTTTCGCCTGAAGCGGTCGGCCGCCGAGTCCCGGCGTTGAAACAGGTCAACACAGTCTGGTTCCTGGTGAGCCTTTTCGATCTCGAGCAGCAGACCGAGAAGCGCACCATCACGGATCTCTTCAACGTCTACCTATCCGGCATGGAGCAGCTCCGGATCGACGTCCGAGGGTGGAACCTCATCGTGGTGTACACCAAGTCCGATCGGGCCACGTTCCCCCCTTCCCTCGTCGCCTACCTCGTGAGCGATCCGCTGACCGAGTTGGCACGCACCGGAGAGCCGGCCCAGAACGCTCCGCTCTTCTCGATTCCAGAATATGTCCAGGAGATGAGGGCCATCTCTGGCGCGCTCGAAGATTACACACGATCGCGGGTGCGCGGCGGTCCGGCCTTCGTAAACATGGTGCGGGCCAAGGGTATGAACCTGGTGTTCAGCCTCACCTCCGCTCTCGGCCAGAGCCCGGATGGCGACAGCCGCTACCTCGGGCATCACGCCCTACCTTATCGCATTCTCGATCCATTCCTGTGGGCACTGACCCTCGAACGCCGGCCGCCGACGCGAGGCTTGCGGCTGGTCCTCTGCGCCAATCCTGGCGCGGCAACCGGGAAGGGGCCACCGGTCGCCGAGATCTGGGGGCGACTGACCGATCACGGCGAGGTGACGACACACTTCCTGGGGCAGAAGAGGGCCGCCTCCGTGCCGGGGCAGCCGCCGCCGGGATCGGCTACCGGACGGTCCCGCCAGCGCCTGATCGGACCCATTCTCCATGACTGTGGCGCCGAGGAACGGCTGCTCGTCATCACGGACGGCGAGATCCTCGATCTTGACGACTATCGCCAGTCGCCCTGGTGCGACCGGCTGCTGCTGGTCACCGTGGCTGAGGAACCGGGAAGTGACTGGCCACATTCCATCGCATGGCGCGACGGCGACGACATCGAGGTCTTGATCGACGGCCTTCTGCGTCTCTAAACGAGGAGATCGCAATGAGCGGAGCAACACTTTTCGAGTACGACCGTGCCGGCTTTCCCATGCTGTGGCTGGAGGATCTGGGCGCCTTTGTCCACTGGCTGCCGGTCACCAAGATCCAGTGCGAGCACTTCCTCTGCGACGTGACCGACAGTAGCTTCGACGCCGCCTGGTACGACCAGCTCCTGGCTCTCAATCCCCGGGCCTCGCCAAAGCAGATCGACGAACGCAACTACTGGCGAGCCATCGTCACCGGGGTGCAACCGGCCGAGGCGGAGCGCTTCGCCCGCTGGTGCGGCGAGGGTTATTCATTGCCGACGCTCAGGGAGTGGTGCGACGTGTATGCGGCATGCAAGGAAGTCCCGGCGCAAGATGTCGCATGGCCCGACTCGCTGCCGGGGCGTGTCCGGACGTTGCTGACGAAAATAGATCTCGCCTGGCGCAAGGCAGCCGCCAGAATGGGCACCCCCCAGATGCGCGCTGACCAGATGTTGATGCGCCTTGGCGCCATGGAGTGGGTCGAGGACGTAGCTGACGGGTACCGCTGGGGCGGAATGGGGCAGTTGCACCCGGATTTTCATGGCCTCCTCTTTACTCCGGACCACGGCCGCTCCGCGCGGCCCACGCGACCGGAGATCGATCGTCTCAGCTACTACGGGTTCCGGCTCTTACGGAGGCCGCAATGAGCGCCGTGCGAACCGAGCAGCTCATCTACAGCCGGGTCGAGGCTCCCTACTCGCCGCGTGGCCAGGGTGGCTTCCAGACGGTGTGGAAGAGTGACGGACTGACCGCCGCCGAGGTTACGGCCGTCGAGGGTCGCATCCAATGTTTCCGACCGACGGCTCGGGCGCGGCGCCTGCAGTTCTTTCAGCTCCCTGGCGGCAGGGTCGTTCTAGCCCATACCCGGCAGATCGCGCCCCACACGGAGATCGTCGATCACAGCGGTCGCGAGGGCGCGTTCCTTGTCCACTGTCTGCTCTTCGACCCGCGCGACTTTCACCGCTTCGGTGCAGATCCGTTCGCGCTGTTCTGCGACCCGGTGGAGGAGCCCGCCGCCTTGATCGAGAAGTTCGGCAAGGCAACGGGGCGGGCTCCGCAAATCCATGCCGAGCCCCGGGCCCAGCGCGGCGAGAGTGTGCGTTGGCCGGCAGAGGAGGCCGACAGGCTGCTGCTCCATGCCATGCGCAGCGAGGAGATGCGCCGCCTGGGGCGCGGGGTCGCCATCGTCGGAGATGGGGAAGAGATCGAAGAGGCGCTGCAGATCGTCTTCCGTCTACTGCCGCGCAATCGACGGCTCAGCTGCTCCTTCAACACCATGGTCGAGGGCTGTCCGATCGAGCGCGGGCTCTACTGGGCTGTCGGCGCGCAGCGGCGCCAGGGGAACGAGTGGCTGGAGGTCGACGCACGCGCTCGCCGTGTCTCGCTGCCGGCAGGCGGCGCCGACGACCGGCACGATCTCTATCTCTCCTGGCTGCATGCGGCGTGCACGCGCGGCGACCTGGCAGCCGTGATGGCCCAGGCTGACACCGTGGAGGCCTTCCACAGCGGCCTTGCCGGCGAGACTACCGAGGTGCCCCGCCCGCTACAGGTTTCGGCTATCGAGAGCTTCGTCCGTTTCCATCGCCCCGCCATTGTCGAGCGGCTGGGTGGGTCGTTCGAGCGCTCCGTCGGCCGTGCGTTGGCGCAAGACCTCGCATGCTACCTCTTCGAGGACGTCTACCGCGCCGATTTCCAGTCGCTGCTGGCGGCGACGGTGTTCTCGAGCGAGCCGACGCTCGGGCTGGCGCGTCTTGCGTTCCAGTGGCTCGGCGCGTGCGGTGAGCCGCCGGCGGAAGGCGATCTGAAGGAGCTGCAGAAGCTGGCCCGTCGAGCCTCTCATAAGCCCCTGCTGCACTGGGCGAGCACACTTGGCAAGAAAACCGACGTCAAGGGGCGAGACGAGGCGCTTGCCACCATGATCAGCCACGATTTCCAGCTCGTGCTGCAGAAGTTGTTGAGTCCGATTGCTCCCGCCGACTTCGTCGCACCTCATCACCTCGCGGCCCTGCTCCAGCCCGAGCTCTTGGCGCGGGCGAGCCAGGAGGAACTGGTCGAGCTTTTCGAACGCGTCCTCGAGATCGATGGCGGAGATCACCTCGGACGTATGGCCGAGGTGGTCTCCGTGCTGGGCGAGAAGTGGTTCACCCGACTCGCACGCGCCATCCGCGATCACAGAGTCCATGTCGAATTCAGGCGTGCGGTCGAGGACAGGGCATCGCGGCGCACCGCACCCCTATGGAGGCGGAGATGACTCTCAGCGATATTCTGTTGAAGCGACGCTTCGTATGCCCATTCTGCCTGCGTCGTCTCACGTGGCAGAAGGGATTGAAGAAGTGCGCTCACACCGATTGTGGCCGTGACCTGCCGGTGCAATATACCGACCCGGACATGTTGATGGCCCATTTCCCCGCGCAGGTCATCGGCTGGGTGAAGCACGGCAAGACCGCGTACCTGTCGGCGCTGACCTTGATGCTGATGAAAATGACGAAGGTCTGGCCACGTTATGCTTGGTCGGCTGCCACGGACGCCTCCCAGCGCCGGGTGCAAGAGGTCAATTCCAACATCCGGCGAGGGATGATGCCGCAGTCAACGCCCCTCGGCACGGACGAGTGCTACATCATGATGTTGCGGGAGATGGAGCCCTGGGGTGGACGGGCGTTGCTGATCCGAGACTGCCCAGGCGAGGTCTTCGACGGCATGCAGATCCGTGTCGAGGAAGCCCCCTTTCTGCTGCGCGCGCGCACCGTCTACATGTTCATCAGCTTGCCCGACCTGCTCGATCCGGCCAGGCTGGAATCTGAAGGTCGCACCATGGATATGCTGATGAATAACTACATCGACACCCTGACGCGTAGCGGCGTTCGGCTCCGGAAGGAAGAGCGGCGGGTCATCGTGGTGCTGACGAAGGGGGATCTCATTCGCAACCTGTCGGCCGAACTGCGGGAATATCTCGCCAACGACGTGCTCTGGGCGGCGGTAAACTCTGAATCGCCGGAGCGGATGATCGCCGGCGCCAGCCAGGATGCCGTGGGCACTTTCATGGAGAAGTACCTGGTCCGAATGCACTTGGCGCACCGAGCCATCCGCAGGTGGTTGGAGCGAGACATCATGAGCCAGAACTTCATCCGTCTGGCGGAGAGCTACAAGATCGATTTCCGCTTCAGCATCACGTCTTCCACTGGCGCCCCGGTGGAGGCCAACAAGGCGATGCAGGTGACCTGGGAGCCACGGCGGGTCCTTGATCCTTTCTTCTGGGGGCTGGAGCTCGATCGTCTCGGCGCACCATGGCCGTGGGCGCAGCTGGCGGGCAGACCACGAGGGAATGGCGCCTTCTCCACTCACCAGTCGGAGCGACAGCGGGAACCCCAAGACGGCGCTTCGGGCACGCTCGGGCGATGACGCTGCCGGTCCGCCCCCGCGCTCGGCAGCGAAGGGCCGGAAGCCGGCCGACCGGGCTTGCCATCCGACCTCCTCGACCTTGCGAGCGTAGGCCGGGCATACCGTGCCCACTACCGGCTGTCCAGTAGCCTGGACTCATCAGACGTCACCGCGGCTCTCTTCCCGGGGCGGCGCCGGTGGCAGGCCGGTCCGGCTCGCCGGCGAGTCGCCTCGCCGCGGCGAGGGCGGGCGCGACTTCCGGGGCGAGGCTCGGACGGAGGCGCACGGCGGCGGTGAAGGCTGCGACCGCCTGGCGCGCTGCAGCGGCTCGCGGCTCGGCGTCGCGGGTCGCCTGGGCCCGCAGGAGGTGCAGCCGGCCGCCGACCTCGAGCAGGCCGGATTGGTCCTCGCCGGCCACCTCGCGGCCCCGGGCGACCTGGCGCAGGCCCTGGTCGATCTGCGGGTCGGCGGACCGGCCGGCGGCGAGTCGTCCCTTGGCGGCGAGGAGGCTTGCCTGGCCGAAGAGCTCGTAGACTCCGAAGTCCTTGGCGTTGGCCCTGGCGGCACGCTCGAGGTCGGCGAGCGCCGTCGCCAGCGCGGCGTCCGGCGAGGCGTGCTGCTCGAGCGCCCAGCCGGCCAGCAGTAGGCGCGCTTCGCCGCGGTTCTTCAAGGCTATGTAATCGTCGGGCTGCATGGCCAGGCCCTTGTCGGCCAGGCGCACCGCCTCGCGCACCGCATTCTCGGGCGAACGATGGCGGCTCACGTCGTACTCGCCGCCGAAGATGTAGATGCGCCCCATCTCGACGTAGGCGAAGAAGATCTTCGGGTTCAGCCGCAGCCCGTCCGAGAAGGCGGCGATCGCCGAGCGGAGGTGCGGCCAGGGGTCGCGCCCGTTGAGATCGTCGATGTGGCCCATCTCGCGGTAGACCTGGCCGAGGTTGAAGCGCGGGTTGGCGTATGTCGGCTGGATCTCGATCGCCCGTCTCAGCGCGGCTTCCGCGCTGGCGAGGAGCGCCAGCGGCTCGACACCCCGGCCCGGCTGGCTGGCGCGAAATTCGAGGACCGCGCCGAGGCTGTTGTAGGCCTGGGCATAGTCCGGCTTGATCGCGATCGCCTGGCGATAGGCGGCGACGGCGCGCTCCTGCACCGCTGTCGCGTCCTTGCCGCGGGCCGTCAGGTACTCCCCCCAATCGCCGTAGGCGCGCCCCAGGTTGAAGAAGGTTGTGTACAGGCGCGGCTCGAGAGCGGCCGACCGCCGCAGGGCTGCCGCCGAACCGGCGAAGGAGGCCGTCGCGTCCTCTCCGTGCTCGTTCTCCTGGATCCCACGCTCGCCGAGGGCGCTGCCGAGGACCGCCAGGCTCTGCCAGTCGTTCGGATCGAGCGCCAGCGCCTGTTCGAGGCTCGCGATGGCCGGCTGCAACGCCTGGCGCACGTCGCCGCCGTGCATGCGCAGGGCACGCCCGCGCAGGCTGAAGACGCCGGCGAGCGCGCGGCGGGGCTCGGCCAGCTCGCCGCGCAGCCGGACCGCGGCGCGCGCCGCCGCCTCGGCCTCGCGCAGACGGGGCTCGGGATCGGCGCCGTGGTCGAGCTCGAAGCCGGCCAGCAGCGCCAGCGTCTCGGCCTTGCGCGTCAGCGCCGGAGCGTTCTGCGGCTCGGAGCGTAGCGCGGCGTCACAGGCGCCGGCGGCGCGATCGCCCAGGTCCTGCACGCCGACGCCCGGTCCGGAGATCGCCGTCTGCAGGCGCTCGATCTCCGTCTCGCAGAGACCGAGGTAGTTGCGCGCGTCGCTGCCGCCCAAGCGCACGGCGCGCTCGAGCGCCGCCGCGGCATGCGCCAGGGCTGCGCCGCGCTCGGTCTCATCGCGCGACCGGTCGGCGGTCGCGCGCCAGGACTGTCCCTCGAGGGCCAGGGCCTCGTACAGCCACGGCAGGCGGGCGATCGCCGCTGCCGTCTTCTGCCGCGTGACCGCGGAGTCGCCGGCCAGGAAGGCGAGGAGAGCCTCGAGATACTCGCTCGCCACCAGGTCGCCGGCGCGGCTCGAGCGCAGGTAGTCGAGCGCCGGGTCTCGCAGGCGGCGATTGGCGTCGTCGAGGGCCAGGCGGCGCTCCGCGTCGTCCCGCGCCAGGCGGGCGCGCGCCAGCGCCTCCTGGTAGGCATGGACCAGGCTGAGGCCCAGCGCGTAGGCCAGCTCCGGCGCGTGGTAGCCGGCCTGCCAGGCCCGCTCGAGGTGGCGGCGCGCCAGCTCCTCGTCGCCGAGCGCCAGGTATCCGCGCCCGATGGCGGCGTCGCCGGGCGCGCGCAGCGCCGCCGGCAAGCCCTGCACCTCGCGATCCAGCCTTTGGATCGCCGCGCGCACGGCACCGCGCTCCGGGCTGGTGTCGTGGAGCGGCAGCTCGTGGGCGGCGCGCAAGGCCCATTCGAACCTCTCCTCCTCGCGGCCGAAGCGCTGCGCCAGGGCGGCGCGGCGCGCGGTCTGCAGGCGCTCGCGCACCGCCCAGCCGGTGGCCACCAGCACGGCGAGCAGCGCCGCGGCGGAGACGCCCACCAGCGCCCGGTGCTTGCGCGCCTTCTTGGCCAGGCGATAGAGCAGCGTCTGGCGCCGCGCCAGCACCGGCTCGCCGTCGAGGAAGCGGACGAGGTCGTCGGCGAGGGCGCGAGCCGTCGGGTAGCGCCGGCCCGGGAGCTTCTCGAGGCACTTCATGACGATCGCCTCGAGGTCGGCAGCGACCTGCGGCGCGACCTGCCGCAGCGGTGGCGGATCGTCGGTGAGGACGTGCGCCAGCGTCTCGATCGAGCCCTTGTCGGGGAACGGCAGCTTGCCGGAGAGGAGGCGGTAGAGCGTCACGCCGAGGGCGTAGACGTCGGTGCGGCGGTCGAGCGCCTCGCCGCGCGCCTGCTCCGGCGCCATGTAGGGCGGCGTTCCCGCGATGACGCTGGTCAGGGTCGTCCCCGGGGCGGCGAGCTCGCGGGCGATGCCGAAGTCGAGCACGTAGGGGTGCGCGGCGCCGTCCGCTTCCGCGACCACCAGCACGTTGCTCGGCTTGACGTCGCCGTGCACGAGTCCGAGACGATGCGCTTCGTGCAGGCCCTCCGCCACGCGCTGGGTGATGCGCACCTTCTGCTCGAGGGACAAGGCCGCGGCGAGCTCGCCGAGCGGGCGGCCGGGGATGAACTGCATGACGATGTAGCGGACGCCCTGGGTCTCGCCGGTCTCGTAGACCTTGGCGACGTTGGGGTGCTCGACGCGGGCCTGCAGCCGCGCCTCGCGCGCCAGGCGCGCCGAGGCGGCGGTGTCGAAAGCGGCCAGCACCTTGATCGCCACGGTGCGGCGGAGCCGGTAGTCGTGGGCGCGGAACACCCTGCCCATGCCGCCCTCGCCGAGCAGCTCGTCGATGCGGTAGCGGCCGCTGGCGGCGATCGCCCTGGCGGCGGCATCGGCGGCGTCCGCGGCATCGGGGGTCGCGTTCCCGGCGGCAGGTTCGGCCGCGGCCGCGGCGGCAGGCTCGAGCTCTGCCGCCCGCGGCACCACCGGCATGGCTTGCGTGGCGGGCAGCTGGCGGCCGTCGGCCGCCGGATCGGGACCCTCGGGGGCGTCGTTGGCCATCGCTCGGCTTCGGGGCTTCGCCGAGCGTATCAGCAACGCGGTTCGCGCGGCGGACTCAGGAGGGCGCGGTGGACGCGGTAGGGGGTCAGTTCCTCGTGAGGGACTAGGACGCGCCGTTGCGGAGCAGCTGGGCGTAGAAGCGCACGATCTCGGCGAAGTTGGCGACGCCCAGGCGCTCGTCGGTGCCGTGGATGCGGGCGAGGTCGGCGGCGCCGAGGCGCATCGGCACGAAGCGGTAGGGGAGGACGCCGAGGATGGTGGCGTAGTGGCGGCTGTCGGTCGCGCCGGAGAGGAGGTTGGGCGCGACGACGACGCCCGGCGCCACCTCGCGCACGGTGCGCGCGAGGAGCTGGAAGGCCGGGGCCGCGGTGGGCGACTGGCCGGAGGGCTCGGTGGCGGTGGTCCCGTAGCGGCTCAGCAGGACGCGGCGGTCGGCGATGGCGCGGCGCACGTGGGCCTCGACGGCGGCGATGCTGTCGCCAGGCAGGATGCGGAAGTTGACCACCGCCCGCGCCTCGGAGGGCAGCACGTTGTCCTTGACGCCGGCCTGGATGATGGTGACGGCGGTCGTCGTGCGAAGGGTGGCGTTGGAGGCCGGGGACGACTCGAGGATGCGCACGGCGAGCGGCCGGAAGAGCCAGAGGTTGCCGAGGAAGGCGCGCGGCCCGAACGGCAGCTCGGGCGCGAGGAAGGCGTACGACTCGGCGGTCGCGCCGGCGATGCGTGCCGGCATCGGCTTGCTCTCGAGGCGGGTGAGGGCGGCGGCGAGGATGCCGATAGCGGTGTGCGGCGGCGGCATCGAGGAGTGGCCGCCGGGCGCGCGCACGGCGAGCTCGAGGCTGAGATAGCCCTTCTCGGCGGTGCCGATCAAGGCCGCCGGCGCCGCCAGCCCGGGGATCAGGCGCTCGCCGATCAGCCCGCCCTCGTCGAGCAGCAGCTCCGGCTTGACGCCGCGCCGGCGCAGCAGCGCGGCAATGACCGCGGCGCCGCGGTGGCCGCCGACCTCTTCGTCGTGGCCGAACGCCAGGAGCACGCTGCGGCGTGGCCGGTAGGCGCGCGCCAGCAGCAGCTCCACGGCCTCGAGCGCGCCGACCACTCCCATCTTGTCGTCGAGGGCGCCGCGGCCCCAGATCCAGCCGCCGGCGATGCGCCCGGAGAACGGCGGCACGGTCCAGCCGCGGCCGCCGGCGCTCTCGGGCGGCACCACGTCGAGGTGCGAGAGCAGCAGGACGGGCGGCAGCGCGGGGTCGGTGCCGCGCCAGGTGTAGAGAAGGCTGTAGCCGTTCACGATCTCGCGCGACAGCGCCGCGTGGACGCGCGGGAAGGCCTGGTCGAGGTAGGCGTCGAGGCCGGCCATCTGGTCCGGCTCCGCCGGCAGGCCGTCCGGCCGCGACACCGTGCGGAAGCGCAGGGCGGCGGCCAGGTGCTCGGCGGCGGCGCGGGCGTCGACCTGGAGATCGGTCACCGGGCGCGCCGCGACCTGCCGCGAGCGCAGCATCGACGCGCGCACCGTCACGATGACGGCGAGGAGCAGCAGCACGGCGGCGAGGCTGGACAGGACCTTCTTCATCTGCAGGGGGCCCTCTTGGACAGCGCCGGTCCGGAGTAAGGGGTGGCGAGGCAGCGGCAATCTAGCATGCCTCGCCGCACGCGGGGCCGGCTCGCGCGCGGCTCGTGTGCGGGCGGGACACCAGGGTGAGGCCGAGCTTCGACCGGCGCCGCGGGCCGCGTCCGGCTAGCGCCCGCGGAGCCACTCGACCCAGCCCGGAGTGACGATGCCGGCGGGGGCTTCGATCAGGTAGGCGGGGAGGTGGGAGTGCTCGGCCTCGATGCGCAGGTCGCTGGCGCCGCGCGGATAGCAGAAGGCGCCGACGGCCTGGACGGCGACCGAGAAGACGACGGCCCAGCGGAAGAGGGCGAGCGGGAGCGCGGCGAGCGATTCGACCACCGGGGCGAGCATCCAGGTGGCCAGCGGCAGGAGGTCCGCGAGGTAGCGCGGCCCGTAGCAGGTCCCACCCCGCCAGTCGGACCGCGAGTAGACGACGAGCTGGGCGACGATGCCGGCGAGCAGGGCCGCGGTCAGCGCGCGGTCGCGGTCGGCCAGGAAGCGGCGGGAGCGGCGGGTAGCCGCGAGCCTGCCGGAGCAGGCGGAGGCTGCCGTGGCGGCTGGGCTGGAGGTGCCCGCAGAGCCCGCGGCGACACCGAGCAGGTCCGTGCCTGCGGCGGCCGGACCGGTGGCAGTGCCGGGCCTTTCCGCAGCGATGCCGATCGAATCCGCGGCGGCACGAGGCCGGTCCGTGGCCGAGCCGGGCAGCTCAGTAGTGGCGCCAGGCAGGCCCATCTCCGGTCCGGCGGTGGTCCCCGCCAGCGCCCGCCGCAGGTAGACAGGCAGGAAGAGGAGGAAGGGGGTGTAGAAGAAGAGTCCCTTGTCCGGGCTGAAGAGCATCTCGAGCAGCCCGCGGGCCATGGGCTGCTCGAAGTAGCGGCGTCCCTTCATGACGAAGAGCTGGTAGCCGCCGCCCACCATGCCGAAGGTGTCCAGGTTGTAGGCGAGCACCAGCGCCAGGGGGACGGCGGCGCCGAGGAAGAACCAGGCCGCCCGCCGCCCGGCCCAGGCGGGGACGAGCAGCGCGAAGGGCGCCACCAGCAGGGCGTCGATCGGGCGGCCGGCGATCGCCAGGCCGCAGGCGGCGCCGCCGAGCGCCAGGCGCGCCGCGCTCAGCGGCCCGGTGAGGGCAAGGAGCGCGACGATCAGCAGCAGCTCCTCCATGCCGTGCTGCCAGAGCGCCTGGCTGCCGATCATCCAGGTCTCGGTCCCCAGCGCGAAGGCGGCGGTCAACCCGAGGGCCCGCACCGGGCGCATGCGCCGGCGCAGCAGCAGGTACATGAGGCCGGCGGCGACGGCCGCGACGCAGGAGGCGGCCAGCTTCTCCATGAACGAGGCGGCGCCGGCGAGCCCCTCGCGCGGCCAGCCCTGGCGCGCGAGCAGGATCGCCGCCGGCACGTAGAGCGGCGTGACCAGCAACGGTGCGACGACCGGGAAGAGCGAGGCGTAGCCGCCGCCCCGCGCCGGCAGCGCCCAGTAGACGCGGCGCGAGGTCCGCGCCACGTCGAGCACCGGGTCGAGCCGCAGGGTGCCGGCCCGGAGCAGCGCGAAGGGCACGAAACGCGTGGCGCGGGTGTCGCTCGAAGCGATGACCCTGCCGTTGAGGTTGTAGACGAGGAGCGCCGCCAGGGCCACGAAGACGGCCGTGCGGACGTCGCGCCGACGGCTGGGACCCAGCCGCTGGGCCTCCTGCCCGGCACTAACCTCAGAGGTCACGGCAAGCGCGAGAAGGGCACCGGCGGCGTCAGGCCGGGAGGCGACGGGCGAGGCGCAGGAGCTCGTCGAACTCCTCGTGGAAGCCGGCGACGATGGTTTGCGGATCCGGTACCAGGCCGGCGTCGGTGCCGACGCCCAGCCGGACGGCGCCGTCGTAGCTGAGGATCGAGACTCCCAGGCCGACGCGGCCGGACTGCGGCACCCAGAAGAAGATGTCGCGGATCGGCTTGCCGGCGAGATAGAGCGTGCGGTTCGGCCCGGGGACGTTGGTCATC
>Ga0210384_10001418_pt1 | contig 32692 bp, 27 predicted proteins | sample IncBWH2MmetaG_FD_160574 | JGI IMG/M metagenome (GOLD analysis project Ga0210384, IMG submission 160574) | Forest soil microbial communities from Barre Woods Harvard Forest LTER site, Petersham, Massachusetts, United States - Inc-BW-H-2-M | ecosystem: Environmental > Terrestrial > Soil >...
AGCGTGGGCCATCTCGTCGACGGTGCGCTCGCCCCAGCCAACCCACTGGTTCGGGTCGGGATTGTTGTGGTTGGCAGCGGTGTTGTCATGCCAGGCCGTAATGCGGATGACCGTACCCTTTGGGAGCACCGGTGCCGCGTCCTCTGCATAAATGTAATTGTTCATCCAGTTGAACTCGAAACGGTCGACGTAGCTTAGCATCTCGGTTGTGCCGTCCGGCAAGATCGCTTCCATGGACATCGCCTTGCCGCGCAGATGCATGTGCGGCTGGAAGTTCTCAAACCTGGCGTTCTCCTTCAGGACGTGGAAAGACTGAGTCTCAGTGACCGTGTTGGGAGGAATATCCAGAACTCTACCCAGCTGGTTAGCGTGAAATTCCATCAGGCGTGTCCGGTACTTCGGCGTATAGCCTTTGGGGTAGAGATAGATGCCCAGCATGACGTTGTCGCGAACCTGTTCGCCGACGGAGTGGTAGTGCACATCCCACCGAATCCTTGCTCCCGGCAGCAGCAATTTGCCGGTGTTGGAAGGGTATACGTCGAATTGCTTCCCGATCGCCCATTCCATCAAGAGCCCACCGTCGTTGCGTCTCGCCTGGGCCAGCGGCCCGATGCCGTCATCATCAGCGGCGCTGCTGACGCCCGGTTCATCCTGCAGGAGCTGGGCGAGGGCGTGATGAGTGACACGGCGCCCTGCGGAGGTCCCTGGCCGCATCTCGACGGCGCGAACCCATCGCGGTTCGGTCACTGGGAGTGCTTCGCTCAGCGGCTTCCACCAAGCGTCCTGTCCCAGGGCCGGCACAGTATAGGGCTCGGACTTGACGACGATATCCGGTTGGCCGAACTGTTCGGCTAGCTGCCATCCTTCATCACTCGGCCACATCTTGGCGGGCGGCATGTCTTTCGGGTTCCCGGCCGCCTTGCCCGAATCGACCCATCGGACGATGGTGTCAATCTGGTCATCCGTCAACGAAGTATCGTTCTTGAATTTCTGGATTCCAACCGTTTTATCGAGGTGCCACGGCGGCATATTTCGGGTGACCACGCGGTCCTTGATTTTTTCCGCCCACGGGAGCGTCTCTTCATACGTCACCAGAGACATTGGCGCTGCGGTTCCCGGATGATGACACTCCTGACACTTTGCCTGGAAAATCGGGGCGACGTCCTTGGCAAACGTCACAGTCGTTTTGGCCGACTCTCCGGCGATGGAAGGGTATGGGAGCATCAAGAAAGCACCGAGACCCAGCACGCCCGCTGCAATTCTCTGCCACTTCGCACCCTGGAACTTGGCATTGATCATGACATGCTCCTTCTGTCTGACTGGTAGACTCCTGCCGATTTAGCGAAGGTTAACCCGGAATTCCTTTTCTAGCTCCTGTGAGTTCCACTTTACACCCCTCCAAGGGGCCCCGCACAATATTTTTTCTCGGTCAGCCCAAAAACATCCATCTTTTGCGGGTGGGAACAGGTAATAGAACTTACTGGACCCGCCTGGCTGTGGCAGAAATTCCGTATTTCAGTCTCTCCGCCAATGTTTGAGTCGCCTGCCAGCTTGGCATATGGAAAGCCTCAGAATGGTTTTGACAAGGGCTATCGACCACCGCAGGAGCCTATTTTGACCTCAAAGTTTTCATGCGCGAAGCGCAGCTTTATTCGGACACATGCTTTTTAGCCCGCCTTGGGAAGGATTTCCTGAAGCTCCGTTATGGTTTTATAAACTCAAAACCGTCCTTCCTTAACCCTGCCTTGCGATATTCCTCACAGATAACGTCTTCCTTTAGTTCATAGTTCGACGGTTGCAACTGGAAGACTTTCTTCCCTGTCCAGGGCCTTGTATAGTCCTTGGGGTCCTCGAAGGTGACCTGAATCTCCAAACTGTCATGGTTTAGGCGCCGGATCCGTTCCACAACGTGCAAAGCATCGCTATGCGGATGGCCTAGAGTATCTATCCAAGTTGTCTCGTTTATAGCCGCCGTATCAACCACCAGCGCATTTCCATCATACTTGCCAATCGAGTGCCCCATCCACGTGCTCGGATAGCCGTCGGGGTGTCCTCGCCCATCCATATAGATTCGGCGCACCCAGTGATCCACCTCGGACAGGATGTAAACCTCTGCCGCGGTCTGACGGATCTCGAATGGCCGGGGGACAGTAAAGATACGAGTCGGACCGGGAGGAAAACAGCTATTACTTGGATCGGAATCGTCGCGTCCTTTTAATCTCGGGTCCGTGATGCCCTTGCGGTTGGCCTGGTAAATCTCCATTGCCGAAGATTGCAGCGGAGGGTCTTGCTTGGTAAAGCCGAGGAAAGGAACGCCGCCAGGATCATCCTCAAAAATACCAGCGGCGCTGTGGCCTATGCCCCTGTTCCAGGTTCCAGAAAGGTTCGGTATGTTCGTCACCGCTCCCGAAGACTTGGCAGACTGAGCGAGCATTACGGCCGAGAAGGCAAACACCGCGAGCACAAGGGTCAAACCAAGGAAACCGCTTCGCATTTGGAAACCCCTCTTTTGACAGCCGCTCCTCACTCGGTGGATCCCTGAGTGAGCACCGGTGCGTTACCCCCCACGAGCTTGATGATGGTCACGATCTTATTGCCGTCTTTGAGCGGCGCGCCAGTGACCGTAATCTTGTCCCCTGCCTTCAATGTCTTGGCGTTCCAGCCAAAGCCGAACAGTCTCTGCGGAGAAGCGGTTTCGGCAACCCATTTCTCGACGCCGCCATTCTCGCCCATCACATCAAAATGAATTTGCACATGCGGGTTGGTAAACATGTACTCCGTCACCGTCCCTGACATGGTGACCGGATGTTTTGTGTCGTATTGCGCCCCGCCATGGTGCGCGAACATCGGGCCCGAAACCAAGAGAAGAACCACACCCGCAGCCAAAACAGCGAGCAGCTTACTCTTCATTTTCACTCCTCCGAACATTCAGCGGATTCGGTCCCGTCCTCATAATCAGCAGGCAAGTTACATTTCGGAATGTCCCTTTTACCGCAAAAAAATCGGAGAAGCACGTTTATTTATCGGGCTTCGCGGAGTAGTGCGTACCCATATCCAAAAGTTCATCGCAGAGGTCTCCTTCCAAAAGTTCAAACCCCGGCGGAAGCAAATCCTGAACCATTTTTCTAGTCCAGGGCTTTTTGTAGGCTTTCGGATCGTTGATGGTGACTTCGTACTCTAACGAATTCTGGTTCAAGCGGCGGAAGCGCTCTACGAGGTGGAGAGCATCGCTGTGCGGATGACCTTGCCGGTCGATCCAATTTTTGTCGTTGAAACCGACGGTGTCAACGACGAGCGTGTCTCCCTCATACTTGCCAATCGAGTGCCCCATCCACGTGGTTAGATTTCCGTCGGGATGTCCGCGTCCATCCAAGTAAATGCGGCGCACAAGGTGATCTTCATCGAAGAGTAGGAGCACCATGTCCGGGAACTGACGTAGCTCGACAATTCGCCTGTTGTCCAGCATGAGGTCTGTCGGACTTTGCGGCGTACAACCGGTGAAGTTGGGGTCTCGGGCTTTTCCTTCCTTGACAGCTCTGTATTTCTCCTCTGCCCAAGGCTGCATCTCGGGCTCCTCAAGCTTCTGCGCCATGGGCGCCGGTGTTACTCCGCGAAGCTCGTCGCAAACGGTACGTATCCCGCACAGGGCGGTCGCAGGCGTGACGGGCACCGGGCGGTGCGGCGCCCAATTTCCAGTCAAGTCCGGTATGGCTGTTGCCGCATCTGGCCCCGTCTTCGCCGAATTTTGAGCCAGCATAGCGGATGGAATGGCGAGCAGCGTCATCGCTACAAGGATCGAACCAATTAAGCGTGTTCGCATTGGGGAAACTCTCCTCGTCTTGCAGATCGCGTCCCCGAATTGAGTTCGGGGGTTCACGCCGAGAGCCCTTGACGCGGTTAACCTATGATTTACAATTTCGACTTTGACTTTGCGCATAATCCTATGCCAGCCGCCCGCTAGCGTCAATCTCAGAATTCCCCGATGCATCGGAAAGCAGAATCTCACCAAGATAACTTCAGGGCCAACTGAATCTGCCGGGAAGTGGTGGTGGTTGAAGTGATTAGACCGGCGTTGGTAATTGGATTCCCAAGGTAGTCCATTAGGTCATTGTTGAAGACTGGTGGCGAAAGGTTGACTCGATTGGTGCAGTTGAAACACTCCATTCGGAACTGCACGTCAGAAGATTCTGAGATCTTCTTGAGAGGAATGGTCTTGAATAAGGAAAAATCCAATGAAATCAGTCCCGGACCTATAAGCGAGTTACGCCCCGCGTTGCCATATTGGGTGCTCGGGTTCGGGGGTGCGAAACATTCCAGCTTAATGTATTGCAAGGCATTCCCTGGGTTCACGGGAGTGTCGCAGCCCGGGCCAAAAACCCGATTGGGGTGCTGTTGAACGGTCAGCCCCCCAAGAGGATCTCCGTCCATGAGCACAGTGAACGGTCTGCCATTTTCAATCGTTAAGATGCCACCAGCCTGCCAATCGCCCAGGATCGCTTTCAAGGGCGCTGCGAAGGATTTAGCCGTGGGGATGTTCCAGAGGTAATCCACCGTAATGTTGTTTCGGACATCGGTATCGGACAAGCCGCGCCTGCAGGATTGGCAGTACCACAGAAGGCCGGTAACTGAATTCGTATACTGATCGGCGGCGACCGCGCCCGAACCGATGTCAATATTTTTGGCCCAAGTGTAATTGCCTCCGATCTGGAAGCCGTGGCTCATGGTTTTTTTAACTTGAACCTGAAGGGCGTGATACGTGTACCAGCCGGCCCATTGCGCAAACGATAGTGTGCCGGATATGTTGGGATCGGGTCGAGCAGCATCGGTCAAGGTCGCTTGCGCGCTTGGGGGGCAAACATTGATCGTCGCGCCCTGAAGAGTGGTTGCGGGCTGGAGGGCCACGGGACAGGGCCATTGCAAGTTGCCCCCAGCTGTTTGCATCGGTTGGACAGCGTTGGCGTCAGACTGGATCCACAAGTGGATGCCGCGTGAACCCACATAACCGATCCCCAATGTCGTGCTCGGAGTCAGTTGCCGTTCGATGCTGAGATTCCACTGCAGGACCAAAGGGCGCTTGGGATTAAAATCCATAAGGTAGTAGGCCGCTGTGTTTGGCAGCTTGTCTGGAGGGATGGTGTCAATCTTGTTCGGAAACGTATTGGGGAGCAGGGTCTGGTCGCCGATGTTGAACTTTTCGGCAAACGGCGACGAGGAGTCAAGTCCGCCTCCCAATTGACCAATCATGGGCAGCACGTCAAACATTCCGAAGCCGCCGCGAACCGAGGACTTGCCATTCTTGAATGGGTCCCAAGCAAAACCGATCCGCGGCTCCCAGTCCCTCTTCGTGGGATTTCTGAAATAAGGCGATCCCAGGTGTGGGTCAGGGAGTGCGGTGCTGCTCAACATGCGAAGGTTCGCCAACTTGCCGTCGATTTCGTAAGGCACCTCGGCAAATTCGAAGCGCAAACCCACATTGAAGGTGAGGTTTGGACGGAAGTGAATGTCATCCTGGAAATAACCCGCGGCGATCGACATTCGGACATGTCGAGGAGTCTCGGTGCCCGGCACGTCGTTACTAAAGGAAAGGGGCTGGTTGGCCAGGTAAGTCGCCAAGTTGTCGAACGCGAAGCTCCCGCCCGGGGTGTCCGCGCCCAAAAAATTTTCCTGGATCCGCTCGGCGTTCCCGCCGATCTTCATCGAGTGAATTCCCTTCGTAAAGTAAATGTTGTCGTAGAATTGGTACGAATTCCAACGGAATTCAAAGGGAGTCGCAACGATGGTGCCTCCCGAAAAAGCCGTGTATGTGTTGCCTATCTGTATCGCGCCTACGCTGGATCCAGGATCAAAACCAAATTGAGGATCGCCGGCGGCGGGGTTGATCGCTGTTGCGCCGTCAGGCGATGCCGTATTGTCACGGTTGAAGCCCACGCGGAAGGAATTCAACAACTGCGGGCTGAAAGCATGACTCCATTCGGTGGCAAAAGTCTGGCGCTTACTCTGATTTTTTATTAGCTTATTATTCATCTCGTCTGGCTCAGTCTGGTGGGAGTTGTCGTACAGATAGGTGCCGAAGATCCGGTCCTTCTCTGAGAACGTGTGATCCACCCGGGTGATAAAGAAGTTTTCCGCCGTAATTTGGTTGGCTGCAAACGCGAAGGTCCCCGTAGCGCTGGCCGGGAAAAATGTTTTTAAATACAGAAGGGCATTCGGATCTGCGGTCACCGCAGGCTTCATCATTGCCAACGTGGCCTCCGCCGCGGCTATATCGGCCTGCGTAGGTACCGTAGCAACCTGAGTCGAGCCCAAACCCTGCCTGATTCCTTCATAGTCACCGAAGATGAAGGTTTTATCCTTTTGAATTGGGCCTCCAGAGGAAGCTCCAAATTGGTTCCTCCGAAAGGGCGGCTTCGAGGCACCGTTTAAATTATCAATGAAATTTGAGGCGTCCAGGGACGAGTTGCGAAGGAACTCGTACGCGCTTCCATGGAATTGGTTTGTGCCCGATTTGGTAATCGCGCTGATCACCCCGCCGGAGGTGCGCCCGTACTCGGCTGAATAATTGGTGGTGAGTACGGTGAACTCCCCCACCGCGTCCGTGCCCAAATTGCCTCCGAGCAAACTCCCCGGCCCCGCATTCGTATAGTTATTGATATTTACGCCGTCCAGGAGGTAATTGTTCTGTTGTGGCCGGCCGCCGGAGATGCTCAATTCCAGGCCCATGCCGCGCTTCGTCCTATCGGTGCTGCTGATGGCGGGCTGGTTGCCAACTGTATGAACGCCCGGCGCTAAGATCGCCAGGTCGGACCAGGAACGGCCATTCAGAGGGAGCGCCTCAACCGTCCCCTCGGTGACCACTCCGCCCACTGTTGCGTTGGCGAGGTCCACTGTCGGGGCCTCGGTAGTTACTTCGATTTGCGAGGATGTGTTCCCTACCTGCAAAGACAGATTCAGAACGAGTTCCTGGCCCACAGTCAAGGTGATGCGGTTGCGGACGAGAGTCGAGAAGCCTGCCGCGGAAGCTGTAAGGTCGTAAGTTCCCGGTGGGAGGTTCGGCGCGTCGAAGACACCTACCCCATTCGTGGCGGCATTCGCGACAGTCCCCGTTGAGATGTTCTTGATAACAATCTTTACGCCTGGAACCACGCCTCCAGTCGGGTCCACCACTGTGCCCGAAATGGTTGCTCCAACCATCTGGGCTGAAACTCGCGCCGTGAAGACGAAACCGAGCAGCACCGCAAAAGTTATCGCGAAGCTGACATACCTGCCCCTACGCTCCGATCGAGGCCTCATAGCAAGACTCCTTTCTTAATTCTGGATTTCGATTCGCATTCGGCCGGAAGCAGACAGGGACCGTCTTGTAAGCGCAGTGCGGCCGACCCTTCTCTCCGAAAAGACACACTTGTGGCGTCTACGTACTCCACTCCAACAGGGATGTCAATATGAATCATCACTAATATCGGTGGCACGTAATATGACCGATTGGATTAACTCATGAGGTGTCCGCATTGAAGAACTGCCTGAAGCCATAAAAGTATCGCCAGCTTGGGATCAGATATTCAAATCCGAGGATCACGCTCGGGCAGCATACGCCCGTCGTTCATCAATCGCAGCGGGACGCTGGTGAAGGGCTTGCGAGCGCAATCAGTTCGGGTCAACTGCGGACTCCGGCACGAATTGCTGACTCAGCCTGGAAAAGGTTCTAAGTTTGTTTAGGTTTGGTAGGGGCGGTGGGGATCGAACCCACGACCTTCGGCTTAAAAGGCCGCTGCTCTACCACTGAGCTACGCCCCTAAACTGGTTACTGAACAATAACTCGCGCGACATCATCCGAAACGGCACTTTGGTCGGTGTCACTCCTGGGGTCACTTGGTTTTAAGAGTGACACCACCGTGTGCAGCTTGTTCGGCCCCAGATGCGCGTAGGGTTTCGTCATCGTCAAACTCTTGTGTCCCAGCAGATCTGCGATGTCTTCGAGTGGAGTCCCTTTCATCCGCAGCCGGCTCGCAAACGTATGCCGCAAGTCATGTCATCGAAGGTTTTTGATCCCCGCCTCAATAACCGCGTCGTCAAATTAATGCCGCCCATTCTCAAGCGGCTCTCCGGTTTTTTCCGACTGAAACACACGCCCTTTCCCGCCGCCCCGCGCGTGCACGACCTTAAGGGCGGCTATGGCAGCATCGTTTAAGGGAACGTGGATCGCTTCTTCGTTCTTCGTGCGCGGGATGTCCAACATCCGACCTTCCCAGTTTACCATGTCCCACGTGAGCCCGTATTGGCTCCCCTTGCGAATCCCGGTGTTGATCGCCACATCCAACTCAGGAACGTGCGAGGGCCATTTCGCTTCGATGACCTTTCGGAGCTTCTTGCCGAACTGGTCGAAGTAGCGAATCCACCAAACGCGAGAACCCGGAATCTTCCCAAACACCCCGCGCAGCCTTGACTCTCGTCGCTCCTTCACTGGTCCTCCTTCTTGTGCTTTGGAGGCCGCCCCGCCCCCGACTCTTTGGCCCACTTCCTAAACGTCTTCGTGTTGTATTTCTTGGCACGAGCTTTCCCGCCTTTGCTCCCGATCTTGCGAAGAAAGTCGCGTACTTCATCGCCCGGCGTGTCTTTCCTAGGCACCCCCCCGACTATATAATTTAGCCGCTAGATTATCAAGTGGCTGTTGTCGGATGATCGGCTCGGAGGAGCGTCTGCCAGCTGTTCCGCGGAATTAGAACGCGCCGACCGAGCCGTCGAACAGGAAGATGCTTCAAGGCAAGTCGCAGCTTGCGAACATAGTTTCCGAAACTAGTTCTGGGATCAGCGGGCATCAGCGCCCGCGCCTGCTCGACGCGATCACAGTGCAACCGAGTAACCAATTGGATCTCACTGAAAACAGGGCTTAAAAAAGAAATTGGTGTGACAGAATCTTAGAAACTGTCAGAATTCTGAGAGTTGAACGAGGGGGCCCTACCGGAAGGTGTGTTACTTTATGTTTGAGCTGTTTGATTGCGGGCTTGACGCGTCGCTTCGACACGATCTCGCCACAGTTCATGTGGCCAGTCGCGCAGATGGCCTGGAAAATTCGTAGGCGAGTCTCATCGGCCAACGCTTTCGATACTTTTAGAGGTGTAACGACAGAATTCAAAATGGAGTGAACATCAAAGTAAACGTTTCATCTGCCTAATTGCTGACACTGTGGCAGGCACTAACGGTCTACACTTGTGCGAAACCGCCATCTACAAACAATTCCGTTCCCGTGATGTAGCTGCTGTCGTCGGATGCGAGAAACACCACGGCCCTCGCGATCTCATCGGGTGTGCCGAGCCTGCCGAGCGGAACACTATTGGAAATCAGCTTCAAGCGTTGCTGCCCCGTTTCTGAGGAAGCCAGTAGATCATTCAATCCAGGCGTGTCGATCGAGCCGGGGCTCACCGCGTTGACGCGAATGCGACGATCCTTTAAATCAGTTGTCCATGTCCGCGCGAAGGAACGCACGGCTGCTTTTGTGGCGCTGTAAACACTATTCGCCGACAGCCCTTTGCTGGCTACGATGGACGCATTTAGGATGATAGAGGCGCCATCTGGCAACAGCGGAAGTGCCTTCTGCACCGTGAAGAGGAGGCCTTTCACGTTCGTGTTAAAGATTGAGTCGTAGAGCTCCTCAGTGATCTTGCCGAACGGCGCATACTTCGCAACCCCAGCATTCGCGAACACAATATCGAGCTTGCCTTTCTCCCGCTTGATTTGTGCAAAGAGGCGGTTTAGATCGTCGAGTTTCGACACGTCTCCTTGGACGCCGGTTACGTTCTTGCTGATCTCCTTGACCGCCGCAGCCAGTTCTAGATCACGGCGGCCGGTGATGAACACCGACGCGCCTTCATTGACAAACCGTTTAGCCGTGGCAAGACCGATGCCGCTATTGCCGCCTGTGATGAGCGCGATTTTCCCTTCTAATTTTCCCATGTCATGCTCCTTCGTTTTTATGTTTTAGTTTTCGCATTCCTTTCAATTGCCACCTTTCCCGAAGCAATGCGTTCTGACATTAGCCCTGTCACGCCCAGACTCACCCTGAGTCGTTCGCATGGCATGCGCTTACAAAGCGGCTGCGGCCGTCTTGTATCGCTTCACGGCCGCGGAATTTCCAAATCGCTGCGACAGAGCGCGGCGCGCCGCACTGTCACGGTACTTTCGGCGTCCCAACGCGAGTCTGAAGGCTTGGGTAACAGCATTAACACATTCACCTTCTGCTTGCCCCGTGACTAAATTCGGAGACGGTTGCTTTGCTATGCCCGCGCTGCTAGCCTCACTTCCGACCGAAAAAAGGCAATCATGAAGCCGCCGTGTGATGAAGCCGCAATTGAATCGGGACATGCCACCGTTCCCTGCCCGTCAGAAGCTGGACCGTGGATTCTCGCAGTGACAATCCTTGGCTCTAGCATGGCCTTTATTGATAGCACGGTCGTCAATGTGGCGCTGCCGGCGCTCCAATCTAGCCTTGGTGGCACGGTAACTGATATCCAGTGGGTCGTTGAGGCGTACGGATTGCTTCTTGGTGCCTTGATTCTGGTGGGCGGCTCGCTGGGCGACCGGTTGGGTCGTAGAAGGATATTTCTAGTTGGCGTGACTGTTTTCGCGGTTGCCTCTGTTGGCTGCGGTCTAGCCCCGAACATCCGCCAATTGGTGCTAGCGCGAGCCGTCCAGGGATTGGGAGCTGCATTCCTCGTGCCTGGTAGCCTGTCGATCATCAGCGCGTCATTCAGTCAGAAAGAGCGCGGTCGAGCCATCGGGACTTGGTCCGGCTTTACTGCGATCACCACAGCAATGGGACCAATTCTGGGCGGATGGTTAATCGAGCACGCTTCCTGGCGCTGGGCGTTCTTCATCAACGTACCCCTCGCGGTGGTAGTGATTGGGCTTTCACTGTGGCGGGTCCCTGAAAGCAGGACTGCGGCACGCGGAAACATCGATTGGACAGGTGCGCTGATCGCCACGGTAGGTCTAGGCAGCGTAACGTTCGGCTTCGTTGAATCTGCGAGTTTAGGTTGGAGTCATCCTTCCGTTTGGGGAACCATGATCGTCGGCTGCGCATCTCTGATTACCTTCTTCTTCATCGAATCTCGTGCCGACTCTCCTATGGTCCCTATGGAGCTTTTCCGTTCACGCGATTTCAGCGGCGCCAACCTGCTCACACTGTTTCTCTATGCCGCCCTTGGGATTTTTTTCTTCTTGTTTCCCTTGAATCTAATACAGGTACAACATTACTCGGCCACCGCCACTGGCGCCGCCGCACTCCCCCTCATTATGCTCATGTTCTTGCTGTCGCGCTGGTCCGGCGGGCTGGCCGCTCGTTATGGAGCCAGACGACCACTAATTATCGGCCCCGTCATCGCCGCGGCAGGATTTGCGCTCTTCGCATTACCTTCAGTCGGCGCCAGCTACTGGCGCATGTTTTTCCCGGCATTTGTCGTGCTCGGCTTCGGACTGGCTGTCAGCGTGGCTCCTTTGACGACGCTTGTCATGGGATCAGTAGAACAGAATCGCGCCGGGACTGCTTCTGGAATCAACAACGCCGTCGCCCGAGTTGCCGGACTCCTTTCGATTGCGGTCTTGGGGGTCGCGGTGGTAACTGCGTTCAGCTTTCATCTGAACCGAAGCCTGCTAAATCTGGCCATCCCAGCGAGTACATTGCACGATCTTCGGGCGAACGAGATCAAACTCGCCGCGCTGGAGGTTCCGGCAACGCTTGATTCGGATACAGCGGCAGCAATCAGAGTCTCTATTGAGCGCGCCTTTATTTTTGGATTCCGCTTCATAATGCTGATTTGTGCCGGTCTATCTCTCTCAAGCGCAGCGGTTGCTTGGAGGATGATAGCCATGCCCAATCTCGATAATCCTTGAACCCAACTGTAAGATGGATATCGTCTCAACCTTGCGCTTGACGATGTCTGCAAGCTCAGTTAGGCGGCCACTGTCCCTAGCGTGACTGGACAATCTTTGCAGTGAAAAACATGAAGGCAGCGACGAATGGTGCTGAAGTGCCCCGCACTCACAAAGACGTGGTGAAGCCAATCGGTCACATCCGTGGTCTAATGTTTGCGACGCCTAAACAGCCTCGGGAGGAACAATGTCCTCTTCTTTAAGCCACGGTTTAATACCCAGCGCGCTAGATGCCCGCACGCAAGCTTTTCCAGTCTTGACCGCAGCTCAAATCGACCGCGTTCTGCCCCTCGGCAAAGTCCGAAAAGTGCAGACAGGCGAAGTCCTGTTTGAGCCTGGCGACACGAATGTCCCATTTTTCGTCCTGCTTTCGGGCGGTATGGAGATCGTGCAGCCTGATCTTACGGGCGAGCGCCCCATTGCAACCCACGCCCGCGGCGAGTTTACCGGCGAGATGACCATGATCTCCGGGCAACGCTGCCTTGTCCTCGGTCGGACCACAGAGCCTGGCGAACTCCTGGAACTGACTAACGATGGATTGCGCTCGCTCATCGCGAAGGATGCTGAACTCAGTGAGATCTTCATGAGGGCTTTCATACTAAGACGGCTTGAGCTGATCAGGCGCGGGCAGGGCAACTTCATTCTGATGGGGTCGCGTCACTCGGCCAAGACACTGCAGCTGCGCGAGTTTCTAAGCCGGAATGGACATCCCTACACGTATGTGGATCTCGACGCAGACAAGACATCGCAGGAACTTTTGGACCGTTTTGAGATAAAGCTCGATGAAATCCCCGTGGTCATTTGTAATAAGCATGGCGTCTTGCGCAACCCAACCGTCCAAAAATTGGCGGACGGTCTCGGATTCAACAGCGGTATCGACGAATCGCAGCTCCGCGATTTGATTATTGTCGGCGCCGGACCGTCTGGTTTGGCAGCCGCTGTTTACGCAGCTTCCGAAGGTCTGGACACGCTAGTAATCGAGATTGCCGCTCCTGGCGGGCAAGCAGGATCAAGCTCGAAGATTGAAAACTACCTTGGCTTTCCGACTGGAGTTTCCGGGCTCGAACTGGCGACACGGGCTATTACTCAAGCAGAGAAATTCGGAGCCAAAATGATGCTCGCGCATGGCGTAGCCCGGCTCGATTGCGACAGGCGTCCCTACAAGGTGGTGCTCGACAATGGCAACAGGCTCGCGGCACGCGCCATTGTCATATCTACTGGGGCGCAGTACAACAAACCGCGAATTCCCAATCTTGAGAAGTTTGAGGGGCAAGGAATCTACTACGGCGCGACATATATGGAGTCTCAGTTGTGCGAACAAGAGGATATCGTTGTGGTTGGAGGAGGAAATTCTGCTGGACAAGCAGCAGTGTTCCTTTCGCAGACCGCAAGTAAGGTACACATGCTGGTGCGGTCAGGTCAGTTGTCAGACACAATGTCACGCTACCTGATCCAACGCATCGTAGAGAACCCCGCAATCGAACTACACTTCAAAACCGAAATCGTGGATCTCGAAGGCGATGCGCACTTGGAGCGTGTCACCTGGCGTTCCAACGCTAGTGGAGAGACTTCTACCAATGAAATCCGCCACGTGTTCATAATGGCGGGGGCCTCCCCAAGGACGAATTGGCTGAGTGGTTGCCTTGCCCTCGATAATAAGGGCTTCATCCTCACAGGGCGGGATCTGGATGTTGCAACGGCGACCCCGATTTGGCCGCTGGCCCGTCCTCCACAAATGCTGGAAACGAGCCTACCCGACGTTTTTGCAGTTGGGGACGTTCGGTCGGGTAACGTGAAGCGCGTGGCCGCCGCCGTGGGCGAAGGATCGATCGCCATTAGTCTTGTTCATCGCACCTTGGCGGAGCTTTAGAGAGAAAGCGGCGCCCTGTTCTTTTTTACTTGGGGATCAGACTTGAAGCAGCCCGACCCCTACAGCGTGTATCGTTGCGGCGCGATCACTGAGGCCGGCAAGCTGGCCTTAAGCCCGATGCAATGAATTCAACTTCAACAACCATGGGACAACCTGATGAAAAAGCTTGTATACCTTCTACTCCTTCTTGGCTGCCTACTGGTCGTCCCTATTGCTTGGGCACAGGGCGTGGTTGTCGGTGTGAACGTCACGAACAACGACGGATCTCTTTCTGCATCATTTCAGGACGAGGAGATTAAACAATTAGCGGAAAGCCATGTGACAACGATCCGTATCGGACTGGTGTCCTACAACACTGATTTCATAATCAAATCTTATCAACATGGCATTAGCTCCGTGGTTATCGTGCTCCCTTTTCTTGGCTTAAAAGGCTGGTCAGATGTAGTTTATTCCAAAACTACACCAGAAGTATTCACCGAAAGGGTCAAGCCGATGCTCGATAAGCTTGAGGCAGCAGGCGTACGCTTGACTGCGTTTGAACTCGGAAATGAAATCAACAATTCTCAATTTAATGGTGACCTTCCCACGGTGGGTGAGGGACGCGAACTACGATTGGCCGATCTCAACAATCCGAATGATTCGCAAGCAAGCCAAGTTGCTATGGGTTACAGAGCTTATATACGGCTTATGGCGGCTCTGAAAGATTTGCGAGACCATTCCAGGTTCAATCGGCAAACGCGCATCATCTCCGCTGGATTATCGCAGGTTCATTCAACTCCGTTCGAAGTTACTCTCCGGGACGCTATTGAGTTTTTGAATCAAAACGGCATGGACAAGTTGGTGGACGGCTATGGGATACATGTTTACCCCAGCGGCGATCCAAGCCGGCCGGTCTCGGCGCGTATTGCTTCGCTTGACGAAGGCATGTTCTCGGCATGTCGCCTTAAACCATGCTGGGTTACGGAATGGGGTTTTCGCAACGATGGTCAATATTGCCCTGGCAATAACCCGGTTCTCACCAAGGTGGTTCAAGATATGCGCATGTCGTTCATGCATTTTGCGACGCAACGACAATTGGCCGCACTCATCTACTACGACTGGACTGCCAGACCAGGACTAAAAGACACTTTTAGTGTTTTCCGATGCGGCGGGATTACGGATGCCGGTAAATTAGCCTTAAGCCCGTTGCACTAAATTTGACTTCAACAACCATAGAACACCCGATGAAAAAACCCGCATATCCTCTCCTCCTTCTTACCTGCCTGTTGATTTCCCGCGCTGCTCACGCGGAAGGCGTGGTCGTCGGGGTGAATACCGTGGAGGTCGCGCGCATGAACGAGCAGCAGCAGGACGCCTTTGTGGAGGAGTTGCGGCAAAACGGCGTTAATACGGTTCGTCTCGGGATGGATGAAAAATACACGCATTTCATCACTCGCGCCTATCAACGCGGCATCGGAGTCGTCGCAGTCGTGTACCCTTGGTTCGGCAGTGAAAAGAAAGCGCGCATGCGTCCGTTTGACCTTTCGAAAGGGCTGATCTGGGGGCAAGCGGCGTTTTCGACGATCGATCCCGAAGCCTTCCGTACCTGGTTTAGCTCCCGCCTCGCCGCTTTGGAAGCGGGAGGCGTGCGCCTGACTGCCTTTGAGTTCGGCAATGAGATCAATTCCGCGGGCTACGATGGCGATTTCCCCATCCACGCCTCGGGCCGCGAGCTGGGGCTCTCCGATCTCAATAATCCCAATGACACGGAAGCCGCCTCCATCGCGGCGGGGTATCGTGTCTATTTGAAGGCGCTTGCCGAGCTTAAGCACGTCCGCGACGCATCGAAGCTGAACGAAACGACACCTATCATTTCGGCAGGACTGGCCGATAGCGGACCGTCGGGCAAGCGTCCTAATGCAAAGCAGGATGGTGTAAGCATCCCGGACACGCTCGATTTCTTGCGCCAGAATGGTTTGGACGATTTTGTTGACGGCTATGGCATTCATTTCTATCCCCCCAACCAGGACCCCAACACTCCCGTTACCGCGCGCATCAACTCGCTGAGCGAACGCGCCTTTGCACGGTGCACTGCAGCCAAGCCTTGCTGGCTGACGGAGTGGGCATTCCCCAACCGGGATCTGTCCTGCCCTATTCACGATGAAACGCGGGTGAAGCTGATTCAAACGGAGCGAGAGGCGCTCAAAACGTTCGTGAAACAGGGGCGGCTGGCCGCGATCGTCTACTACAATTGGACGGCCCTGCATGGGTATGAATCCCAAGCCATCTTCCGATGTGGCACGCTTACCGATGCGGGTAAATTGGCCCTGCAACCGATGTGAGGAGCCGGCTTCGCCATACTCGGCATGTCTTATGAATCTCAACGCACATCACATGATTCTTCTTGGATGCATCCTCGCAACGCTGGCCGGTTCTGAAGCGGCAGCGCAGAACGCGCAAGCCGGTCGCATCATCGGCCACATTGACGGCGTCGCTGTCGATGACGTCGGCGCACACGTCCACGGCTGGGCCTGTCAGCAAGGCCGTCCGGAGTCCATCACGGTTCACATCTATGCCAACGGTGGCGCGTATGACGCGGTCAAGGGAACTCTGGTTCTTGCCGGCAAGGCTGATCTTGATGAGGAGCCTGCGGTGGACCGAGCTTGCCAAGACACAGTTGGCCGCAAGCATCGTTTCGACATTGCCCTGCCCGGGGTGAGCCTGCTCCAGTTTCATGGAATGCCGCTTTACGTGCACGGCATTCGCGTCGTTGGCAACGTCGAGAATGCCGCCATTGGTGGATCGGGGACGACAAGATTTCCCGACGCACCGGCGGTCAGGCGCAAACCGTCATCGTATCCACCGTTAAGCGGACACTATACGAATATGAACGTCCATCCGCGCGTTTTCGACACGCAAGCGGATTTACAGGACATCGCGCAACGCGCAGGCAGAGCCGGTTCGTACTCCAACAGCAGATTCGTCGCGCTCGGTGACCGTGTGCGGAGAGATATCGCCGCGAAGGTGGACTGGCAAGCGACTTACTCCGGGTGCGATCTGGAAATCTATCTGCGCGGGTTCTCCTACGAGCAGAAACCCGCGTACGGCAATGATCGCTCGGACGACGAATTGCGCAAGGCGATGAATGGAAAGCCGCAACTGGCTCCGCCGCATGGAGCGGCAATCGTTGCGGCGCGCGCCGCGCTCTACGCGGCACTTCTCAAAGCTGGCGCTCCGCAGCTTCCGGGGACGCCATCGGTTGCCGATGCGGCGGCCTTTGCCAGGGGCATTCTGTTGGCCTGGGCGGATCATGGATTTCGCAACGACAAGGGGAAGTTTCGGCTAACCGAAGAAGACTACTGCGACCTTAAACCCGACGGCAGTCCGGTCGTCACGCAATTCGGCACTTTTTATGGCGCACTGACGATTACACGCGGCGTAATTTATTCCGTCCACGCGCAGGATATGTTGGAGGGCATGGACGAGCTATCGCTGGACGGACAGGCGCGGCTCGATACGTTTCATCACAACATGTTCGACACGATTCACTCAATTCACAACCGGGAATACGAGGTCGATATGGCCTGGAAGTATTCCGATGAAATCTACAACAATCAATTCGCCGGCCATTTGACGGCGCTTCTTGCACTTTCGCGCCTCTTCGACGACCAAGAGAATTTCGAAGCAGCGCTGAACGGCGGAACCGGCGCTGCGACCGTTAAGCTGCCGTGGATCGAGCTTTTCGACGGCATCATTTATGGAGTGAACGACATTCCCCTGCTGAACATCACGCCGAATACCAGTGTCGATCCCGCAAAAAGTCATCCCGCCTACACCACCGCCATTGTGGCTCCCGGCGAGATCAATGACCGGTATCGTCACTCGAACCCTTTGCAGTCCATGGGCTACTCGACGGGTTCATTGGAAGGACTTTACATGGCTGCGGAGATCCTGAAGAACTCCGGATTCGATCCCTATTCCTTCCGCGGTACGCACGCTCAGTCGCTGGAAATGGCCAGCCGCTACTATGGCTGTTTCGCAAAATCCGAGGGCTTCGACAACCTGGTGACTGCGGAAAAATCCCACAGTTGTCCGGATATGCGGGAATACCTTGGAAGCATCGTAAACGGCGTCGCGCCCACGGTCCTAATCGGCGCGTACCGCTTCCCTAATGACGGCGATCTTGTCGCGCTCGACACAGCAGCAAAGGCGTCCTACGTGAAATCGGTGTTCTCTATCGAATCCATCATGTTCGGCAAATGGCGCGATTGACCGAACGAATTCATCAACGGCACAATGTTTAGGAGGATCGTGAAAGCAACCTCGGCCTGGATTTCACATGCTGCGCTCAAGTTTCTCTTTTAAGATCTCTGCTGAATCTTTGAACTCGTAGTCAGCGGAGCCCAGCGGAGTAACAGGTAAGAAACGCGGGAAGCAACGACCATGACCACAACAAAAGGACGAAACATTCATCGCAATAAAAATGGCTCGTCACCAGAACAATGGGAAGAACTACTCAGAGCATTGAAAGCCCGTTTTGAGAAAAACATGAACCGCCATAAAGGTCTTGAATGGGCTAAAGTACAAGGAAAGCTGGAAGCCAATGCTGAAAAACTGTGGTCACTCAACGAAATGGAAAGAACTGGCGGTGAACCGGACGTTGTTGGTCATGATAAGAAAACGGGCGAAGACATCTTTTATGATTGTTCAGCGGAAAGTCCTGAAGGCCGCAGAAGTGTTTGCTACGACCGTGAAGCGTTGGAGTCAAGAAAAGAACATAAACCAGAAGATTGCGCTATTGATATGGCAGCTGCCATGGGGATTGAGCTTTTAACGGAAGAACAATATCGAGAGTTGCAGAAACTTGGAAATTTCGATACGAAAACGTCGAGCTGGGTGAAAACGCCTTCTGATATCAGAACACTCGGCGGCGCCCTCTTTTGCGATCGCCGCTACGACACTGTTTTCCTGTATCACAACGGTGCGGAATCTTACTATGCCGCTAGGGCGTTCCGTGGCTCGCTAAGGGTCTAGATTTTGCACGTCCGGCGACGGAGAAGACGCATCAGGCCTGGAGCAGAAACCCGAGGGGACAGACAAGCTTGATCTGTCCGATTCAGCTCCACGGGGTACTGGCACAGTTCTGGCACAGCTGTGCGCCTGCTCTGCCGAATTGCAGCCGTGGCGGTGACTGCGTTGGCGAATTGGTTTTGCAATAATCAGGACTGCGAAGAACTATTCAATGCCGTCCAGGCTGCCAGGGAGTCCATGTAATCCCGCCAGTGGATGATCTTTCTGTTCTCGATTGTGACGACCGAGATAAACCTGTTGTCATAGGGTGTGCCGCTCGAAAGAATCTTGCCGTGGACTTCGTATTCGAGGATCACGACGCGGCCGTCCTGCGAGTGATGTACAACAAGTGCACTTCCAGAATGAAGTTTGGTCGTCTTGCCGTATCCCGAGAGAGCGGCCATCAGATCGGCTCTCCCGCGAATCGTTACAGGCCAACCGGGAAAGTGGTAGCGCGACTCGAAAATTGCGTCCTCTGCAAACATATCGAAATAGTGTTCGCCGTCAACGAGCCCACGTAGTCCCTTCAGGACGATTCCGAAGAAGGGGTCGAGGGCTTCAAACGCTTTATATGCGGATTTCGGCATCGTCAACTCCGTGGCGTCCGGCTTGAGCGTCGGGACGCCGCAATTTTTAGATCTTCCCGCAACTGAAAGATACTCTTTGACTAGAGGGTAAGGCTCTCAACGGCTCTTTCTGCGTTCGGAACAGCGGACCCCGCGATGGTCCGCAAACTGCGCGAACATCTCGTGCTGCTTTGCCAATCGTATTTTGCGGCCGTAGTGAATTCCATCGCATCGCGGTCGAGCGACTGACAAAATAAATTGAAGTTCGTTTGATGGCTCGACATACCTGGAACGAAAGAACAAGTGTGTATATTCCAATCGGCCTACGGCCGGACTCCTCGAAGCGCCTCGTAAATCAGATCTTCGACGCACCGCTCCGTTGAAGTCGCGGAGCGTAACAGCATCCGGTAATAAATCGGCCCCATAATCGCGTCGATGAGCAATTCAGGGTCGGTGCTGGGCGCGAATTCGCCCGTCGCTTTGCCTCGTTCCACGTCTGCCATGGTCGCGGCCCGTCTATGGCTGACATGCCATTCGTACAGTTCTTGCAAGATCGACGGATCGCTCTGGCCCTCGGCAATTAGGTCGGCTAGCATAGGCAGAACTTGCCGGAGTTGGTGCCAATCGAAGGAATTCAGCAACTTGCGATGAAACGGGGCGAATCACTTTCTCCCTCTTCATTCACCTTTCGTTCGCATTTTGCCACCATCCGCCGCCATTTCTTTTGCGATTTTGTGACGGCGCGAGAAGCGCGCCTTACTTGGGTGCACGACACTCGTCTCCAACGACTCTGCTCCTTAATCCTAACAACTAACGTTTCCAACAAATTGGGAAATCTGCTTTTCGCTCGAAGCTAACCTCGATGACCTGAAAACTTTGAATTCAGGAACGGTTGTAGCACAGTTGGAGCGCCTGTTTTGGGGCCCTGCGCGAAACCGAGATCTATTAGCTGAGCGTCCATTTCTCGTTGGCGAATGCGAAAGGGATTAGTGCGAGGGGCCTTGTCACTTGGGATCAACTTATGTTCGTTGATTGAAAATGGGAAATTGTAATCCGCTCATTTTCCTTCGACAGGATTAACAGTTGTCTGGCATGCGTTCTGATTTCTACGCCATCTCTAACCGCGGTGCTCCGGACAGCAGCCGTGAGAATGCCAACAAATCCTTTGGTCCGAATGAGAACGTCATTCACTTCGAATAAAGTGAACCTCATGGAATGAGGGCGTAAATCAGCGAGGATCTCTTTCTTTCCAAAAGTATCGCCGTTGGGACGCACAAGCAGGTAGTCGTCCTCGTACATCCGCTCGAGTGAAGTGATGTCCCCGGACTTTAGCGCTTGCAGAAACTTATCATAAAAAGCCTGGACTTCCTCTTTACTGATCGCGGCAAGAAAGTTCTCTGTCATAAATGCTCCTGCGCACGCAAATGGACGAAGACCCGGTGTGCGTATCGAACCGTAGAATGATGGCGACGAAGACGCGAACCTTTGCCTTTGGACGCGACGACCGGAAGAAAGGTGAGTTCGGCTCGCTGCTCATAGACCCTCACCGGCTATCAGCGGAGCCATCCGAACGAGCGGACCAAGCGAGCGTGGGGATCGCGTCAACCATAAGGCGAATATCCAGCGCTTGCCGAGTTTGATTGGAACTATGGCCTGCGGATGCCATCGACTATTTATGCTCCCCTTTTGCGCTCGAACTGATTCAAGCTGCTTCGTAGGTTGAAATTTTTGAAGACTGTCCCCTTTTCGCTGAATCCGACGATAGCAGCTACTCCCGTATGGCTCGGGGGGAGGAATCTGCATTCCGTGCGCCCACTCTTGGCGATTCTTCATCATCAAGCCGTGCGGCTGCCCACATCCCCACTTTCTTGAGCAAGCGGACCAGTTCTGCTCGTTCACCGGATCTCAATACGGCTATGGTTTCCTCCATGTCCCTTGCGTGTTTTTGGAAGGCTCGCTCAATTAAGCTTCGACCCGCCTTGGTGAGCTGGACGATCCGGCCGCGCCCGTCCGTCTGGTCGGCTGTCCTCCGGACTAGCTTTCTCGATTCCAGGCGATCGACTGCGGCGGTGATCGAACCACTCGTGAGTAAAACCTTCTTCCCGATGACATTTACCGGCTGCGGGCCCTTGTGCAGAAGCACTTCCAATACCGCGAAGTCGGAACTACCGAGGCCCAATGTAGACACGCTTCGCATCGCGTTCTGCTCGATCGCGTGGGCGGCCTTCCACAATACGAGCCAGACATGGGTTGCCGCTTCACGGCTCGGAGTTTGAACGTGGTTCGCCAACGCGAGCGCCTCTCTTCAGCCTCGATACTTCGTTACATAATACTCCACATCGAGTTATATCGACTACTGAACATTCCCATCAGAACTATGAATCTTGACAGCAAGACTATACATCTATCTTGATGCAGAGATATTGACCTTCCTAAAGAAGGCACACGCGCACCAGAAGAGAGAGAGAGGCACATGCTAAACATTGGAATCATCGTAGGTAGTACGCGACCGGGACGGAAAGCCGCGGCTGTGGCAAAGTGGGTGCACGATATCCTGAAAAGCCGCAACGACGCGCAATTTGAGATTGTCGACATCGAGGATTACAAGCTGCCGCTCCTCGATGAACCCGTGCCACCTTCGATGCATCAGTACAGCAAACCCCACACAAAGCCTTGGAGCGAGAAAATTGCCTCGCTCGACGCTTTCATTTTCGTCACCCCCGAATACAACCATGCCACTTCGGCGGCATTAAAGAACGCGATCGATTTTCTTTTCCACGAGTGGAACAACAAAGCGGCTGGATTTGTCGGATACGGCGGCGCTGGCGGTGTCCGAGCCGTGGAGAATTTGAGGCTAGTGATGGGCGAAATCAAGATTGCGGACGTGCGAGCCCAGGTGGCGCTTTCGATGTTCACCGACTTCGAGAACTTCACGACCTTTAAGCCGCACGAAAAGCACGACAAGGCCGTGCATTCAATGGCGGACGAAGTGATTGCGTGGGGCGGTGCACTGAAAGCGTTAAGGGGAGCTCCCTGAACGACGGCATTCGCACAGTCCGCAGGCTCTCACTCGTAAGATGTCCACTAGTCAGGCCGAACGCGACAAAATACAGTGTCTAATAATAACTCTACGTCGAGCTATGCACGCTATATCATCGCGCTTCTGATTTGATGAATCCTTACACCCGGGTGCAGCATCTATCTTGATATCGAGATAAGTGGCCCGCTGAGGGTCAAAGACAACGCGCTTGACGCAGGGAGGTGAGAGGATGATTCGTCGACTATACGCCACGGATGACAGCATCGCGACGTCGATTCTGAGACTGGTGCTGGGGGTGGTCTTCTTCGCGCACGGCGCGCAGAAGATGTTGGGTTGGTTTGGAGGGTTCGGGTACGCAGGTACGATGGGTTTCTTCACTGGCATGGCGCATATTCCAGCTCCGTTGGCTTTTTTGGCAATCGCGGCCGAGTTTTTCGGTGGGATCGGGCTAATCCTGGGATTCTTCACCCGGGTCGCGGCTTTCGGCATTGGTGTGAACATGTTGGTTGCAATTATGACAGTCCATCTTCCCTTCGGCTTCTTCATGAACTGGACCGGCACTCAAAAAGGGGAGGGATTTGAATTTCACCTGCTGGTACTCGCGATTGTGGCTTTTGTCATGATTCGAGGGGCAGGTGCTTTTTCTTTTGATCGCATCCTCAGTGTCTCGGTGCTTTCCAGCGCGGCGGAATCGCGTTTGGCACACTGATGTGCACGAGGAATAGGATGGAGTCACAAACATGCAAATCGGCGTCGACAGCTTCGGGGCAGTCATCTCCGACCCGGCAACGGGTCTTACAATCAGTCCCGTCCAGCGTATGCAGAACCTACTGGAAGAGATTGAGCTTGCTGACCAGGTCGGTCTCGATGTTTTCGGCATCGGCGAACATCACCGGGCTGAGTTCCTTGATTCCGCCCCCGCCGTCATTCTGGCCGCGGCCGCTACGCGCACGAAAAATATCCGGCTTACGAGCGCCGTAACCGTTCTCAGCGCCGCTGACCCGGTTCGCGTCTTCCAGGAATTTGCCACTTTGGACCTTATCTCGCATGGTCGTGTTGAGATCGTCGCTGGTCGTGGCTCGCTCGTGGAGTCTTTTCCACTCTTCGGTTTCGATCTGGAAGACTACGACTCGCTTTTCTCGGAAAAACTGGATTTATTGCTCAAGCTTCGCGAGAGCACACACGTTCACTGGTCTGGCAAGCACCGCGCGCCACTCACTGGACAAGCGGTCTACCCTCGTCCGCTGCAAAATCCGCTGCCGATTTGGATCGGTGTCGGCGGCACCCCCGAATCATTCGCTCGTGCCGGTACGCTCGGGCTCCCGCTCATGGTCGCGATCATCGGTGGCGAACCGAAACGGTTCCGCCCTCTTATCGAACTCTACCGCGAAGCAGGCCGCCGCGCCGGTCATTCCGCCGAGAAACTCATCGTGGGTCTCCATTCCATCGGCTTCCTTGGAGACACCACCAAGCAGGCTGCCGACGACTTTTATCCAGGATACGCACACACATTCACCGAGATCGGCAAAGAGCGAGGCTGGCCCCCAACTACCAGGGCGCAATTCGACGCCGTGCGCGGACCCACGGGTGCGCTGCTGATCGGTGACGCGGGGACTGTCGCGGAGAAAATACTTTACGTGAACGAAGCCCTCGGCGGACTATCTCGCATTACATTCCAAATGGGGGTTTCTACCCTGCCCCATCAGAAGATGTTGCGAGCGATCGAAATCCTGGGAACTCGCGTCGTGCCCCTCGTCCGTAGAGAACTCGTTGTAAGCCCTGCACGTGCCTGATACGCAGGCAGGTCAGCTTCGGTAATGTGATCCCCCAAAACTGTCTCGAAACAGGGATGACTCCAGGAGTTTGCTAAGTCTTCGTTGAACGCAGAGCCTTGGCTATGAGGTCACCACTGTCGATCGCTCCATAGAGTCATACCCGTTGCGTCTTCTTTTTGAAATCTGATTGGATTCTCGGTCCCGCCGGGAAGATTCGTCGAAATTCGACCGAACAAAAATTTATTTGCGCGCAAGGAAAAAAGAGGAATCGTTCGCCTCTAGAGGTAATCCAATTTTATGAAGAACTCGTGCGGACCACGGTGAGTCGGTGGATCGGGTTTCTTGTACGGGATGGGCCGTGACCAGCAACTCAATACGGCTCGGCCACGCTGTCCGGAGCTAGGCATCGCAGAGGTTTGAAACTTGAGGGCGCGCAGCAAATTTGCGATTCGCCCGCACGGTCACTGACAGGCATTTAGGTGCTTTTAGATGGGGACCGATAACCGAAGCAGCTTGAGACTATTCCGTTCGTTGCCCAACGAACTGGGGTTCGCTCATCATCGCGGACTTAGGCCCACTTGGCATTTTCTAGCGGTTTTATTATCTTGCCTCTCGTTCGTGCCCTTCGCGTCTGGATTTCCACAAAAGGAAAAACCGAGTGACGCACCAAACACCGCGTCGTCGATCGCCGGAAACGTAAGCGTAATCACAGGTCAAGGGCAGGCAAACAGTCTCGCCGGTGTCAGCGCGAAGATAAGCGAGCCGAATACGGGATCCACGCTGCAATCGGCGCTGACCGACGAGAGTGGTCGTTTCCAATTTACGCATCTGACGGCTGGGACCTACACGCTCGAAGTCAGCGCTGACGGCTTCAAGCCGTGGGTCAAGACGATCGAATTGGCGCAAAGCCAAACTATGGTGCAGGACGTCAGACTCGAGATCAATTCCGTTGTCGAGCAAATTGAAGTTCAAGGCGAGAACATCGAAATTTCCACAAATAACGCGGAGACCACCGCGACCATCAGCGACCGCCAGCTTGATACATTGCCTCTTGCGGAACAGAAATTCACTGAGGCGTTGCCTCTCACCCCCGGCGTAATCCGCACGCCCGAGGGGAAGCTGAACTTTAACGGCCAGACCGAGAATCAGGGAATCCTGCTGGTCAATTCGACGGAGACTGTCGATCCCGTGACCGGGAGCTTCGCAGTTCCCGTGCCTGTTGATGTCATTCAGTCGATGAGGGTGCACAGCTCTCCAGACACGGCCGAGTTCGGCGGGTTTTCTGGGGGCTTGACGCAGATCGAGACCAAACCGCCATTTGACTCGTGGAATGTGAAACTACACGACGTGACTCCCAGCTTTCGAGGGAAGAACGACCACCTTGTCGGCATCGGCGAATTCACACCGCGGCTTTTGTTCGGCGGACCACTGATCCAAGGCAAGCTCAATTTTACGGAAGAACTGACATACGAGGTAAATAACCTTGAAGTGCGCGGCCTGTCCTGGCCCTTCAACGAAACAAAGACCAGAAGCGTCACCTCGTTTACGCAATTCCAGTTTATTTTGTCTCCGCGGCACCTCCTCGACGTTGATCTCAATATCTTTCCGCTGCGAACGCAGTTTGCAAACATCAACGCGTTCGTGCCGCAGAGCGCGTCGTCCAACTATGGACAGAATGGTGTGTCGGTTGGAATTTCGGACAGCTACCAATTTGGTTCAGGCAGCCTGCTGAACACGGTCGTTCGGTACACCCGATTTGACAGCCACGCGCACGGTCAAGGGGCCGAAGATATGTTGGTTACCCCTGACGGTTGGGGCGGCAATTTCTTCAATTCGTGGTCGAGAAATGCCAACGAATTGGAGTTTCGGCCTGCGCTCCGGTTTGCGGAAAAATCCTGGCACGGCCGTCATGAATTGAAAATCGGTTTGGATGTGTCCCGCCGGTCTTTTGACGGAACCAGCGTATCTCGTCCCGTCCAAATCCTGAGACAGGACGGCACCGTCGCCGAGCAGATTTCCTTCCAAGGCTCCGGCCTACTGAGAGCGGCGTCCACCGAGGCGGGAGAATTTGTCGAGGACCACTGGGTCCTCGATCCTCGTCTGGCAATCGACGTGGGTGCTCGCCTATCGAGCCAATCGATTGGCCGAAGCGCAGCTGTCGGGCCTCACTTCGGCTTCGCCTACTCCCCCACTCGAAGCGGGAGAACCGTGATTCGCGCCGGCGCGGGTTCAGTCTATGGACATGTCGCGTTGCTCGCCGCCAGTTTCCTGGACAATCCCTCGCGCATGCTCAGCTCCTTTGACCCGTCTGGAGCGGTGATTGGCGAATCCATTGCACTTCAGAACGCCTACCTGCAATTTGACGGTGGATCCGTTCCGCAAATCAGCTCCCGCATTCCGCGGACTAGCCCGCGCACTTTCACGTGGAGCGTCGAGGTCGAGCGCGAACTTCGGCGAAACATCAGCGTGAAGGTGGGCTACCTGGACAGCCAAACGCGAAATCTGTTCGTCGTGGATCCGTTGATCAACGAGACGGGCAGCAACTCCGTTCTCGCTCTCGCGAATACGGGTGCGGCTCGCTACCGGCGTGTCGAAGTTAGCGTCCACGCGCGACCTTTCGAGCACGGCGATTTGAATGTCTCCTACATCTGGAGTCGCTCGCGAGGTGACCTGAATACGCTCTCGGACACCTTTATGCCATTCGAACAGCCTGTGATCCGGCCGAACATGGCTGGAATTCTGCCGTCCGATGTACCGAACCGCCTGGTGACCTCCGGGCTTTTCGAGCTTCCTTTCAAATTGACGCTGAGCCCGGTGGTCGACGTGCGCACCGGGTTGCCCTATTCGGATGTGGATGTGCTCCAAAATTACGTTGGCGTGCCGAACGGTCTGCGATTCCCAACCTATTTTTCGCTCGACGCAAGAATCTACCGCGAATTTTCGCTGCATTTGCCGTTCATGGAGCGTTCGAAGAAGCGAAAGATTCGCTTCGGCGTCTATTCACTCAATCTGACCAATCGTCAGAATACGCACGACGTTTACAACAACATCGCTGCGCCCCGGTTTGGGCAATTTGCGGGTTTCGGCCGCCGCATCGACGGGCTTGTGATCGATGTTGTGGATTGAACGGAATCGAGCTCGGCAGTTCTTGGGAGGTTCAGCTGTTCAGGTCGCCAGTGGGGATTGATGCTATTTATCTGGCAAATGCCGGTGCGCTGGCACTTGCGTCTCGACGTTTGGGCTTTAGCCCGCCTGCCGGGATGTCGATCTCTAATTCTCTCAGTGACTTCCACATAAGTACGTCCGAACCGAAGTTGGCATCGGGCGTGCAATTTCTAACGCAAAGGAGGGATTAATGGCCACCGCTGCAAAATTCCGTATCGACGTTGCAATTCACGATCTCCTGATGAACTCCACCCAAATGCCGCCACCGCCCGCCGAAGCGAGGGGCTTGACTCTTCCAGAACCTCCGTTCCCGCAGTTCCCGGCCCGCCTCATGGATCCGGGGCCCGAGACTCCGCCCGAGAAACGGAAGTGGGGCGCCAAAGATGTTTACCGCTATTCACGCGGATGGCTGGCACCCTATATTCGTTCGCGCGTTCTGCCCGGAGAATTTCACCCCATCACCGCGTATCTATTTGTCGAGTACAAATGCAATCTCGATTGCTGGTACTGCTGGGCCTATGACAACAAGGTGAAAGGGATGACGGAAGACGTTGCCCGACGCTCCATCGACTGGCTGCACGACAACGGATGCCGCGTGCTTGCGTTGATGGGGGGAGAGCCGCTTCTGCGCCCGGATTTTGTGCATAAGGTCGTCTACTACGCCGCGAAAAAAGGCTTCTGGGTTTATATCGCGACGAATGGCCGCTTGCTTCGGCCCGAGGTGGCAGATCGCCTCGGTGACGCCGGCGTTTCCGTTTTCAACTTTGCGCTCGATTCCTGGGACCTCAAGCCCAGTCTGCCCAAAGCTCTGGTTCCCGCGCAGAAAAATCTGGAACACATCCTGCGCAAACAATATGTGGACGGCTACCTGGTCTTTTTCAACATGAATATCTGCCGCAACAACACGGAGGATATCCGCAAGCTCACCGAATACGCGCACGATCACCGCATAGCCACCGATTACCACATCAACGAAACGCCGATGCTCGAACAGGACGATCACTTCAAACACCTTTATGACAATCCGACGTATATTCGCCCGGAAGACTGGCGAAATGTGGATTCTCTGGTGGACTGGCTGATCGAGAAAAACAAGTCCGGCTACCAGATGGTGAACTCGGTGCAGCGTTTGCAGGAGATCAAGGCGTTCATGCGGATGTCTTCCGGACTCGATCTGAAGGAATATGGCTGGAACGGCGACGGGACAAACGGAAATGGCCACCAGACCGAGTTGCTCGCTTCAATGCCCGGGGTTGTTCAGGAGGCGAACGGCGAATTGCGTTTTGCCGATTGGAACTGCCGCGCCGGCCAGAATAACGTCATCATTCGAACGGACGGCACCGTGGCACCCTGCTTTCCGATGTACGCCTCGACCTTCGATTGGGGAAACATCGATCGCCCGAAATTCGATCAGAAGCAGCTTTCCCAAATGAAATCGACCTGCCAGCGCCATTGCTTCTCAACTTTGAATCACAACCTGGCGTACTGCTACAACGACGCCCGCGTGATCAAGTGGCTGTGGTCCAACGCGGTCAAGAACAAGTTCCAAGGCGGAGTGCGTAGCTTCGAGGACTAAGAGGGGAGGCGCGGCGGTGTCGATCTTGAGAATTAAAGCTTTTCCGCTAGCCCTACTTTTCTTTGGGTTGGTGCTGACCATGAGCGGCGCCGGAGGGCAATCTGAGGGAAGACAGAGCGGCGACGATGTCGCCGCGCCCATCGAGCCGCTCTCGGCAGACATCGGTGAAACGCGGCTCTTCACCGAACTTCTGAGGCACAACGAACTCCGGAACGCCGCGCTCGCCGGCTACACCGAGCAGCGGACGTACCAAGTGACTGACATGTCCGGAAGGGTGCGCGCCCAGGAAAGTGGGCAAATGGAGTATCGCGCGCCGGACAAGAAGAGCTTTGCCACGACATTGGAGTCAGGTTCCGCACTCGTGCGCCGCCTCGCCCTCAACCCACTGATCGCGAGCGAAATCGACGCAGCCTCCGGCAAACAGCATCACGACAGTGCGATCACTCCCGAGAACTACACTTTGGAACTTCTTGGCGAGCAGCAGGTTGGGCCGTATCGTTGCATTCTCGCGCGCGCGACGCCAAAACGGACAGATAAATATCTGTTTGAAGGAAAAGTGTGGATTGATACGGAAGACTTCGCGGTCGTTCGGATCGTCGGGCATCCTGCCAAGAAACTCTCCTTCTGGATCGAGCGGGTCAGCTTCGTACGCGAGTATCAAAAGATTGATGGATTCTGGCTTCCACAAAAGGATGAGACACACGTGCAAGTCAGAATGTATGGGCAGAAGGTCCTCACGATCGACCATCAGAACTACGTCGTAACCGGAGTAAATGACCCAATTCAAAATGCAGAAAACTAAGTTCCGTTCTATTCCTGCTCTCGAAATACTTGCCCGTAGGTTTTGCCGTATGGATAAAAGTCCTCATGTTCACCGCGTTCCCAAGCGCCTTTCAGTTCGGGCCTGGTGATATCCCAATCGGGACGGCATTTCTTGAGCACGGCACGCAAGTCTTGCCGGAGCTCTTCGATGGTCGGCCGGCCAAAAAACCAATAGCCGTTGTAGACCTTGAATATGACAAGACCAGGCTCGAGGACAACGACATGAGGGATCAGCGGATTGTGCTCGGGGTCCGTATACTCGGCGATGTCGAGATCCTTCTGAACCTTTCGCCCCGGATCGGATAAAAAGGTCCAATGAGCGCCGACGCCGGTGCGGTACTCGTTCGTCAGAAGCATGTTGTCGGTACTGATCGTGACGAGCCGGGAGTAACCGACTTCCATCTCATAGTGAAGGTGGACCAGACCCTCCGCCTGGCGTCGATCCTTTGGGCAGTATCCTCCCCGGCTGAGAACCAGGATCATGGGATCTGGCCCCTGTAGGTCTGAAAGCTTACGGTGTTTGCCCGTGTGATCGGTCAGCTCATAATTGGGGAATACTGCGCCGGCTACGATGCCCGCTCTCATGCGGTTCAACCTCCTCGAAAGCAATGCGAGGTATCTGCTTCTTATCGGTCACTAGTTCTAGGTCGCAAACTTTTCGTTCTCCTAAGCAAGTTTATGCTACCGATGTCACCTGATGTGCTTAATCATTCTTTGTAAGCCAGTTCGCAGTGGCCGCCTGATGCAGTGGTATTTTTCACACCGTAACAGCCTCGCGTCACTCTTTCGCGCCGTTTAGAAAGAACAACATCGTCACCGGTGCTGCGCCTTGGTTTCGCCATGCGTGCCGGGTACCATTCTGCACGAGGACGTCGCCCTTCTTAAGATGAACAGTCTTGGCGTCATCAAGCTCCAGCCAAATTTCACCGTCGTAGACTAGGGCGTAGTCCACGGTGTTCGTCTTGTGCATGGCCGGGTCTTCCTCTTCAAAGTGATCTGCAAGCCCTCTGAGGTGAACTAAAGCCTCTCTTTGGGCGGCTTCACCGTCAAACGAAGGGTCCGTAAGAACTGAATTCGGTGGAAAAGTGACAAAGTGAAGACTTGTGCCGCCAGGTCCAGGAACAATTGACGCCGGATAGCGAACGAATCCTTGCCCATTGCGAAGGTTTGGGGTGGTCGGGTCTACCCACACAAGCGTGTGCTCGAAGCCAGGCACACTCTTGAATTCATACGCTTGCATTTTGTCGTCGCTTAGGACGATGGATTTGCCATCAAGATTTATCGTTACGACTCTTCGATACGTACTTGGCTTCATATCTTCTTTCCAGCGATATCCTTTCTGTTCGTGGCCGAAACGCTGGCGTCCGCCGGCGGTCACGTCGTAAGGACGACGCGAAATTCGGCTTTCCCGCTCATCATGCGAGCGTACCCTTCGGCGGCCTTCGCGAGCGGGAACTTTTCGATCATGGGGCGCACACCCGTCATCTCCGCGAAGACCAGCGTGTCCTGGGAGTCGGTGGGGATGCCGCCCGCCCAGCCCTTGATGCCCTTCTTGCCGAAAAGCAACTGATTGGGCGACACTTCGATTGGGTCTATCGACGCTCCAACGACCAGCATTGTGCCGTTCACACCGAGGCCCCCGACCAGCGCGGACATCGCTTTCCCGCTCGGCGCGGTAGCCAGGATCACACTCGCGCCGCCAAGTTTCTGCAGCTCCGCCGCTGGATCAGTCGCGGCGCTGTCGATATAAACATCCGCTCCGAGCTTTTTGGCGAGCGTGGCGTTGTCCGACCCGCGTCCAATCGCCGCGACTCGATAGCCGAACTTCTTTGCGAATTGAATTCCTAGGTGCCCGAGCCCGCCGATTCCCTGGATGGCGACGAGGTCCGTCGGCAGCGCGCCGCTATGGCGCAGGGAGTTAAACGTGGTAACCCCGGCACACATGAGTGGCGCGGCCTCAGCCGCGTCGAGCGATTCCGGCATCCGCGCCAACGCTTCCACAGGCGCGACCATGTATTCCTGATAGCCGCCGTCGTAGCTGATGCCGCAAACCTTCGCGTTCGCGCAGTTCACGAAGTCCCCGCGACGGCAGGCAAGACAAGTGCCGTCCTGCCCGCCGTGCCAACCGACTCCAACCCGCTGGCCTTTCTGCCATTCCTTCACGCCCGCGCTCACCTCGTCGATCACGCCGGCCACTTCGTGTCCTGGGACTCGAGGATAGGTAATGCCGGGGAAAAGGCCTTCCTTCGTAACCACGTCACTGTGACAGATTCCACAAGCTTGGACGCGGATCCGTACGTGCCCCGGTCCTGGCTGCGGAATTTCTCGCTCCACGATTTCGAAATCCGCTCCCGCCTTCGGTACTTGCACCGCTTTCATTTTCGCCATTGTTTTTTCCCTCTTTACTTCCGATTTCCCAGCGTTGGGACCGCTCGATGAAAAAGATTAAATAATCACTTAGTAAATGAGCCTCCGAACATTGGCAGACCGCTTTTTGACTGCTCCTGCGTGGCTTCGTCTTCGATTACGTCCCAGTGCTCAATTAGAATTCCGTCCTTGATGCGAACGATATCCGCCGCAATCCAGTTCACCGGCAGGCCGATGCCCGAAAAGCGCCCATGCACGATCACAAAATCCTTTTCGGCTACAATCGTTCCCGGTTCGTACTTCAGTGTCGGAGGGATGCTCTTGATGAGCCTAAAGAGGCCGTCACGACCAGGCTCGATATGGGCGCTGTGCTGAATGTAGTTGGGCGACCAGTAGCGCTCGGCCGCTGCATAGTCCCGCTTGTTAAACAGTGTGTCGAAGGCCTTAAGGACAAGCTCTTTATTCTTTTCTTCCATTGTCTGATTCATTGTTATCCTCCTTCTCGAACGGGTGTGCCACGCACGTGAGAGCTATCGCGCC
>Ga0210384_10001419_pt1 | contig 32685 bp, 25 predicted proteins | sample IncBWH2MmetaG_FD_160574 | JGI IMG/M metagenome (GOLD analysis project Ga0210384, IMG submission 160574) | Forest soil microbial communities from Barre Woods Harvard Forest LTER site, Petersham, Massachusetts, United States - Inc-BW-H-2-M | ecosystem: Environmental > Terrestrial > Soil >...
TTTCTTTGAACTTGTATTTCGGGGCAGAGCGGGCCATCGTCCATCAATCCGCCGATCGGGGGTGACCGATCTGGAGTGGACGTTTGTCGACGGTTCAATAGAGCTCGTGATTAGCGCCTGCGACAAGCTAGGCGTGTCATCTGCACTGACCAATACAAAGCTGAGGTGGTTATTGCGTTTGGCGTCTCTTTGGGGCTGACATCCCACTTCTTGCTTTCAAAAGAAAAGGCCGCCGAGCCGGTCGAAACCAGCACGGCGGCCTCCGAGAATTTCGGTCAGCCGCAGAAATACCGCTGCTAGGGTATAAACTTCTTCTTGGCCGCTTCCTCCGAGAGGGCGGGTAATCCGCCCTGAATCTTCAACGTCTCGATCTCACCGTACCCGACTCGGCGCAGGGGCGGAAGAAAAGCGACCCTGTGCGGAGTGGAAGTCCGTGCTTACAAGATGCGGCTTTGGGCCGCGCGCTGGCGCCTCCCGTGCTGTGGCAGGCATGGAACTACACGTGACTCTGGCATTGAGCTAAGTCCTGCTTGTACGCGTACACAGGTCGGCAACACTGCCGGGTAATTACTTCCTTACGTTTAGGCAGACTGGTTCTCATCGTCAAAAAAAATAGGCCGCCGAGCCGGTCGAAACCAGCGCGACGGCCTCCGAGAATTTCGGTCAGCCGGGGGAAAACCGGACGTGCTAAGGAGTGAACTTGATTTTCTTGACCGCTACTTCCGCGAGGACGGGTAATCCATCCTGTATCTTCAACTTCTCGATCTCACCGTGCCCCAGCTCGGCACAGTAGCGTATGAACTGCAACCACGTGGGATGAATGCTGGTGCCCACGAGGCGCGGCTGCTGCTGTCCGACAGCTGGCCGGATCGCGATTTCACGCGCTTCTGCCATGGAATCAATCTTAATTGCAACAGCGCCGCGCTTGTCTGCCGCCACCCAGATATTCGGGCAAGGACCTTGTTGTGAGGTACTACCCGCTGAAACGGAATCTATAAGACTTACATGCCCATTGAAGTTTCGACGGTTTGTTGCTCGTTGACTTTGGCCTTTTGGTAGCCGTAGCAGCGGTAGTAACTTCCAAATCCCCGCGAGGAGAGATCCACCGCGTTCACCACGATGCCGGCCACTTTGGCTCCGACGATGTGCAGCAGATCGCACGCGCGCAACAGCGCATCTTTAGTGGTTTGACCCGAGCGGACGGTGAGCAAAACTGCGTCGGATTGGGCCGCGACGATGATGGCATCAGAGGCGATCAGCACCGGAGCAGTATCAATAACGATGTAGTCAAATCTCATCCGGAGTACGGCCAACAGGCTTTTCATCGCTTCCGAGCCCAGCATGTTGACGCTCACATCCGAAATGCGCCCTGCGGGGAGTACGGATACTTCGGGGAGAAAATCCGAGTGCAAGATGCACGCCTGGGGGTTGCCTGCGAAACCCGGTTCGAGGAGCGTGCTCAGTCCGTGATCACAGGGAAGATGGAGCAGCAAGTGTATTGTTGGTGCTCCGAGGTCAGCATCGACGAGCAGAACGCGCTTGCGCGTCTGTGCCAGCACGGCGGCCAGGTTCAAGCTTGTCGTAGACTTACCCTCCTGGCTGAGTGGACTTGTGACGACTATCACTTTGACCGGCTCGGGAGAAGCTAGCAGTAAGGTTCGTAATGCCCGGTAACACTCCGCGAAATCCGATCTGGGCTGCAGGGATGTAATCAGCGCAGCGGGAGTATTTTCACAACTCCCCGCTAGAGACAGGCGCGCCGCTTTGGCCGAGGTTGTGCTTTCGGCAGGAATTGCGGGGATGGTCGCGAGCGAAGGCAATGCAACCAAGGCCTCCGCCTCAGCGGGGGTACGGATTCGGGTGTCGAACCGATCGCACAAGAAAGCCAAAACAGAGCCGGTGAAACACCCCAGGAAAAGACCGAGCGCGAGGTTCAGTGGTATGTTCGGCGTCGCGGGCGCGTTTGCCACGCGGGCCGAGTCAACTACGGTAAAATTGCTGGAATTCAGACTCGCGGAAACACCCGCCTCCTTCAGTTTTTGCAGCAGGCCTTCGTAAACCTGTTGGTTCGTTTCCACGTCGTGCTTAAGGATACGGTAGTGAATGGCATCCTCATGCATCCGGTTGGCTTCCTGTTTCTGGTGCTCGACCGCGGAACGGAACATGTTCTCACGGGAGCGAGAGATGAGATAGGCGGTGTGATCACGTTCCGGAATTTTCTTTATTTCATCTCCCAGGGCCGCTTCTACCTGCGCCAGTTGATCGCTGAGCTGGACGACTTGTGGGTGAGCGGATCCCAGCTGGCTGGTCGCCTGCGCGAACTGGTTTCTTAGGTCCGCTTGCTGTTCCTTGAGGTGCCTCACGTTCGGGCTGTCTCCTGTCTCCAGTACCAGATCGGGAGCCTCGGAACTAGTTTGTTGGTACAACGCCTGCTTCTGGATACGCTCTCCCTCAGCGAGCGAAAGCTGCCGATTCAGTTCATCCAGCCTCTGCATAACAATGCTTTGTTTCTCATCCAGTCCCAGAATGCCTTTACTCCTTTCATATTGGACCAGCTTCTCTTGAGACTGCTCAAACTTGGTTTTCAGCTCCTGTAGTTGTCGCGACAGGAAATCAGAAACATGCGTGGTGGCGTCATACTTGGCCTTGAAGTTGTGATCCACATAGGCTGCTACCAACCCGTTGACAAACTTCGCGGCTATGACCGGATCCGGTCCCAGGAACCTGATGGCGATAATCGGAGTATGAGCAACGCGCCATACTTCCAGTCCGCTCTGGAACTCGCTGAGCAGTTGGGCATCACTCTTCGAGAGCTTTTGAACGCGTGCATCCTGCGCAAACACGTCGCCCTCGGGTTCCCGGGGATGCGCCAGGCCCAATCTCACGAGATCGTCCAGAATGACACTATCACTCTTTAGAATATTGACTTGTGCATCGAGTTCGATGCTGTAGTCCTGCTCGTCGGCCGGGGCACGGTTCATATCCTTGAATCCAAGGAGGTTTGAGTTCTCCCTGCCGACCGAGATGCGGGCCACGGCTTCATATTTTGGTCTCATAGTAAAACTTGCTGCCGCCGCCAGCACCAGCATGGCCCCGGTGACGAACAGCACTAACTTCCAGCGCCTGAGAAGAATTTGAAAGTAGTGCAGTAGCGCCGGCGGGTCGTGGGTCGGGGAAGCGGATAGTCCGAAACCAGAAGGTTCTGTCGGCGTCAATTCAGCGAACCTGTCCCGGAATCGCTGCGCATCACGGCGCTGGAGCGCGGATTCGGTTTTGGGGACGCTCAGTTTGATCAATTCATGAAAGGAACTCACTTGAAGCCTCCTTGAACTGCGCTCCGTTCGCCGCTCTGCGGGCTTTGATCTGCACGGCTAATTTGCCGCAAGTTGCATTACCGATAGACAACTGAGGTACAGAGGGGAGGTTTAGCTTGCTGTCGGTTGGGAAAGGTGCGGGCGCAACTCAGACGCAATAATCACCATCACCACGGCCAACAGCACGAGGGAATAGGAAATCGAGGACACCACGGATGCGCCAGTGAGCCCGAAACGCGGTATTGCCCAAAAGTTCAACACAATATTGAGCACCGTAGCGCATGCCCAGATCCATATCACGACGGGCGGATAGCCGATGCTGTTGAGAAATTGCACGACGGCAATCTGTACGCCCATGGCGAAGATGCCCGGAGTAAGCCAGAGAAATGGACTCACCGCAGGCAGGAATGCAGTTCCAAAAAGGACATGCACTACTGGCTCAGCGGTGAGGGATGCCAGGACAAGTGAGGGGATCAACACCAAAGCAGTGCCCATTGCCACCTTCTTTGCCTGGCGGAGTTTCTCGTATCGGTCAGCCATAGCCGAAAGCCGTGGAAAGAGGATGAGGCCGATGATGGAAGGCAACATAAGCAGGTAGTCGGCCATTGTAGAAGCGATCGAGTAGTAGCCGGCCTGCTCCGCCCCCAGGAAATACTTCACCATAAGCAGATCTATCCGCAAGAGCAGAAACCCGAACAGTGCAATCAGATATGCCTTAATGCCGAGCCGTATGTGCGCACGCAGCACGCGAAACGAGATTTGCGGCCGAATGTGAGCGAAACCTTGCAACAGGCGGTAGGTCCAACCCGTAGTTAGTGACGTGCTCAATAGTGCGGCGGCAAAGACCATGCCGGGCGTCGTTCGGCCGGACAGAATAACCAGTCCCACCAGGGACAAAGACAGCAGTCGATTCAGTAGTTCAACCTTGTTGAACGAGCGGACTTGCTGCAATCCCAGCAGCAAGTTCTCCGTCAATACAAAGGCCAAACCTACCGGAATCCACGCCAAGCCCAGGGCTAAAAGATGCCCTTGCACGGGAGCTAATCGTGGCGCCACCCGAAATGCCAGCCAAACGATCGCTGCGACGGCTCCGCCAAAACCAAAACTGACAGCGAGAGAGTTTCCGACTAGCTCTGGCAGCAGCGAACGATCCTGGGCGAGGTAGAAAGTATTTGAGGCATGCAGGCCAAGGTTTCCCAGTTGAACGCCAATCACTCCTATGGTCATGGTTACGGCGTAAAGACCCCGGCCTTGCGGCCCCAACGTTCTTGCTACCGCGACGCTGGTTACCAGGCCGAGTCCGATCAGTACGACTTGTGTCGCATAGGTCTCGACAACCTTTCGCACAAAGTCTGATTTTGCAAGATGCCGAACTTGATGCTGAAGCCTTTTCCCGAGAGTTCTGGCCGAGGTAGCGGTATCCTCTGCGACATCGTGCCCGGGCAAACCCGGGCCGTGCGTGCGAGGCAACGGCGTGTTGGTAATCTCGATGCTCATTAACGCTCGATTGGGCAACAGATTTCTGCTTAGCAGCTCTTGCGAGCCGGCTTTGAGCTTCGTTGGGTTGATCTCGCGGGCATCATGAGGGCTTGCGGATACGTGGCAGGACCCAGTGTGTCTCGATATCAAGCTGCAGCGGACCACTGCGCATCGCCGAGCAATTTCGCTACGTTCTGCCGCCACGTGTGCCGCATGATTGCGGTTTCTCGCGCTTGGCAGCCGAGGCGGCAGCGCAGCGCCGGGTCCTGTGCCAGCAAGCGAATCGCACTGACCAACTCCGCCACGTTCCCAGGTTCGACGAGAAGCGCCGTGTGTTGGTGCCGAAGTACCTGCGCTAATTGATCCATATTGCTAGCCACGATTGCCTTACCCATTGCCATGTATTCGAATAACTTGGTCGGCGAACCGAAGAAAGGCCGCCCGTCGGGCATCGGCACGTGGGGCGAAACGAGAATCTCGGCGGCATCCAGATAGGCTCGCACCTGATCGTGCGGCACCATCCCGGGAAAGAGCACTTTTCCTTCTTTTTCAAAGTTCTGTAGCGATTCACGCATTTCCTGGTGCAAAATCCCGCTGCCGACAAGCAGGAACCGCAAAGGCAGTTCGCTGTCTTTCAACAGCTCACGGATTGCCTTTTCCAGGAGTGGGATGCCGTGCCAATATGCGAAGGTCCCGACAAAGCCTATGACGATTTCTTGGGCCGAAATTCCGAGGAATTCCCTTAGCTTTTTGCCCCCGCAGCCGGGATGGAAATGGTCGGGATCCACGGCATTGGGATTAACCAAGATCTTCTCGACAGCGACGCCGCGCTCCACTAGTTCATTCCGCATCGGTTCGGAGACCACTACGATCATCGTCGCCGAAGCCAACATGGCTTCTTCGCACAAGCGCAGCCACGCGCAAAAGCGAGTGGGATCCCAGTATTGCGCCATCCAGAGTTCGGAGCCATTGTACTCGAGCACAAAGGGGAGCCGCATCCATTGCGCCAGCAGGGCCCCGGCGATAGTAAAACGGCCGTGGCGTTGATACACCATCCCGGGCCGAAGACCACCGAGCATCCGTCGTACACTCCGGGCAAAATGTATGCTGTAGGACAGCATCATTGTCTCCCAGAACAGAAAGAGTCTCCTCGGGGAGGGGATTTCCTGGACTAGAAATCCTGGGATGGGCAGCGGGGCTCCAGAGAAGATCTTGCAAGTCGCCGCGTTGGCGGCTATGCCCCCGAGGACACCCCGGATGTGACTGATACTGCCGCCAGCAATGTCGCGAGCGAGCGGATAAGGAAACAAATACGCCACAGCCAACCCGCTCGAGCCGCGTTTAAACTGGACGGGACGAGCCATCCGTTTCCACACAGGCAACAGGAGTAAGAAGAAGAGTAGCAGGGCCACATCGGCTAACGCACTGGCAACGGTTCGCGGCAGCAACCAAAGCCAGTCTGCGCGATGATAAGCACGAAACACTCCACTGGAATCGGCAACAATTGTTTCCCGGCAGCGGTGGATCAGCCCTGACCACAGCACCAATTGCAATTGCGGAGCTTCGTTGAGCGACTTAAAAAACACAATCAGTGCCTGGCCACGAAGCGCCCGCAAGCTCCGTAGCTGCCCTCTCCATCCCCCTGCACGCAGGTGCCGATGCGAAAGCTCAACGATCGTCGCGCCAGGACGATGTTTCTGGACTAGATCACGTGCCTGCTGCGCGTCTCCGGTCCAGACGTGAAGATAGAGGGTTTCCGGTGCAGTCATTATGCCCAATCTTTCGACGTGAGCACGCGTTCACGGAACGAACAATCGAACATCCGAACGTAAACGTCGCTCATGGTTATCATCACGCAGGCACTAGTCGTAATTCCTGCAACGATTCCACTGTCTACTCACCAAGCAGCCTTTTGAGCGGTGTTGCATAGAAAGATTGCTGCTAGGTTACCCGAAGTGCCCGCTTGCAACCTTGCAACCCGTCAACGGTGCCAAAGACGGAATGGGCGAGATCGTGCAGATGAAGAACTCGGTGAGGCCGGCCGCCGTCCAGTATGCACGACCTTTCCTGCTTTTCCGCCAGGCTCATGGGAACATCCTTTTTATCCTCGCTGTCACCGGTACTTCGTCTTTCATTTCATTTGCTTCCTTGGGCTCGATCTCGCGGAACTGGTGGAGCGGTACTGGTAATTCTTCTTGGGCTGGCATTTCGAACAGTTTCGGGCCCTGGCCTTTGTCGGCCAAGTGCCCGCCCGCAACTTCCTGTAGCCGGGCCATTGCGGATTTGATTGCCTCGTCACCCGAGGTCAAAGTCTTTCGAATAACTCCACTTGCCCGTAGGGCCTCCTCGTAGGCCTTTCGTGCCTCGGAGAGACTGTCCATGTAGGCGGCCACCTGATGGTTAAATCTCTCCATCGCCTCGGAGTAAATATCCAGTGCATTGGGCATGTTTTCCTCCTCTCGTTTTTTCGCTTTCGGGCTCACATCTCATGTGATCTTTAAAATTCGGATGGATCTCACCGAGCCTCCGAGCGCCGCACAAACGAGTCTGCCATCAGCGATTCCCAACCGACAGGCAGCATGCACGAGCAGGGACTTTCGCGGCTACACAGCATTTGGCCGCATGATCCTTGGTCTGGCTTGTTGCGCCATCGAAATGATGTCCATGGGCGTGTCCCGCTTCGATATAGCGCGATTCGGCGCTGAAGTATTCCGGCCTTCTTCCCGACAATCGGACCTGATGATAATTGCGGGCCGAGTTTCGAATAAGATGGCTCCTGTAATCCCTCAGCTATGGGAACAAATGGCCGAACCCAAAATGGGTGATCTCGATGGGAGCGTGCGCGACTTCGGGTGGAGTCTTTAATAACTACGCCCTGGTGCAGAGCGTGAACCAGGTAGTTCCCGTCGATGCGTACATCCCTGGCTGCCCTCCCCGTCCCGAGCAGTTGATCTACGCCATCACCCTGTTGCAGGAAAAAATCCAAAGAGAACGCGGAACTTTGCGGCGGGCGTTGAATCTCTCCTAGTTGAAGCCTGCGGCCCGGACTGTTTCTCTCACTTAGGCATTTTGAAGTCGATCGAAATATCCACCTGTTTTTGTATCGGTTTACCGTTCAGCAGGAATGGACGGTAACGCCACTGACTGACCGCTTCAATTCCAGCCCGAGCCAGCATTGGATGCCCACTCGTAACCTTAAGATCCCGGACTGCGCCATTTTCTGCAACTGTCGCTTGGAGAAGCACGGATCCCTCCAGACGCAAAGGAACCGCCTGACGCGGATAGATCGGTTGCACCTTGTGAACTAGGACGCCGCCCGAGAATCCCTGTGAAATTGGGCCCGCGAACTGGGGTAATGGAGTTGGCACGGAGAGCACGCTCACTAGCTTGCTGGCGTCCGTGGCTGGGCGCGCAGCGGGGGTGGCATGTTCTCCCAAACGAAGGCTGTGTTGGCCGGGAGCAAGCCTCAAAATTTTCACCCGACCGTCCGAATCTATTGAAGCGGTCAACTGGCCGTCTACAAAACTGTGTGCTCCTAGCGGCGCTCCTTCAACTATAAGCGCTGGGGAAGCTGGACCGGCAACTTCTGTGTCGTCACCTTTCTCCGCTGGCGTCTTGGAGTCTGTCTGGGCTGCGGCCCGTCTGCCACCCGACTGGGGAAAGGGGGTAAACGCCAGAGCTGTGCCCTGCTCCACGGGCACCGCCCGCAACTGGGAAGAGCTAACTTCGCCTTGTTCTTCGGCCTTAGACAAAGACGTTACTGCCGGAGAGACTTTAGCGCGCGACGAAGGCTTCGAGGTTTTGAGGTTCCGCGTCTCAACGGCGTCCCCAGCCCTCACCCTCGATCCCAACACCGAATCGCCGGGTCTCGCCGCACTCGCACGAGGCGGAACCGCGTCGCCAGAGGGCGCCTTCATCGACTTGTAGTAGGATTCTGCGAAAATGCACACCAGCAACAGAGCTACTCCAGCGGCGGCGAGCCAGCCTCGCGATGCGGTCCGCCCAGCGGAGCGAGAGGAGGGCCCTCTCTTTCCCTCTTCGGCCCCCATAGTCGGCTGCGAATCGACCATGCGCACCGGAGGGCCCGGGTTGAGGGCTTGTTGGGCTAGCTGCTGCTCTTTAATAGAAATAGAAAAGGGCGATTCTGCCTGAGCTGCGACAAGGGACCGGCAACCAACGGGTTGTTCGCGCTGCGCCGCCAAAAGAGGCGCGAGCGAGTCGGCGATACGCTGCAACTCGGCCACATGTGTGGTGTCAAAGGCGGAAGGTCGGGAAGAGAATACCTCCACCACACCCAGAATGTAGCCTTTTGCCTGGATGGGCACAGCCACTGCCGATCGCAAGTGCAAGCTAATAGCAGCCGACGGTCGTACGCGTGAATCATTTTCGGCGTCGTCACATAGCAGTTCCTGACCAGTCTCAAAGCATGCTCTGGTGAAGCCAGAGTCAGGTTGTAGTCGTGAACCCACATCAGGAGCGTCGCCCGTGCTGGCTTGGCAGAGGACTCCCTGCGAGTCGCAGAGAGCAATAGCGGCTCCGTCGCCACACATCAGCGAACACGCCCGTTCGACCACGCTGGCTAAAACAGCAGATATCGGCTGGCCTGCAGTGCCGGCTATCTCGTGTTCAGGTTCGCATATTTTCTGTTTCAGTTTTGTCCTAGGCATGGCAGCATCCACCGAGTCAGAACGACTTCTACATGTCTCTTCGATTGAGGACAACAGCCACGTCTCGGAACTTGCCGTGAGGGGACGCAAGTTCAGCAACCTGGGATGCAGCGGCTCCGGAATACACAATTCAGCACGACCGGTCACGGCGAATTTGTACAGCACGGCAGTCACGAACAGATACCAAAAGTTCAAATCAGATTCGTAGCCGCTCGTCAGCATCAGCCCGTTGATCCAATAGGAGAAAAACACGTAAAGAAAGAACGTCGCGGCCAGAATGGCGTCGGGACTTCGCCGTTTCCGCAAGGTCCAGAACGAGCGGAAGAAATACAATTGCGCCAGGAGGTATGGCACAAATCCGGTCAGGCCGGTTTCGGCTAGAACAGCAGCCAAATTGTTGTGCGCCCAACCCACCGAAGCCACGCCGGTATAGAAGGCATCGGGAAGTTGTGCCGCACCTTGGGAATAGTTTGCTAATCCGACACCATTTATGGGATTGCTGCGAAACATATCAAGCGTCTGTTTCTGCTGGGCAATGCGCGCATACAAATCTCCGAGATCGGCTACGCGCCTGGTAAACAGCTCGGGCGCTGCCATTCGCAGTAACAGGAAGCTGGCGGCGACGATTAGTATTAACGTGACGACGCCAACGCGAACACTGGCTTTCTTGGTGGAGCACAATTCAAGAATGAAGACCAGCACTAGTGTGGCTACCATGGAGCGGAACATCGGCATGACAGCAATGGCAAACGCAGCTGCCAGTCCGACAACGTGCAGCACGCGTATCCAACCAGTTACCCGGTTGGCTAAGGCACGCCCAAGGAAAACCAAGAACCATAGCGTGATCAGGCCAATAAGACCAAAGGAGGCATTGCTGGCGAACGGTCCATTGACCCGAGACAGAGTGCCGGTTTCCTCGGAAATGAACACGCCACTGGGAATTGGCAGCAAATCTTGCCCGGTCCATAGTTCGACGGCGCCAATCAGCGCCACGTAGAGAGCCATTACGCATGTGAGGACGTGTATCGTGGGAAGCCATTCGCGCAGGCGGAAATAGCGGATGACATAATAGGCGAGAAGCCCCGGAAGAATGAAGGCGTCGATAAGCTGCTTCGTGCCGCCTAAGGGGTTCTCCAGGTTCCGCAGGGAAACAAGTGCTGCCGCGAGGAAAAAGCCCCATGCCACAGCTGTATTTCTCAGGGCCCCGGGCAGGAACTTCCCAGCATGCGGAAACCCAACAATCATTGCGACTATCAGGAGACCAATGAAGCCGCGGTCCAAGGACATGAGCTTCGATGCTCCACGCCACCACGTCAGGTAGTAGTAGCCTAAAGGAAAAATCAGAACCCAGCCGAGCACGAACAGGTCGGTTTGCCCATAGATTGCCAGGGCAGCTACACAGACCCCTGCCGCGAGGACTATGAGGGCGGCCACTCCAAGCGCCAAGAGCCTTTTCGGCATGAGCAAAAAAGCGACTCCGCTGACCGCTAATAGCGGCAACGCATACCACACATACCCAAGGTTGGGCCGGAAGCTTTTCGCCAGCGTAATCATATGCAAGCTTCTTGCTGCTGGTGCCGCTACCTTCCTCAACTAGCAATCCGAAGCTGCGCGTCCACGGCCGGGGCGGGAGATTGGTGCGAAGGTCTGATGTACTCCTTCCACCAGAGGGCGAGGTTGAGCAAAAACCAGGCCTGGGGGGCTCGTCTAGGGTCCTGCGCCAGGTCCAGGACTGTCTTACGATCCAGAAAATCGGTTTCCTCGCAAAATGCCGCCAACTCGCGACGGGCGTAGTTGCCGAGCTTATCGTTGAACCATTCATAGACCGGCACTCCGAACCCTTGTTTCTTCCGGTCGATCAGTTCGTCAGGAATGACCCCGCGCACAGACTTTTTTAAAATGTACTTTAGCTGGCCGTCACGCGTTTTCATCGCTGCGGGCACGCTCATTGCCAGTTCGACGAATTTGTGATCGAGAAAAGGTACACGACACTCGAGACTGACGCCCATACTCATCTTGTCCACACGCATGAGGAGTAATTCGGGAAGCCGCATATTGAGATCCAGGTAGGTCATCCAGTTCAGATGTGATTTCTCCCAGGCCTTCTCATCGAATCTCTGTCGAATCGGAAGCAAGGCGCGCCACGAGGTTAAGTCGACGAACTTCTGGCGAAGCCTGGGTGAAAGCAACCGTTTTTTTTCATTTTCGGTAAAAGCTTCGGTGCCACCCCAGAACACTGGCTGTCCGTCGACGCCGCGGCGCAGCCATTCGTAAGGCCAGCTTTTCCCTTTCCCCAGCAGTCGGAGTAAGCCTATACCCAGGCTCTTCAACCCGCGGGGAACGGGAAGGTCATCGCATTGTTGCAGGCGAAGCTTAAGTTTCCACATAGGGTAGCCCCAGAACAATTCATCTGCGCCCTCCCCGACCTGACACACGATCACGCCATGGTCCCGAGCAAGTTTGGAGACGTAGTAGACAGGAACACAGACCGGGTCGGCAATAGGTTCATCCTGTAGCCGGACCATGTCAGGCAAGAACCCGATCAGGTCATTCTGGGTAAGAATTCGCTCGTGATGATTCGCGCCAACTTCTTCAGCCATGCGGCGGGCAAATTGCAGCTCATTCGGATAGCTCCCGTAATCACCATCGTAGCCGATGGAAAAGGTTTGGACGGATTGGTCCTCACCTTCGGAAAAGAGCGCCGCATTCGTACTCGAGTCGATGCCGCCAGAGAGGAACACACCGGCGGGAACGTCGCTGACTTTGCGAAGTTGTACCGCGACACGCAGTTCCTGAAGAAGAAGGTCCGTAATCTCCTCCTCGGAGACACCCACCAGCGGTCTCGTATGGTCCCAGACATCCCAATAGCGGTGCTCTTGAATATGACCGTCATCTCTCACCCGTAACCATGTGCCTGGCGCAAGTTTCTGAACCCCTTGGAACAACGTTTCCGGGACGGGTGTTGTGAGGAAAGAGAGATAATGATACAAAGCCTCTTCATTTACCGCTCGTTGCTGGCTGGGATCAAGAAGGAGAGCTTTGATCTCCGAAGCAAACACGATGCGACCATGGTGGATGCTGTAGCACAGTGGCTTGACGCCGATACGATCTCGGATAAGCCAGAGTTCATGATTCCGCTCGTCCCACAAGGCGATCGCGAACATCCCCCGAAACTTATGGACACAATCTATTCCCCACTGCTCGAACGCATGCAAGATGACTTCCGTATCAGAATGGTCGGTCTTCCAGTGATGGTTACCGATACTGTTCAATTCTGTACGAATGGCGGAGTGGTTATAAATCTCTCCATTGAAAACGATCCACAGGGAACCATCCTCGTTGCACATGGGTTGTGCCGCGCGATTTGACAAATCAATGATGGACAAGCGCCGATGGCCCAGTCCCACCCGATGATCCTTGGAAATCCAAGTGCCCGCTCCATCCGGTCCACGGTGTACCATCGCATCTCGCATGCGCGTAATGTACGGTTCTGTAACTTCAAAACTTGAGTTTCTGAACGAAAGGGCGCCTGTTATGCCGCACATATGTACCTACCCCGTCTCAATGAATTTCGTCGCGAATATTGCTGCGTATCTCAGCGCCGACCGGCGCAGGTCAACGAGCAACTTCTTGGATTTCTCAGGCTGCTGATAGCCGCCCCGGTGCGGTTTTGCGCACGAGTCCGTTTCGTGTGCGAATCAGGTACACACCTTGGAGTAGGCCTTTCGCCAGGTCCGTCAGGGTGATTGCATTCAGGTCCGAGGCCGCAGCCACCAAGTCCAGAAACTTCTCGATGTGGGAAAAATCTCGAATGTCCTTAGTGTGGTTTGTCAGTACAACCGGGACTCTCGGCAAGTGGCTCTGGCGTGCTCGCTCTCGCATTTTTTCCAGCATTCGCGTCAGCTGTGCATAATTCAATTGCGCGATATCAGAGATGTAGAGTGCCTTGAAATGGGCCTGCACACGCCGCGTGAACTCTACCAGGGCCGACCTCTTGGGACCGGCGTACTTCCATTCGTTGTAACCCGCTACACGACCATCAACCGGCGCCGATGCTCGCAATCCTCCGCCGCCGAGTCCCAACTTCAGCTTTGCCCTGGCCCCAAGCCTGCAGATGTCCTGCCCGATCACAAACAGCATGCCGGCACGAAATTGGTTTGTCGGTATGCAAATAATTGGCTGTGGCTCTTGCGCCACTTTGCGCGCATCATTCATTACCGGGAAATATGGTAGGAAGGCTTCTTCGCAGCAGGTGTAATCGCATTCAATGCGGCGCGTGTGGTACCTGACGCCCGCTACCACGCTTGTGTCGAATAGGATACCAAGATCCGCCAGTATCGGCAGGATGTACTCACTTGGTGCAATGACCCACGAACCCGCTCGGAACGACACACACTTGTAGTTCGGGTTGAGGGGGCGTAGAAGCTGTTCAAGGTAAACCTTGCCGGCGGCAACCATTTCACGTATATGTTCAGGGTCGTGTTTCAATAGGGACCATTCGCTCCGCAGTACCCACTTGCCGTTCTCAAAAGTGGCGTTCTCCCATTGCGGATGCAAATGAAGCTGAACGTCATGTCGCTGTAGAAAAGTTTCTCGGACTACCTCGTCCCACTCATCTGCGAGTTTCGCCAGTTGTGGATGGAGGCCCTCCCATCGCCTGAATGTGAGCTGCTGCATCAGTTCAGCGTTAAAGGACGCCCGCATTCCCCGTTCCTTGAACAAGCGGGCCAAATGTCTAATCGGCTCGAACTGGAGCTTCCAGGGATCCCCGGAACCGTCACCTCGCAGTTCCCAATCGTCGACGAAAGCGATATCAATGGTTGGCTGTGAATGCACTGGAAGGCCTCGAGTCCAAACACCAAGTGCGCCACGTCACAGCCGGTCTCTCTCGAAGAGGGGCTCACGGCACCGACCGCGTGTGGTGCGGAGTGTCAGTGGATTACCTGGTACAGGACTGTATTTGCGGACGATTGGACCGGCCGAAGCATGCGAGGTACGGGATAACGAAAGTATTGCCTGTTCACCATCAGGAGGAAATCATAACCGCCTAAAGGGATACGCTCAAACGGGTTCGCTGTGGCGGTAAGGGGCGCCTTGCTGACATCCACCTCGTACAACTGACTATAGACCCCCGCCGGCACCAGACTCTGGTACTCGGGTTTTACTCCCAGCGGCTGAAGCCCGTCATAAGCAAACAGGGAGTTAATCAAGACTTGTCTCCTCACGACTGCCATATTCGGAAAGTGTCCAAGAGGAGGATTGTTGAGTTGTGGAAAATTCAATTCGCCAACTGCGGCCGCTACTTTGGCACCCCGAGGTATTTGATCAATCACGGCGAGGTTCTCGCCAAAAACCGAGCTGGCGCTAGACCAGTTTTGAACGACCACAACCGTTCTGACAAGAAAGGCCAATGCGATGACGGCGAGAAAATATCGCTTAGGAACATTCCATTCCAGACTGCACGCCAGGATCAAGAACAATGCCGGTATCAAACGACGAGCCACACCTTGCGAGCCCAGGAGCTGTGAGTTGATAACCCAATAGAGTAGGGAAAGGGACACAAGCGCCACGTACATTCGGGGGTGTAAGTGTGCCTTGCGCAGCAGGAGCCCCAGTCCAATTGCCGCCATGGCCAGAAGAAAGGTCGCCGCATCGAGCGCTATCGCATAGTTATTAAAAGCATCCACTAAGCCGATGAGGCGATTCTTGAGCTCCCAGGGCTCGAACGGGGTAACACGATGACGGGTGGGGCTGAACAGCACAAACAGCAGGAGCGGCAAGCCAAGTGCGGTGATCGCGGCGATCACGGCATTCCGCAGAGCACGATAGTCCTTCTCTTGCGCAAAGCTATTGACCTCATATCCGAAGATGAGTATCCCGAGAATCCCAAATCCGCCCAAGTGGCTGATAAAGACGGCCATCGCGAACATGACCAAGATCACGCAACGAATTCCAAGCGATTTTTGGCGGGTTGCGACCCAGAGGGCAAAAGTAACCAGCGCTAACCCAACCGAGAAAAGATAATTCAGCATACCCCAAAGAAACTGCCGGTTGTAAAGCAGAAGAAAACACGAAAAAGGAGCGTACGAAAGACCACCAAAGAGCACCCGGTGTAAGGCAAAACAGCCGACGACGAGCAGCACGAGCGTAAGCGCTGTAAATATGAGCATTGCCCGCTCTACCGACATGAAGTGCGCGAGCTTCGGTACGATGATATCCAACGCAAGGTTAGGAATTAAGTGCCAGTGGATCTCGTAGTAGCGTTGCAGGGGAGGAGAGTTATCGAAGGAACTGATGATGTACATTCGAGCCAAGTGATTTGGGTAATCGGCGAGAGGTAGCGGAGAACATGTGAATAACGGAGAGAAAGCAACCGCCAGGAATACCGTGAGCAAAGCCATGACTGTCGCCGGCCGGACTTCTCTGCCTAAGTTAACTCTTGCCGAATGCCGAGGCGTATGACGAACCGGACCGTGGCCGCATTCTGTGGCAGGGCTGTCGATAGCTCGAGTGTCACTGTGGCACGATGATAGATGCGTGTAGCTCAATATGGCCACTTAGATTCGCCGACTGTGCTGATACTCGGCTTGTCGCCTCACGATTAGGAACACTTAGTGAACAAGCACGAAGCAATCCGAAGCGGGATAGCTCCCTTTCCGTCACTGGGCATAGGGCGCCACCTGGATGGCGCTGTTGCGAGAATGTACCTGCGTATCATTGGACACGTACAGGACCAGCGCTACGCGTTCACCGTACCCGTGAAATTCATTCTCCTGCGCTTTGCGGTAGCTTGCAGCAAGTGATGCCATGATGTGCTGTCTCAGTTCGGAAGTGAACGAGAAGTTATCGTGGAACAATACTAGCCAGATACGGTGGTTGTGCAAAGCGCCAGACGTGAACAAGTTGGCTGGCGGGGGGGGCATGTAAGCCAATACATTTGGATCGTGGTTCTCGTCTCCGAACGCTGGATAGGTTACTTCTATATCCTGACCTGCAGTATTAATCCACCCGTTGTACCTCTCGCGGTAATAATCAAACAAAAGCCGTCCAGGCGCGACAAAGAAGATAATCGAGTCTCCTGGACGGGCTTGAGTCAGAAGGCAATCGGTCGCCATTCTCCATTCATGGTTGCGCGAGCGGAACTGGTAATAAGTTGGCAATGCGTACAGTGACAGGATGACGATGCCGACAACTGCAGTAGCCGCGGTCCATCTAGGCATTGAGTTAAGTCCAATGGCTACCAACAGCGCCAGACCCGGCAGGCAGACGAGAAGGTACTTAGACACAAAAATAGGCTTCACTATCGACACGGCAACAGCCACAGCTATCGGGACAAGCAACCAGGCAAATGGTACCCCGGATCGCCACGCCGCACATGACCTGCCAGACCGCCAGACTTTGACGCTGCACACGAGCATAACCAAGCAGGCTACGAAGTAGCTTATGAGCAGCGGTGCGCCTGGAAGCGCCTCCCTGAAGGTGGGGCGCGGGGAGCTGGGGCTGGTGACGGAGCTGATGTTGCCGGCAAGCAACCAAAAAAGACCAGCTATATCGCGCCACGTCGGCTTGGGTACCCAAGCGAGAGGCGCCATCGGCTCTCGCATTCTTGCGAACAGAAGAATGCCTAGGGGTATTACGAGGACACCGATCGTTGCAAAACTTGTGACAACTCGCCTCCAACGGCGTTCTCGCTTCGGGAGGAACAGCAGAGAGACGCAATGGGATGCTAAGACCAGTCCGGCAAACGCATGAACATACACCGCCAACACACTGGTCAGAACATAGGCGCACCAATTCCGCGCTGTTGGCTGTTCCACGCTCTTGACAAAAAACAAAGACGAAAGAGTGATCAGCAATACAACGAGGCTGTAGGCTCGGGCTTCCTGTGAAAACCGGATGTGAAAGCCATTGACGGCGATTAATAAACTGGCCATCAGTCCTACTTGAGCGTTCACAAGGCGCTTGCCGAGCATGTATAGCGGCGGTATTGTGGCGAGGCCCAGCAGCACAGAGAGGAGCCTCACAGTTGCCTCGCTGTTGCCGAGGCGCATCCATGCGTGCAACAGCGCGTAATACAAACTCGCATTCGAGTCTTGATGGAATACCACCCAGAGGACTGAGGCCCACGGCATTCGAGAGGTCCCTATGCTCCACATTTCGTCGAGGCAGAGGCTCATGCTGCCGAGAAACGGAAGCCTGAGCAGCAAGCCCGCGAGCAGAACAGCTCCCAGCAGCAGAAACGTTTTGTTGTGCAGCGCAGTTTGTGTAGGCATCGAAGTCGGCTCTGGACAGCGCACGTTTTCCCCGCATCCCATGTTTTGATTGCACACCGGTTTCCGACTGGCTAAGCTTCTTAATTCGCGCCACTACATCTCTGGTGATACTAATGCGCGGGGCTTGCTGTGGCAGCAAGCTCATGCATCGATTTCTACCTGACGGCTGAAAGCGCGAAGCAAGTCGACCCCGTCCCACACGCGAGAAAACATTAACGACTTGCCAAGCGCGACAACTCTGTCAATTGCGCGTGTGGGCAGGCTGTGCGCGAATTCGTCCAGTTCAGCACGGTCAAACCCAAATACTGACATGGTCTGGTCTTTTGGTTGGATGAGCGGCAAAAAGTCCTGAAGTCGTTCACACTCGCGTTCGAGGAACATTCCGCCTCCGCAATGCAGCTCGCGAAACCGTTTCGCGTCGCTCTTGAGGTGTGCGCGTGAGGGTACCTCGTCGACTGAAGAAAGAATCGTATCAACCTCGCCCTGCGCGGCATAAGCGTACATTGTCGTCAATCTTGTAATGCTGGCGGCTGCGGGACGATGTACTCCGCGTTCGGCCACGTATGCCTTGAGGGCCGGCCAGAACCGCTGCTTGGCGTCGTCAATTTCCCACGACGCACCGATCCACACGATCATGCGAGGTGATGAACATGCCATCTGATCGAACCAGAACGAGTCCGCAAAGAAGTCCCTTATCAACTGGCGGAAACCTGGCTCATCCTGTCGAAGCACCGCCCTAGCTTTCATGGCAGCAAACGAAAACCGGTCAGCGAAAACGATTTCGGTAGCAAGCGGCGGCAACGGCACCTGCCGCAAACGTGAAATCGCCTGATCGCCGCCCCACAGTACACGGATCTGACACTTTGCGGATAAGGCCTGCGCCAAACCCTCCTCGTGCTCGAAAGACAAGACTAGGCTGCGGTCCCGAACGGCGGCAAATTCCGGACATGCAAGGAGATGGTTCAAAGTGGCCATCAACCGCATCGCTTGCTCTCCACGACGCGTTGAGACGCGTACGATGTTCAGATTGCCGGCCAACAGCGCCAGAAACCACGAATATATGAAGATCGAATCGACGTTTGACGGCGCAAAATGCAGAGCAACTCCCCGGGGCAGGAACACCCGGTCGCCGCGCTCGGCGTTGAACTGGTCCTTCATCTCGGCAATGCGTGTTCTTCGCATCCAATGTCCGAGCGCCATTAGTTCGGGATGCGAACGCATACTTGCATCTCTTAGAATCGCGTGGGAGAACGCCGCGATGAAAGCGACGACCTCGGGTGCGAACGGCTGCAGGGGACGCATATGATCCATCCGCTGAAGATGTCCCGTCCAATTTTCCTCGGAAGGATACGGTGCCAGAATCTCCACGGGTCAGAGCCTCTCCTGATAAGTATCACTGCAGCCCCTCAATTCGGCGTGCGGAAGACGGCCTTCCACCATAAAATACTTACCTTTGCGGTCACAGGGACAATCATCCTCCCCTAAGATGAGGCCGAGATCTTCGGTAAGAAGCACGTGTCCCGGATAACTCCTGGGAATATTACTCATCAACTGCAACAGCCCGCGGGCGCCAAAGGGCAACGGCCGGAATGTTTCGGGATGCCGAATGAGTACGTCCGCGTAAGCAGGCGCATGAAGATTACCTTCTGCGCATTCGATAAAAATCGAACCTGTTTGCTCCACCAATCCGTAGTAGTTGTAGACGTGCCTAACACCCAACTGATCGCGCATGCACCTTTTGAATTCTTCATTGGAGACTTGCTGGTCTGTCAGCTTCTTCCACCCACCGCCGTGGATGAGGATTCCATCGCTCAAATCGAGTTTTCCACGCTTTAGGCTTTCCTGGTAAAAATACTGCCAAATGATGAACGTGAAGCCGAAGACGAGGAGGGTCTCACCCTTATGCCGGGAAGTGAAATCCTGAAGCGCGTCCCAGTTCACTTCCATTGCGTCGTTCAGCAAATAAAGATGATCACAGCCAAGTTGGGAGAAGCCCCGGACAGCCGCAGCGCGAGCTGAAAATGCTTCTCGCTGGTTGATGGTGTTGACATTGTCGACGATGACCATGGGAACTCGCTTAGAACCGAGCAAAGACTTCATAATGGAGAGCAGTGCTCGTGTCTGTGCTCCCGCCGTTGACATGTCAAGGAATACCTTCGAGTGTCCTTGCGAGCTAGTCCCGCTTGAGTGCATTGTCTTTACGATCTCGGTAGGCGGAACACTCACCAGATCAATAGTTTTGAAGAGACGCACAGGTATTGCCGGCAGTTCCTCGATTGAGCGAAAAAGAGTCTGACCCGCGAAGGCCGCGCTCAGAATGCGGCGATACGGCTCACAGTGTTCAGCATGCCAGTGTGTAAGCTCGTTAAGCTCATTCAGCAAACGTGCGCGCTTGCTGCTTGCAAGCTCATCATATGGAGCTGCGGCAACCGACATTGTCTCTGACGGATGAATTGCGGAGATCACAGCGCCAAACGCGTGCCCAGGCTTTCGGCAAGAGCGGGATAATCGATTTTGCCGGTGATGGTCTGCGGAAGTGGTTCGATGCAGAGTACTCGGTAAGCCGTCTGGTGTAAGCCATAAATGCCGCTCAGGACTTCTACGACGGGCGTCTTATCGCTAGCGCGCTCCAGGGCAACAAGCAAGTTATCATCACTGCCGACGCACGCCACAGAGTTGCCCGTCCTCTGCCGAAGCATGGCCTCGATGTCGTCGAGGTTGAAACGCTGACCGAAGATCTTAACGAACCGTTTCATACGGCCAACTATGTAAAAAAAGCCGTCTTGATCTCGTCTGGCCACGTCGCCAGTGTGTAGTTCACCGCCAAGTTGGTCTCCTTTGGCGAGATCGGATTCATCCTCGGCATAACCCAGCATGACATTGGGACCGCGGTAGATCAGCTCACCAGAACTCGGATCGAGGGTCATCGTGCCGCCGGGGATGGGTTTACCAATTGATCCAATTCTTGACGCCAACAGTTCGGGGGGAACATAGGATATTCGAGCTGTCGCTTCCGTCTGGCCATACATGACGAAGAACCGCCAGCCCCGTTGCGATGCAATGGAATGAATTTCTTCAATATAGCGCGGATCAAGACGGCCACCTGCTTGGGTCAGAGTGCGTACACTCGCCAGGTTGTCGCTCTTCAGCAACCCCATCCTTAGTAGCATCTGGTAGGTGTACGGAACTCCGACAAAGGAAGATGCTCGGTGCTGGCAAAAGAAGGTCCAGAAGTCACGCTCGGCTACGCTCTTGTCAGTCAGTAGAATGGCGGCGCCCGTCAGGAGGTGACTGTTGATGACTGACAGACCGTAAGCGTACGACATCGGGAGGCTCGTGATCGGCCGTTCCTCATGGTTCAGGGAGAGGTATTCGGCGATTGAGGCTGCGTTGGCGGCCACATTGCCGTACGAAAGACGCACGAGCTTAGGGCTGCCCGTCGATCCCGAGGTTGACAGCAAAAGCGCCAGGTCGGAGTGAATTAATCGCTCGCATACCCGATCTCGGAGTAACAGGCAACGATCGGCACTAACGGGGTGATACAGCGGAAGCCGGCTGTTTCCGGTGGCGCTGAAGATCCAGTCAGGCGCGTATTTCTGGACAATTCTTTCAGCGAGCGACTGCGCCAGGTTCCCGTCCAGCAAGATGACGGCATCCTGCGACTGCAAAGCAGCCAAATAGGCCACCAGCGACTCCGGCGAGTTTTGACACAGTAACAGCCCAAGCCCTTTGCAAGATCGTTGCGGCAAGCTGCGTTTCCACGACCCTATGCGGCTGCGCACATCACCATAGGTCCATACACGACCCTCTGAGCCGATACATGCGATACGATCTCCGGGGTGGTCGTTATACCAGAAACTCATACCCACATCCCGCCATCGATGCCAATAATCTGGCCGGTCACATACGACGCCAGGTCCGACGCAAGGAACGTGATCACACGCGCCACCTCTTCAGGCTCGCCGACACGCCCCAACTTTATGGAGCTCTGCAACTGCTGCATTTTTGCGGAAGGGATGTCGGCGATCATATCGGTCTTGATGATGCCAGGAGCTACAGCATTAACTCGGATGCCGTGCGCGGCGAGCTCGCGAGCCGCAGACTTCGTAGCCCCAATAACCGCTGCTTTACTGGCGGCATAGATCAGGTTGCCCTCGTTCCCGGTGCGGCCGATGAGCGAGGTCACGTTTACGATCGCGCCCGACTTCTGGCGCATCATCAGTCGCGACGCAGATTGCATGAGCCTGATGACACTGTAACTGTTGGTCCGCATAACCTCATCAAGTTGCGCGTCACTGATCATGCCAATCAAAGCTTCCTTTAGCACACCTGCATTGTTGACCAGCACGTCCAGCCGCCCGCAGGTTTTGTGCACCTCATGAAACGCGGCCTTGATTGACTGTGGATCCGAAACGTCCATTGGAACAATGTGCACTGGGCCGTTACCGATTGCGCGGACCTCCTCCGCAGGTGGTTCCAATGCCTCACGCGACCGGGCACTCAGCACAACGGCCGCTCCGCTTCTGGCAGCTTCGAGGGCCGTAGCGCGGCCAATTCCACGAGAAGCGCCGGTAATCCACGCAATTTTGTCAGCCAGTATCACTTAAAGAACCTTTTTTGTTCGTGCCGGCCCAACTCGCGGTCGCGTTTCTTGAGCGCCTAGCGCGACATGCTCGAAAAAACCGAATGTGTCGAACTCAGGGTGGCTATGAAGTTCACCTTCGGCGAATGTTGTTAAATCTGTATCCCGTACTTTCTGAGTATCTCCTTGGCCTTGCCGTAACTGCTCATCCCCAGGAGATCGTCTGTGTCCATTGTCAGGTTGAAGCTGGAATCAATGGCAGCGACCAGCGCCATGTGTGCGATTGAATCCCATTTCGTCGTTCCGTAGCTGGTTTCGTCGGTGATCTGATCTTCTGGAAGAGAAAGCACTTCACAAAAAGCAGCTCGCAGCGTCATTTCGTTTTCTGACATGTCAACCTCCTGGATTTAGCAACCGCCGCATCTCCGCCAGAAACCCGAGGAGGCGACCCGCATTTCTACCGGGAAATTGTCTGCCCGGTTTCTGCCGAGAGCAGAGACTCCGCATCCACTTCTCGTTCGGCAAGTTCGGTGATAATAGTGACGGGCAACTCTGAACGCCCCCGAACAGAAGTGCATAAGCCAAGAAAGACTGATCCGTAGCTTCGTGACATGGGGGCTGTGTCCGCCGTGAGGGCCAGGTGCACAGGGGCGCTGACGACCATTGACACCGAAGAGGGCCCCTCGAAATGACAGGAAACGGTTTGCCCTTCAGCTTGTCGAACCGCTACAGTCCAAGACGAAGCAATGTGCAGATTCAGTTCGAACTCGTGCTCTCCGGCGCCTAAAAGCATGTCTTCAATGAAGATCCTTCCCTCACACAGCCGCAAGCGACGAGAATGCGTGACCTTGCGTTCGCCGTATCCGGAGTGAGAAGCAGCAAGCGAGATGCCAGAAGATGTCAATTCCGATTCAATGGGCGAGACTCGCGCTTCGTTCCCAATGTGGAACAAGCGTTGGGGCTGCCACGAGATTCTATTTTGTTCTATTCCATCTACAAGAACGGTGTTGTGTGCCCCAGTGGACCGAAAATAATTACGTGTCTTCCAGTCGCGAGAGTACGCTCCAGTACCGGAATCGCCGAACAGCTCCTCGCCATTCACTCGCAGGACGACGCTTAGCTTGTCGTTGTGAGTGTGGGACCCTTTTCCGCCGGCCCCGTTTGGAATCGCGAAAAACAAGACTTCCAGATTGTTGTGGCGACCAATGGCAACGCCAGACTCGGGGAATACAGCAACGCTGTCATGGGCGCGGTTTGACAACGACGGATCTTTTGGCGACCTTTCCCTTAATAGTGGTCGGGGTGGTCTTGTTAGTCCATACCACAATGAATCATCAAACGCGAAAGCATCAAAGTCACCAAACAGGGCACTCCCGATGCCAAGGAAGTTGGAAATCGCTAGCGAATGCCTCCGAGAGGACGATACCTCAAGCATCTGGTCAAGATCATCCAGAAGCAGTTCCACCCGGCCATCATCACAATCCCCAATATGAGGTATCCTACCCATTGGATCGACTAAGGCCGCGGCGAATCCATACATCTTCCGTAATCGCTCGACAAATGCCGCGTCGGCATTAGCGCCAGCTTGTTTGATCAGCAGAAGGGCGCAGGTAAACATCTGGGCTACCAGGACATGGTAACCAGTCGACGCTTCGTAGTCTGCGCCATCGTCGTATGTCTGGTGGAGAATTTCCTTTTCAACAAGTGATTGATAGTGCTGTCGTCGCACTTTCATTCCGATCCCGTCGAGAAACGTCGTGAGGCACAGCAACCCGACAATATTACTGAGATAGTGATTGCTGCGGCTGAGATATGAAAATTCCAAGTGCCCTTCTATGTACAGCAAGTGCTGCCACAAGGAGCGAGTGACCTTTTCGAGCCACGCCTGCTCGTCTTCTCGGATGGGCCACAGCAGGTCGAGCAGCAAGCAAATGCTGATCGCTCGAAGCGCCACTTCCATGGCGATCGTCCAGTTCACGCCCACTCCGACCGGGTTGTGATCGATCCAATGCGACACGAGTGAAATGGCGCGATCTCGGTAGCTTCGCTCGTTCGTGAGCCGATGAGCTTTGGCGAGAACCGGCAAGAACTGCAACCGAGAAAGCTCCCAGGGAACTTTCACGTCGGAGCCGTCATGCGCGACGATTTGGATGAGCGATGCATCCATTTCTGGCCAACGCCTTCCAGATACAAAATCACAATTCCAATCGGGCAGCATGCCAAGGTTTACGGCACCACATCCCAGGACCGGGAACCGCCCTTCTAGGAGCAAATCAGCAGAACCAATGAAAGTTCTACGCGCGGTTTCACTGCAGAGTTGGCCCGATGCCCGGAAGTAGCCGATGGGGCGGAAAAGAACTGGACAGGTTCCCTGCTTCAGCTTTCCTAGAGCTTGCTTTTTCTGCCACCCTTTCCTGGCACGCCACACCGCCTCGCGTACCAGATCAAGGGGACATTCACTGCGGAGAAGAGGATAAAGGGGGAGGCGCATATTTTCATTCGGCGGTACACCGCCTCAGAGCAAAACCAAATCAGGTTTGTGAGAAACTACGACGCTGTAGTTGGCAGTTCGTATTTCGCTGGCCTGCCGGCGGCGAGGAGCACTTCGGCGATGCGCCTGCTTGCGTGGCCATCCCACAAAGGGGGGACTTGGCCGCGCTTTCCGCGACCGCCAATGATCAACTCCAACTCTATTCGAAGACGTTCTGGGTTTCGTCCAACCAAAGTGTTAGTGCCCAAAGTTACCGTAACCGGGCGCTCGGTATTCTCGCGCACCGTGAGACAAGGCACTCCCAGATAGGTGGTCTCTTCTTGGACCCCGCCAGAGTCCGTTATCACCACAGTTGCGTCGCGTTGCAGGGCTATGAACTCCAAGTAGGGAATGGGATCCAAGAATCGGAGCCTCGGTCCATAGCCAGTCCGCTTTAGCTGCTTTCGGGTCCGTGGGTGTACAGGAAAAATGACCGCCAAATCCTGAGAGCTGTCCAAGATCGAATCTATGATCTGATTCAAAAGCATGGGATCATCAACGTTAGCCGGGCGATGAAGCGTGATCAAGGCGTAGCGCTCATGCAGTCTGTCGGGGCAATGATGATCCGCTACCGGCAAGAGGCGAATCAGCGTGTCTATCATGACGTTACCGACGAAATGAATCCTTTCTGCGGGAACGCCCTCGCCTTGCAGGTTCTCATTACCATCCGTGGACGGCGTTAGCAACAAATCTGCAACTCGATCCGTCAGCAAGCGGTTGATTTCCTCCGGCATGGTGCGATCAAATGAGCGCAGGCCAGCTTCAACGTGAGCCACAGATATCAACAGTTTGGTGCAAACGAGTGCAGCAGCAACCGTCGAGTTCACATCACCGTAGACCACCACCAAGTCTGGTTTGCGATCGAACATTACCACTTCCAAGTGACACATAATTGCGGCGGTCTGCTGAGCATGAGTTCCGGAGCCGACCGCCAGGTTGACGTCGGGGCTGGGCATTCCTAACTGCTGGAAGAACACGTCCGACATGCTGAAATCATAATGCTGGCCGGTATGTACTAGCGTCTGGCGCACGCCCTTGCAGCTATTGAGAGCTGCCATTACGGGTGCGGCCTTCATAAAGTTAGGCCGAGCCCCAACGACGTGGAGAATGTGCATAGAATCAATCGCCTGTCGAGGACGGACTGGACAACCAGAGATCCCCGCTAGTTTGGCAACAAGCTTTCTTTACCAACGGCCATAGATGGCAAGTCCCGTTGCCAGTTGTAAAGCCGTCTCCGCGCTTCGCTTGGCAATGCCCTTACTAGCGCTGCTTGGAACGAAGACGATGTCCTCTGGCTGTAACTTGACATCGGGCGCACGCGCGGCCAGGATCTTTTTCAACGCAAGAGATAGTTCCTGCGGTTTATCACCGCTTCTACGGATCAGTTTGGCGTGATTCAGGGAGGCGCTCGGGTTGGTGCCTTGCGCCATGGCGATTGCCTGCAGGACCGTAAGGTCGCCGTGCTCCATGACGATTCCACTGGGCAATCGCACGTCACCCACCACGTAGACGATCCCTGCCTTCGCCACCTCGATCGTGTCGCCCGGCATGAGTTGCAAGTTCTCTTGCATTGGGCGTTGAGGTTCGTGAGACAAAGCGATCGTAATGGCAGGCTGCGGACGATTGGGGTTTGTGACGGACACAACATTGCCGGCTCTCGGCGTAATTCCACCCGCGACCGAAATAGCTTCCAGTATGGTCTGGATGTTCACCAAAGGATAAAATCCAGGCTTCTGCACTTCACCAAGGACGTACACTCCGCCCGAACCATAATCTTTGACAAACACCGAAAGTTGTGGATTTTTATAGAAATGACCGTGGATCAGCTTCTCCTGGATCAGTTCCTGTGCTGATACTGGCGTCAGTCCAGCAACATGCACTGCACCGATAAGCGGTAGCGAGATATCCCCCGCTGAGCTGACTCGCACTTCCTGCCGAAAGTCGGTGGAGCCGAACATTTTCACTTCGAGTAAGTCACCGTGGCCAATCACCAGATCAGGAACCGCTGGTCCTGTCGGTTGCGTTGCCGAGTGGATGGTCGACGTGCCTTTCGCGTCACCGTTATTTGGCAAGGATTGCGCTTCTAGGTCGGCAGAGACTGCACAGGATAGAAGCGCTAGAGCCGTTGCCAGCATCAGTTCTGACGAGAAACAAAATCGGAGTCGCATCGCAAAAAACCTCACAACGGCAGGTCGGGTCAAGGGCGCTTTGCCGTTCCGTATTAGGCGCCGCACACTCAGGCGGCTGCTCGGAGTTCCCGGCGAGAGATGAGGACGGTTGTGTGCTAATGAATGCTTGCACCGAGCATGAATACTACCTGGCGGAAACATCTTTGGTGCAGAGTTCAGGCACAGACGAAGACGTTGCAGGAGGCGAGAGTTGCAACGGAATCGGCTGCCCCTTCACGATTGCTTCTTCAACTGCGATGGTGACTTCTGACACTTCCATAAGTTCTTCGAATGGAATCGGCGACTGATGTCCGTTGCGCATGGCATCGACCGTTCGTTCCAGTTCGCTCCTGTGGCCCTTGTCGCGCCTGGACTTGGTCCGCTGGGTCTTTCCGCCGCGGGTCAGCTCCAGTGCGCAGAAGTCGCGAATGCACGCAGTACTGCCTTCACAGAACACTTCGAAGAGCTCCTTCGGCACCGATTTGTCTCCGTTGGCAAGATATAGAATGTTAGCGATAGAACCATCGCGGAACGAGAGCGAGACCGCGACATTGTCCCGGCTGTAGCGGTTCCCATCCGGGAGCACATTCGAAGTAACGCTAACTATAGGCACTCCGGCGACAAAGCGAGTCCAGTCTACGAAATGACAGAGTTCGCCGATGACCCTGCCGCCCTCACTGCGCTGCTGTGCCCAGTGATCGCGAGGTATGAATCCGGCATTCACCCGCACATGCAGCATCATTGGCTCCCGTCGGCCATCGAAGAAGCCTCGCAACTTCTGCGTGAACGGCGCAAAACGGCGGTTGAAACCAACCATCACAAATGGATCGCGGCCGTTTTCTTTCTCCGACTCACGCGTGAAGCGGATCTCCGCCAACTGGTCACGGTTCACGGCGAGCGGCTTCTCTACAAAAACAGGCTTGTGGTTGCGCAGGGCAGTAATCACATATTGCGCGTGACTGCTGTGCCGAGAAAGGATGAACGCTGCGTCAGTTTCAGCGTCTTGAAGGCCATCGGCCGCACTCACCGCTCGATTGAAGCCAAATGATCTGCGTGCGGATTCCGACCCGACGCCGGAGCTGGTGGCAACTGAATCTAGGGCGATGCCGCGGGTTGAGCGCAACGTGGGAAAGATCATCCCTCGCGCGAAAGCGCCAGCACCGATGCAACACACTCTCAATTCGCCCGCCGTGCGTGGTCGCATAACTTGCGGGGAAGCGCTGGCGGCCGGCACTTCCATTGCCGCTTCGGTGGCGGGATATTCGAGGAGGACAGTGTACGGACCTCTGCTTCTCAATTCCTCGTACGCAGCGCCAGCCTGTTGCACGGGGCAACGTCGCTCGAGGAGAGGATCCAGTTGTAGTGCTCCGGAAGCCAGCAGGTCCAAGAATGCTTCCATGTTTCGCTTTTCCGTCCAGCGTACGTACCCGATTGGGTAGTCAATACCCTCATCCTCGTACTGTGAGTCATAGCGGCCAGGGCCGTAGGAGCGCGACAGAGTCAGTGAGAGCTCCTTAAGATACATCGGGGGCCGGGACACTCCGAGCCCCACTGCTCCAACAACGACGATTCGCCCGCGGTCGCGAGCAATATTTGCGGCAAGTTCAGTCGGTTCGGCGGAAGGCGTCGCAGCCGTGACAATGGCTGCATCGGCTCCGTAGCGCGAAAACTCGCACATCCGCGAAAGCATCTGGCTATCAGCAGAGCAAAACGCCAGATCGGCGCCCAATTGCTTCGCCCTTTGTGCTCTTTCTAGGTCAACGTCGATGGCCACAACGCGGCAGCCTGCGGCTTTGGCAAGCTGAATCGTGAGAATGCCGACCAGGCCTGCACCAATGACGGCCACAGTCTCGCCCAACACTGCCTGACTCTGTCGAAATCCCTGTAGCGCGATGGCTCCGATGGTGGTCAACGCAGCTGCATCCAACGGCACCGAATCCGGGACCCGCACCGCCAAGTTCTTCGGAACGAAGTTGATTTCGCAGTGGCTGGCATACCCTAGACCGCCACAGGCAACGCGATCGCCAGGCTGAAATTCCCGAACGTCCGGGGCCACAGCCGTGACTACCCCGGCGCAGCTGTATCCCAGGGTCGAAAGCGTATTGAGCCTAGACTGCACACGCTGGTAGGCCGCCCGGATCCCTTCCGCCCGTGCAAGATCAAGCGCCTGCCGCACAACATCGGGACGTGCGAGCGCTTTTCCGATGAGCGATTTATCCGCTTGCTCGCGGTGGGCCCGCTCCGTGCCAGTGCTGATCGCGGAGAATGCCGTGCGTACTAGAATTCCGCCCGGGCGCAGCTCTGGCTGAGGCACTTCATGACTGCTCACAGCTCCTGAGCGAAGGTCTTCCAAAACAGCCTGCATTACGATCGCCTTTTCTATTTTTCAGAAGTTGGGGACAAAACAACGGGAGTCTGGTCTAAGAGGCTGCTGAAAACGCGCCGAAGCAACAAGCGGCGCGCAAGAGCATGTGCAAGTCGGGACGTTACACCGCAAGTAATTGTATACTCAGCCTTCGTCAAATCTCTTTTGGCAGCGCTGGTTAGACGACGGGACCTAGGGGTTTCTGGTTGTGGTGAGATTCTGTTTGGCGTCTCCGGGCTGCCGCTTTGTCCAAAAGTGATGAAATCAACACACTTACCTCCTGCGTGCGGAGATCCCAAGTGCCGTTTCTGACGGACGATTGGCGGAGCTGCCGGTCTACCTCTGTATCGCGCCACAGAGCATCCTCTACAGCCGCAATAAACTCCTGGGTCGTCCGGTAAATCCGGACTCCCGAGGTGTGCAAGTATTCGTAAAGTGGCGATATGACGACTGGCTTGCCACTCGCGAGATACTCGCGCACTTTAATGGCACTTCCGTAGCTCGTGAAAACGTTCTGCTGGCTCCAGGGTAATACGCAGACATCAAAATGTCTGAGGTAACGCGGCAATTCCTTGTAGGGCCTGCGTCCCAGGAAGTGAACGTTCGTAGCAGAAATCTGGATTAAGTTCGATTTTGTGCCGATGAAAACCCAGTGCCAATCCGGCCGCAGCCTCGCCACTTCCTCGATCAGCGGCACATCTATGACGTAGTCGATAAAACCAAAGTATCCCAACACCGGTCTTGGAATGGAAGCGATGTCAGCCGCCGTTGTCATGGTTTCTGTGGCAAAGTGCTTAAAGTCGACTGCTTGTTCCAGGAAGAAGCGGTATGGGACATCTGCTTCCTCGAACAGCTTTCTTCCTGAATACAGCACAACCGCCGCCCGGTTTTTCAACTCTTGGTCCATGCCGCGGATGATCTCGCGAGACAAGGCACTATCTTCATTCGCTTCATACTTGTCGGACACCTGGTACACCAGAAGTTTGGCGCCAAGCTGGTCGACCACATCGACGGCGGCGGGTGAAGCTACCCATAGGATCGGTTTGCGCATACCGCACAGCAGCATGACGAGACGTAATTGGAGGATCAGCAGAATTCGATTGATTGCCCGCACGGTTTTCAAACTGAAAAAGGGCAGTACGAAAGGAGTTAGCACATGAAGGCCTTCAGGCACTCTGCGCAACCACCGCAAGTAGCTTTGCAGCTTCCTCCAGATTTTCAAGAAAAAATCAGGATTGGAAATAGACGGCAATCCCAATGTCAGTGAATTCACAAACAGAACCCGGTTTTGTTGTGCCAACCGCTTCATAATGTGATTCTTCGAATGGGGAAAGTGGTACCACCAGTCTTCGCCGGCAAAGCACACAATGGACTCGCCGCTAAGGCCATAATCCATGCTGCCCGCCACGATTGCCCGGTTCTCTTTTTGTGCGGAAGTTGGCATTGGAGCTATCTTGCACGACCGAGAGAAACTAACTAACTGGCGACGGTAACTCGACGTGTCGTTTTACGAGCATGGGGTGGCAAGTTTACATCCAGAGGCTTTTGCGCGGATGTTATTAGACCGAAGACGCCGCGCGCGCAGTGTGAAATAGGTTCTGCAGATCCGTGTCGATATGGCACCGAAACCCGGTACCACGCAGTCAGCGCCTTCCTGATATAGCCTGGCTGCCAGCGCGCCGCTCGCGATTCCTAGGCATTTCATGCCGGCAGACTTTGCAGCGCGAACACCAGCCGCCGAGTCTTCTGCGACCAGCAACTCCTCGGGCCTGACATGCAGGCATTCAGCCGCTAGATGGAAGACAGAAGGGTCTGGTTTTCCCTTGGAAACATCGTCTCCTGTCACAACCCCCCGGAACCGGGTTGCCAAACCGAGTCGCTCCAATATCATGTGCGCCCGATGTTTACTGGCGGACGTAGCGACCGCACTTGCCGCCCCGGCAATATCTAACTCATCAAGGAAGTTGACAACGCCCGCAATTGGCCGCAAACCTGCGGCTGACTGGCCCAAGAACAATTCGTCTTTGCGTCTTCCCAAGCGGAGCATCTCGGTGGTCGGCAAGGTGCCGAAGAAATGGCTCAGAATATCGTCGCGCTTGTGTCCTTCGAGGATAAAATCCAATTCCTCTTCCGTGACGTAGTATCCATTCTCCAGCAGCAGTTGTCTCCAAGCCTGCCTGTGAATGCTATGAGTGTCGGCGATCACTCCATCAAGGTCAAAGATCATTCCGGAGAACACAGCGTTCCCCCTCCCTGCGGCAGACCTGGCCAAGTCGCCTGAGCGATTTCGTAGTTCTGAAAAGTGCCGATGTCCAGCATGTAATCGCAGACTTCGTATGCTGACATGTTACCTATCAGCTTCGGCAGGACGTCATGGCCCAGGTCAGCCGGGCGGCCCTCGGGAATTGCCCCTAACAGGTCAGTGTCGCCGATCAAGATGCCCGAGAAAGCTAAATTACCTGGAGGAGCGGCGGGCTTCTCAACAAACTGCCTAACACGCTTCCTATCGTCTACGGTCACAATTCCGCAGCGCTCGGGATCAGGAACGCGGTATACACCAATTGTGGTGCCTGTGTTTTGCGAGCGGTGAAACTGCAGCATCGACAACAAATTGATGTTAGTGAGTACATCCGCATAGAACACCCAGAAACAAGGTTCGGAGGAGACCCATTTCCGGTTAGCGGCAAGAGTCCCAGCGCTGCCAAGGAGGGCGGACTCTTCAAATAGCGTGACAGACACTCCGTTGTGGCACTGGGAAACGTAATCTCGAACTGCTTGCGCGTGCGCATGCACGTTCACAAGCACTTCCGAGATTCCGCACCGTCGGCATGACTCCAACCAAATGCTGAGCAGTGGCACACCCTTGATCGGCGTCAGGCATTTGGGCCTTGTGTCAGTGAGCGGTTTCAGCCGAGTACCATTGCCGGCTGCTAAAAGAAATGCTTTCAAAGGACGATCTGGTCTTTCTTGCGCTCAGGAACTACAGGGCTGAGGTAGTCGTCATCAGGCCGCGTTCAGGGAGAAATGCCAACGTAGCCCACAATTGGTGTCGCCATCCAGGAACGGATCATTCACGATCACCTGTGCGCCCTCGGATTCAAACTCGAACTTCAATTCCCGAAGATCTCGCTGCGCAAAACTCTCACGGATTGCGGCTTGCTTCTTCTGTTCACAGTAGAGGATGAGGAAACCGCCCCCGCCCGCGCCTGCGATCTTGCCCCCAACGGCGCCGTGTTTCCTTCCGATTGCATACAGGTCGTCAATCGCAGCATTTGAAATTCTTCTGGAAAGCTTCTTCTTGGCCTGC
>Ga0210384_10001420_pt1 | contig 32659 bp, 32 predicted proteins | sample IncBWH2MmetaG_FD_160574 | JGI IMG/M metagenome (GOLD analysis project Ga0210384, IMG submission 160574) | Forest soil microbial communities from Barre Woods Harvard Forest LTER site, Petersham, Massachusetts, United States - Inc-BW-H-2-M | ecosystem: Environmental > Terrestrial > Soil >...
CGGTTGCCCGCTCCACATTGTCGAGGTCTGGCCCGAACGTTTTGCCGTCCGCCGGGAGTTTGTCGGGATAGCCGTGCGCACTATTGTTCGATAAGTTGCTCCACGTTTTCCCGTTCGGCGCGCGTGCGATTCCGTCTCCGGCTGTGAGTGTTTTCGACCGCTGCCCGGAGACCCATTCCACGACCTCGCATAGCGCACGCATTCGAAATCGATGGCTTTTTTCGTTACGGTGTATTATTCTCAGGCCCGGTAAAGTCGCAGAAGGAACCGTGCGAGCCGTCATTAAAACAACTGCCGAGGACCAGTTGAATATCTCGTTCGGACCAAAGGGCGACTTGGCTGCCTCAGTAAATGCGCGGCAGGTTGTCGAGAAACTCCCTCCGGTAAAGTGAGACTGGCTTTACCGGCAAAGATCAAGGCGGATCGAGTAGCCCGTTCAGGCAATCAACCAAGGGCTCAAAGCCATCATTGTTTGATAGAACCGTCGTGACGCCGAATACCGATACCGACGAAGTGGATATACTTCTGTCATGGCCGTGAACAGAACTATCTGAACTTCGGGCATTCTTTGCTTCAGCAGGTTCGCCGCCTCGACCCCGTTCATCTCCGGCATTGCTAAGTCCATTATTACGATATCGGGATCAAGGAACTGGGCCTTGTTGATGGCTTCAACGCCGTGGAAGCTTTGCCGCAGACGCGAAAGTCCGTGTAGCTTTCTATGACAAAGCGGGTGGCGACACGGACACTTTCGCTGTCATCAACAATGAGGATGTTTTTCGTTCGCCGCGAGATGCTGGCTCACGATCCTCTCTCGATTGCACGGTAATCAGCATAGGCCGAGGTTCCTACATGGGCATGGCCCAAAACAAAACCTGAATCCCTTGATCCAAAAGGGCATCCAGTCGAACGGATGCCTCGAGTCAGATGTTGCCGAAATGGAGAATGTGGAATTGTCGGGCGATTTTAGAACTGAATATGTACGGTCTTTCTTGTAAAAAACCGATACAGCGATCTGCTAGCCCCAGCGCACCGCACAACCTGCACCTGAACGTCTAATCTTCGCGAACGTTTGCTCGAATGTCGCATTGGAAGTGACTGGTACGAACAAATTTCCTGCCTCGTGGGGCAAAGAGGTAGTTTTTCCAGTCCTCATTGCCGTGCAAGTGAACAACCTCAACAAAAGCAAACGGCGTGCCAATTGCTCTAGGAGCAGGGGACTGGTCTGCCATGACGAAAACAGTGAGTCCCGACAATTCGTCGGTGTTGGACCGCGGGCTTCTTGAGAAATACCGCAGCAAGGATGGTCTGCGCAGGTACAGGAAGGAAAAGACGGGGCAAGGGACGACACGTAAAGAGCTCACAGTTGTTCTCACTGTTCTTTTTTGTGTCCTGGGATTGGTTCAGATTGTTCCAGCCGTACGAGACGCGATACAGGACAAAACGGGTGATTTGGGCAGGCAATGGATCGTGACGCACTATGTGCTTCGTGGCGCCAATCCTTATCCCATTGCCCTTGAAGCCCTGAGGGATCAATATGGCGCCCTCGCGCCGCACGGGCCTGTCCACCTCAGGGACACGCAAATCTCCGACATTCCCAAGCTTGGACCGAATGCTAAGACGGATCCTGCTGTAGGAACACCGGAAGCGACGTACCCGCCTGGAAGTGTGATGATGCTGGTCCCCCTCGGCCTGCTGCCCATGGGAACGGTAGCTTTCATGTGGGTTTTCTTAAACCTTGCCCTGGTGATTATTGTAGCGTGGGAGCTGAACACGCTAGCTCACTCGGACGAAGTTTCCTGGCTGTTCTTTCTTGGACTGGTCGCAGTCTGGCCCGCCGTAGCCATTTGCATTGAGCGGGAACAGTTCTCGCTACTGTGCCTCTGCTGCATCCTGGTGGCCTTTAGGATTCAAAGCAGCCGACCGATTCTGGCGGGCTTGCTTTATAGCCTTGCGCTGCTGAAGCCCAGTATCGCGATACCGTTCCTTGTTCTTCCTCTGCTGGATGCAGAAACGAGTCTGACAACGAAGATAAGAACTGTAGTGACGCTGGGCGTATCTCAACTGGCGCTGCTTGCCGGTATGTGCTGGATGGTCAGCGAAAATCCAGCTAACCTGCTTGCTGGATGGCTGGGGGTAGCCGGCTACTTCCGTCAGGGCATCTACACCGTTCAGGAATTCATCAATCGTTTGCGGCTAGATGGCTCGGCAGCCGATTTCGGCCTGCAGATCTGCGTTTTATTGAGTGGGATTTTCTTTGCGTACAAGGCACCAGACAAGACGAAGAGGCTGGCTGTTCTTGCAATCGTCTCGTGCATCTGGACCTATCACGCGCGACACGATTTTGTGATTCTTCTGATCCCGGCGGCACTTTTGGTGGTGACGCCAATCAATCGCCGATGGGTCGTGGATTTCGCAGCGCTCGTATTTATGGCCATCGGCCTGTTCGAGTTCGTGTACCACGGGACAGGAACACTATCTGCAGTCTTGCGAATGGCCGCACGACTCAGCATGGCAGCCTTGCTGATAGGAGTAGCGCTCGATTGGCTCACGGCGTTGCGCTTACAGCAACATTCACCAAGCAGGGCCTCTTGGGCTCAGTAGGCGTATCGTTGCAGGACGAGACGGGTACCATTGAATTGACGCCAAAACGGAAAGTAAATTCTGAAGTGACAAAATTGGCGTGCTTTTCCGGCCTCTAAGGGGCGTACACCGTCCATCGTGATAAACTGCCGTTTCCCTACCTTCCGCCACAATCGCAAATTCAATCCATCGGAACAGCGAGTCTAATATCGAGGCTTTCCGTCTGCGCCCCGCGCAAAATGACAGACGAAGAATTGTTGCGGTCTCGGAAGGACGCGCGGTATCTGTGCAGCTCGTGGGCGAATATGGGGAAACCGCCGAGACAAATTTTTGTTGTGCAATTAAATGAGTGTGGAGCGCAGTGGCGAAGAAGGCATCCGGTAGGAAGAACATGACGGGGGAAATCTCCCTTGCCGGGTCTACCGCAAAGGTACGCCCGCTAATACAGGAGGCTACCGATTCCAGCCCAGTAGTAACGGGCACACAATCGGATTGTATGGGGCATATTCAGCTGCATCCGCGCATCAATCCACGCGCCCAAAGGCAGTTAATGCTTGGCGTCGCGGGCATCGTCTGGCTTTGCATCGTCGCCGTTGCTGGCGTGTCCCCTTTTCTCGCCGCGTTGAAATCGAACGTATCGGCCGTCAAAACCCGAGAGGAAGGCGCCCTCGGTCGCTCAGTTTCTATCCACGGCACTACTTATAAATACGAAGTCTTTCTTCCAGCCGATTGGTCCCCCAGACGGAAATGGCCCATTATTTTGTTTCTGCACGGCGCGGGTGAGCGCGGCTCTGATGGATTAATTCAAACAGAGGTTGGAATCGGCGAGGCTATTCGGAAGAGTCGTTCGCGTTTTCCTGCAATCGTGGTTATGCCGCAATGCCCCACAGATCACTGGTGGGCCACAGCGGATATGGAAGAACTTGCGCTCGCATCTCTTAGTGAAGCCTCCAAGGAGTTCAAGGGTGATGCGAAACGCATCTACCTCACCGGTCTGTCCATGGGCGCCTACGGTACCTGGGACATCGCTGCAAAAAACCCCCACAAGTTCGCGGCTATTGTGCCCATTTCCGGGGGAATTGCTATACCGGAAATCGAAAAACACATGCATCCAGACCTGGCAAATGCAAGCTATCCCGAGGAGCCCGCAAGCTACGCGAACGTGGCCGCAAAAATCGGCAAGACGCCCGTTTGGATTTTCCATGGAGCGGATGACAGAGTCGTTTCGCCGAACAGTTCCAGGAAAATGTTTGCCGCGCTACGGGAATCTGGGGCCAACGTGCGCTATACGGAATATCCCCATGTTGGTCACGACGCCTGGGAAAAGGCTTACGCCGACCCGGAGCTTACAACCTGGCTCTTCTCCAAGTGCCTCTGAGCAGAAATCCTGAATCGCACATTCCACCTCTCCTGCGACGCGCGGCTGTGATCAAAGCGGGGAGATCTCAATGGGTCGATGCAACACCATCTGGTATAAATCTTCTCTTCCGAGGTGGTGTCTATGGCCCAAGGGAACGGACGGGACTTTCCGCGGCGCAGAGGACCGAGGTATGGTGCGTTGGAAGACGGGACAGTCGCTGCAGGAGATCGGGCGCGCGTTCGGCAGGGTCACTCGTCAATTCGCTGTCTGGTCTCGCGTCACGGGGGGGTTTGTTCCGGCAGTCCGTTGGCGGTCGCTCCTCGCGCTCAATCGGGACTTGAATGAAATCGTGAGTCAAATAGGTGGCCACGCGTTCCCCGCGCTGTGTCGCGGATTGGTGTGGGGTTGAACGATGAGTGTCCCAGGGCTTGAGCGGTGTGCGAGTAGCAGCACTCCTCGTCAATCCTCCCAGGAAGCCGTATGCGGTAATGCCGCTCGTACGGTTCTGTGCGGGGGGCGATCAGCGATGATCGTCCCTACCGCGACCACTAGCCAGCCATCGATGAGCCCTGTTATCGACACTAGCTTGACTGTGGTGCTGCAAATAACGGACATGTGGATATGTCACGCCGACCGCCATAGAAAAAATCGAAGCGAATGGCACTCGTGGCCGTGGCCTTTCGGGATCTCCTTGCTACTGCAAATCAATACTTGCGGCCAAGCAAATCGTTCCCGCTCTTCAAGAGCCTACTAAGCTGGCAAAACCTTTCTCCATAGAAGTTGTCTTACTTTCGATTTCATGTGGAATCGATCTAATACTGCTCCTGTTTTGATCGACAATACGTTACAAGCGTGATAAATGCTGCTTGCGAGCTGAGGATACGCTCGGCGACTGAAAAGCCATGCACTCGCTTCCGGATAGCTTTCCGTCGCGAAATACTCCTGCCATTTCACGTAATTGCCAAAATCATAAAACTGAGGCGAGTTTTCCTTGAACAGGTCTTCCAGAACAAGCAGGAGAAGGACTGAGCCGACACTATAACTGCGCCACCGATAGTCAGCTCCCGCAAATTCCGTATAGAAGCGTGAGCCATATTGCTGTCCCAGGATAAAGGAACAAGGGATATCGCCGCATTTCAGAAGATAGGATCGCAAGCATCCGCGCTGCGCCAAGAACTGTAGCTTGGACCTCACGACGTCAGGATCACGCAAGCCCCAGCCGTGATCGAACTGCCAAGTTCTCTTGGAGACGCCACAGGTAGCCTCCAAGAAGGCATCTATCTCGGATGCTTTTGTGACTCGCATCAACTCCACGTTGCCGCGCTCTCGCAATTGCCGAAGTTCCCTTAACCGATTCTTTCGCGTCTTTGCGGTAAACTTACCCATGTAATTCTCAAAAGTCCCGTTCAAACGAATCAACTGGTGAGGTACCGATCCATTTCGCTTGTAGAACTGAAACGATTGGCGAATAAAAGTGCTGTTCTGAAGGTAATTCCAAAAGAACGAGTTGGTGTTTACATTGTTCACATAAATTGCGTCGGGGTTCGAGCTCAGAACTTGTCGAAACAGCACGTCATAGGCCAATTCTTCCGCCGGCATGTTGTGTGTGCTCTGCAGACATAAGATGCGCATGGGAAACTTGGCCGTCTGGAACTCGCCAAGTCCGCAAATTAGCTGCTGTTTGTCGAGGGCGAAGGGAACCACGCCAACGATTTCGTCATCTTTCTCCAGGAGGTAGGCGCGGACGTTTTCCTTGTTTCTGGCTTTTGGGTGTGCGCAAGGCTCTGCAAAGTCGAGTTGATCCAGGTCGGAGATCGTGCTTCCTGAATGTTTGAAATGCTCTGCGATCCATTCGGGATCACTGTGAAGTGAATGGTCAGGAAAGTATGCATTGCACTCTTTCCACTGCTTCGCACACAAGCTCAAGGCGTCTTCGAGCCGAATTTCATAAATTCCGTAGGACATTCTTCATCCTTCCAATCGCATGAAGATTCTAAACTTCGCCCGTTATGTGGGTCCCGTTGGAGCGACTGATGGACTAGAATGCAGGGGCCATCCGCAGGCAACAATGCAACTAAAGTGGGAAAGGATGAAACTAAAGTACTAGCTTAGTCCTGGTAAGTTCTATAGGACCTCATGCGCCGTCAGCGCATCACCTAGCATGAAAATGTGGTTCAGGGGAGCATCGAGAGACGGGTCAGTCTATGGTACAAGCATCGTTGGAAGGCGATTGCTTGGAGGTCGGAATTCTCCCTGTGATGACACAGATCCCGCTATAAAGACTGACCCGCGCCGGTAAAGGTATCACCTGTTGTCGCACCCGGAAACGGGATGGACGCAGAGCAGTGTCTGCAACAGACCTGCGGCGCAGCAATCGCCTCCGCCAAGGAGGTGCCATGCAAACCCTGGTGGAACGTGGTTGTGGATTGGATGTACATCAGGCCACCGTTGTGGCCTGCCGCCTGCTGATAAGTAACGCATCACTCGCGGTTCGATCGGAAGGCGTTATCTAAGGAGTGTTTTCGTATCTAAGCGGATCAGGGTTGCACCAAAATGGTGCAGTTGGCTGTCTTCGTCTCTCGTATCTACGTCCGCGCAACGCTGAACGCCCTCTTCATCTCTTCAAGGCACTAGCTAGTGCTTTATCTCCGCGTCGTGCTCTTTTGCGCCTTCCGCCATGATTTTTTCGATCTGGTCCACTTCGCGCGGCAGCTTCTGGCTTAGCAATTCGTATCCCCCTTCTGTCACCAGCACATCATCCTCGATGCGCACGCCCAAATTCTCCTCTGGAATGTAAATCCCCGGCTCTACGGTCACCACCATTCCTGACAGCAGCGGCTTGCAGTAATCCAATCCTGGATCGTGTACATTCAGTCCAATCGGATGGCCCAACCCGTGAATGAAATATTGCCCCAACGGTTTCCCGTGCTGATCCTTGCCATGCTTGTCGATGTATTCGTACGCAATCGCCTGCAAACTGTTCTTGTTACCTTTGCAGCCCATGATCGCGCCGGGCTTCAACGCCGCCAGCGCTGCATTCTGCGCGCCCAAAACAATTTCGTAAATTTCCTGCTGCCGCGGCGTGAATTTGCCATTCGCGGGAATCGTACGGGTAATGTCCGCAGCATATCCCGAATATTGCGCGCCAACATCCAGCACGATGATGTCTCCATCCTGAATCCTGCGGTCCAACTTGTCGTAATGCAGCGCCGTGGAATTCGGCCCGGCTCCGACGATCGGCGCGTATGCTTCCGCCTCCGAACCGCCCATCGCGTGCACGTAAACCATTTTTGCCGCGACTTGATATTCCCACAGGCCGGGATGCGTCATGCGCATAGCCGCGTCGTGCGCATCCAAAGACAAATCGATGGCTTCGCGCAGAAAAGCAATTTCCGTCGGCGACTTAACCAAACGTAAGTGCGCAATGTTCTCGCGCACGTCCTTGAAGTTGGCCACCGGAGCCGCCAGCTTCAACCATTCCAGCGTTTCCTTTTCGTGCGGATATCCGCCAAGCTCTTTCGTGTACGGCAAGATCGTATACATCGTGGGATAAAACTTCGCCAGTCTCTCCACGTCGGCTCGTGCCTGACTTCGAGATTTCACCGAAGCAAATCCCGTCCTCGCGTCAATTCCAGGATCGGTGGGAGACATCCGAACGCCGTTCCATTTTTCCTTGGCAGGCTCTTTGTCCGGCAGCAACAACATTTCGCGGGGGCCTGACCAATCGTCCTTTTTCGCGGCGCTTCCGTCCGGCGGAAGAATCACCAGCACCGCGTCCTCTTCATTGTGCCCGGTCAAATAGTAGAAATTTTCTTCCTGCGCGAAAACGTACGTCTGCCCTTCTTCTTCCTTGCCAGTGAAGCCGAAAAGTATGATTGGGCCATCCAGGTTGGAGATGAGCTTCGCGCGCCGTTGTGCATAGACCGAATTCGGTTCGCGCTCACGCCGCTGCTGCGCGCGCACTAACTGCGGCAAAACAAAAGACACTAAAATCGCGGCAAAGAGACCAGCGGAAGCCATGCGACGAACTGCACACACACAAACACGACAAGACCGACCACTCATCCAATCACCTCGCTATGTCCCCAGGGCAAAGGACAAGCGGGGATTGTACCGTAATTGCCTACCACGAGCGACCCGCGGTCTCGCTTCCTTCTTTTGTAGGGGTCTCCTTCCGAGGCGGTCCGCTCTTCGCTTTTCCGAATCTGTCATCCCGACCGGCAGTGGAGGGATCGTGGCGCGATCAAACCCATCGGGATCGATGAGACCAAAAAATTTCAACGAGACGCGCGAGCGGTTCTACGCCGGAGGAAACACCGAATACAGAATTGCAACATAGTGGCAACCGCTTCCAGCCATCACCAGCAGATGCCAGATGACATGGTGATGCGGAATCTTCTTGCACGCATAAAAGATAACGCCAATGGAATACGCGAACGCGCCCGCAAAGATCCACACCAGCCCAATGGACGGAACATGGACATATACCTGTTTCGCCGCGATAATGCCCAGCCAGCCCATTCCCAGGTACAAGGTGACGGAAAGAATCGGAAAGCGGTCCGCAAACAAAAGCTTAAACAGCACGCCGGACACCGCGATTCCCCAAATTACTCCAAACATCGGCCAGCCCCAGCCCTCGCGTAAATTCACCAAAAGAAACGGCGTATAGGTCCCAGCGATCAGCAGGTAAATCGCACAATGATCGAACAGCAGAAAGCCCTTTTTCCAGCGCGGTGAGGAAACTCCATGGTACAGAGTGGAAGCCGCGTAAACGCAAATGAGCGTCACTCCATAAATCGCGCAACTGATGATCTGCCACTTGCCGCCACGCATCAGTGTAATCAGCAACAGCACTACAAATCCCAGAATGCTACAAAGCAATCCGAATCCATGCGTGAGTGCATTGGGGAGTTCTTCTACGGTGATGTGTTTGGTGATCGCCCGGGTCCAGGAAACCATAGAACACTAGAGTGCGCCATCGTACAGAGCGGCGCAACAAAAACTCCTGAACTATTAGGGATCGCTAGGAAAATAAATCATGCGAGTGTTTCAAACCGGCTCAGAAACCAGGCGCACCTGTTGACGCCGGCCGCATTTCCGGCGCATTCACACCGAATCGCAGACGCGCGAACCAACTCTGGCTCAGCGACATAAATCCGGTGTACAGATAGCCCCATACAAACAGCAGCAGGAACGGCACGGTCGCATAATTCTGATTGTAGATTACGTAAGCAACAGTGAGCCCGAAATACAGGCCCAGGACAATTTCGAAATAGGGCATCCAGCCGGATTTATTCTTGTATTTCTTGGTCGCGAACGAGCCGGACTTTCCTTCAATATTGAATTTCGGTGTGCGGGCAAATTCGGATTTCTTGCCGACCATGGCTTCCAGTACCGCTTGCGCATTGCGGACGGAAAGGCCAATTCCAGTGGCCATTACGAAGGGCAAATATAAGAAAGTCCGCCTCCAGGTTTTGGGTCGCAACTCCCTTTGTGCGGCGAGGTAAAAGCTCGAAATGGAGCAAGTCGAGGCCAAAAACAGGGGTAGATCGATCAGCAGCATCTGAAACCAGCCCTGATAAAACCGCACGATCATTGCCGGCAAAAGCATGGTGGACAGCAACACCATCAGTGGGTAGGAAATGTTGGCAGTTAAATGAAAAAACGCTTCCGCCTTCACAAAAGACGGCACGTCGGAACGAAATACCTTTGGCAATATTTTCTTGGCCGTTTGCATCAGGCCCTTGGCCCAACGCGCTTGCTGCGCTTTGAAGCCATTCATGTCCACGGGAAGCTCCGAAGCGCACTCAATCTCCGGCAGGTATAGGAATTTCCAACCCTTCAACTGCGCCCGGTAGGAAAGATCGGTGTCTTCGGTCAACGTGTCGTGCTCCCAGCCTCCCGCCGAATCGATCGCCTCTCGGCGCCATACACCGGCAGTTCCATTGAAATTGAAAAACGCGCCGCGCCGCGATCGCGCGCCATGTTCGATTACGAAATGTCCATCGAGCAGGATGGTTTCCACGCGCGTCAACAACGAATAGTCGCTGTTCAGATAGGTCCAGCGCGTCTGCACCATCCCGATTTTTCCGTCATCGGCGGGATTCAGAAAGTACGGAATTGTTTGCCGCAAAAAATCCGGTTGCGGCAAAAAGTCCGCATCGAAAATGGCCACGAACTCGCCCTTGGCGGTCTGCAAGCCGTTTTCCAGCGCCCCGGCTTTAAATCCTTCGCGATTGGTGCGATGAATATATTCGATTGGCAAGCCCGCGGCAGCCTGGCGCTCGACGCAAGCGCGCGCGACTTCGCAGGTTTCGTCGGTCGAATCGTCGAGCACCTGAACGTCCAGCAACTCCAGCGGATAATCGAATAGCGAAACCGCATCCACGAGCCGTTCGATCACATAGCGTTCGTTGAAGATGGGAAGCTGTATAGTAACCTTTGGCCACGCGTTGACCGGCGGCGGGGGAACCGGCACATTCCTGCGATAGGCAAAGTAATCGTACAGCAACAAATAGCGGTGCAAGCCATACATTGCCAGTACAAACAAAATAATGAAATATGGAATCATCATCGCCAGATCGAACGAATTGGTCTGATAGACTCCCGCAAACGTGCGGTCGGTGATTTTTCGCCAGTAGTGGCTAAGCGGATTCTGGTTGGCCGCAAGAACTAGATAGGGAGCGAAGTTCAACAAGTTTCGTGTCTCTCCAGGAATCTTTTCCGCGCATGTCTGGCCGCCGAGCGGTACTCCTCGTGCTCGGCTTCGGCATCGTTTTGGAAGCAATTTATCTGCGCATCCATCACATTCATTACCTGAAAAATTACGCCATTTCGTTCATGGTGCTGGCGCTTTGCGCCGGCGTGATTTATCTGGTCAGTCTATATGCTTTCGAGTGCACCACGGCGTCCCGAACCGTTTATAGTTTACTCATTTTTCTCGCGATTGTGTTCCGCGCCACGCTTTGGCCCATGGAGCCGACGCTTTCCGATGATCTGCAGCGTTATCGCTGGGAAGGCAAAGTACAATCCGAGGGATGGAATCCCTACGGCATCGCGCCCAACGATGCGCGGCTAGCGCACCTGCACGACAAGTACTACCAAATCATGCCCGGCCGGGAACTTCCTTCCATCTATCCGCCGGCTACACAACTCACTTTCCGCCTGAATTGGAAATGGTTCCCGGGCCCGACGGCCTTCAAGGTCCCCTTCGCGGCCGCGGATGTTTTGGCGCTTTTGCTGCTTGCCTGGATGTTTCGCCGGGAGCACCAACGGCTTTTCCGGGTGGCAATTTACGCGTGGAATCCGCTGGTAATCGTGGAATTCGCCGGCAGCGGCCACAACGATTCGTTGGCGCTGCTTGGCATTGTGGCGGGAATTGCGCTGGTGCAGCGCCACAAAATTCTTGCGACTGTACCCATTGCTCTTGCAGCGATGGCCAAAGTATTTCCGGCGGTGCTTCTGCCCGTGTGGATCCGCCGCGCCGGCTGGCCGGAAAAACGCTCGGGCTGGCTAGCCGCCGCGGTGGCTGCGGCCACCGCGCTACTTGTGGTTTTGCCGTATTGGAATGCGCTGGGGATGTTCCGCGCCAACATGACATACTACGAAGCGACCTGGCGCAACTATAACGCCAGCTTGTACACCGTCATCGGCTGGGCCAGCTACGGCAGCAGGAAAATTGCTCCGCTTCTGGGGATGGGCTCAAGTTGGGGATTGGCCTTTTGGCTGGGTTGGAAACGCGCGGAGCCAGCACGTGCCGCGTACCTTTTGATCGGCACCATTCTGGCGTTCGGCCCGAACGGCTATTCCTGGTACTTCACGTGGATTGTGCCGCTGCTTTGTTTTTTCCCGAATCCCGCGTGGTTGCTGCTGACCGTGCTGCAATTCCTTTCTTACAATGTGCTGATTCGCTATGGAATTCTGGGCGAGTTTACCTTCGATCCCACCATGCAATGGCTGGTATACGCGCCGTTTTACTTGTTGTTGATTGGTGGCTGGCTGTGGCACCGACGCAAATCATTTCCTCGAGGGCCGAAGCCCATTGAGAGCCAAGTAAGTAATGCCGGAGCTAAAGCTCCGACCCCCTAGAAGAGCAAGGCGCCCGCCTGCCTTCTTTCAGCACCGGCAGCAGGCAGCCGCTACACAAGCGAGGAACAAGAGGATTCGAGTGTTTGCTGGTTTAGTTTTGGTAGCGCAGCACCAAGGTGCGGTCGAGGCGGAAGCGTAGAGTGCTCTCCGCGGGCACTTGGACCTTTTTGCCTCGCGTGAAGATTTGCGTCAGCAGGCCGCCGCCAGCTCCTGCGGCCAACCCGATGCCTGCGCCTTTTCCGCCGCCAAAGATTCCGCCCAACAAACCCCCGATTGCGGCGCCGCCCCCGCCAAACTCCAGCGTTCGCTTGTTGGCGCCGACGCCGGTCTTGCTGTTCAGATCCACGTCGTTGGTCACCACCCGAAATTCTTTGCCGCCCACGGTCACGGAAAATAGATCCAGCACGATTTCTGGGCTGTGCGCCATTCCTCCGGTGGCGATATTGCGCACCACCAGTTTGGCCTTCGAACCTTGCGAAATGCCCACTCCGCCGGAGGCATCGATCACGTCTTCGCCGATCGAAGCCGAATACAGTTGCCCGGGCGAAGAGTTCTGCGAATCGATGGTTTCGTTCGTCAAGATCACAATGTCGGTTCCGCTGGGAATCACCTTTGAGCCGCCACCCTGCGACACCGGAGCAGCAGGGCGCGCACGGCTGAATACCAGCGAAGCCACGTCGGATTTCGGGAATTGGTAGTCGATGCCGCTTGCATCGGTGAACCCGATCGGAGTTGTGCCGGTATATTTGCCGGAATACACGTGGCCGTCGCGCAAGGAAACAATGTCGGCCGTTGGAGTGAATACCAGCGATTGCACATCGCCGATAGGCATGCGGTATTGCACGCCCTGCGAATCCGTGAACAGGATGCTGCCTTCGCGCGCGCCGGTGAACTGGCCCGAATAGCTCGCGCCGTCGTGCAGCACAATGGTATCCGCCAAGACCAACGAACCCAAGCATGAGCTGAAGCACAGCAGGATCGTCAGCCAAATCGTTCTCTGGTTCATCGCCGCGTTCTCCTTCGGGATTGCCGCAAATCTTGTGCCGCCGTTTATATCACATCGAGCTTCGCGAGGAGAGACGTGCGTTTCTCGCCGGTGCCGCTAGAGAGTTCTTTGCGATTTGAGTTTCTTGCTCCTTGGCTGGCAAGCCTTGTTGCATAATCCTGACCGGCATATGACTGAACTTTCTCCGCAGCCACCGATCCCCACGGGAACGCTTCGCGAAATCGCCAGGGAATTCCTACGGCTGGGCTTTGTGGCGTACGGGGGGCCTCCCGCGCACTTTGCCATGATGGAGGAGATTTTCGTGCGGCGTCTTGCGTGGCTTTCGCGCGAGCGCTTTTTGGATCTTGTCGGTGCAGTCAATTTGCTTCCCGGGCCAAGTTCGACGGAGCTAACCATCTACATCGGCGAAGTGCGCGGTGGCCTCCCAGGACTCTTCGTTGCCGGTCTGTGCTTTATTCTTCCGTCCGCATTTCTGGTGCTTGGGCTCGCCTGGGCCTACGTCAAATTCGGCGCATTGCCAAACGTAGCAGCGCTTCTTTTCGGGGTGAAGGCGATTGTCGTTGCGCTGATCGTGCAAGCCATTTGGAATCTCGCACGGTCGGCTTTCAAGTCGGTTTTTCTAACGATCCTGGTGGTATTCGTGGTCGCCCTGTCCTTCCTGGGACTGCCCGTTCTGTTATTGCTGGTCGCATCTGGACTCGCCAACATTTTGTACCGACAAGCGGCGAGTTCCAAACGTCCAGGCACCGCAGTACCGCTTGCTCTGGCCACGCAAGGGGCCGTTTCCATTTCATCGGTCGGACTTCTCCCGCTATTTCTCTATTTTCTGAAAGTGGGCGCGGTACTGTTCGGCAGTGGATTTGTCTTGCTGGCGTTTTTGAGGGCCGACCTGGTGGTCAAGCTTCACTGGTTAACCGACTCTCAACTGCTCGACGCGATTGCCGTCAGCCAAGCAACGCCCGGGCCGTTCTTCACAGTGTCCACATTCATCGGATTTCTACTGGGTGGATGGAAGGGCGCGCTGCTTGCTACGATCGGCATGTTCGTCCCGGCGTTTGTTTACGTCGCAGCCACCGCATCTTTTTTGCCGAAACTGCGCAAATCGCCGATCGCCGGCGCATTTCTTGACGGCGTAAATGCGGGTGCAGTTGCTTTGATGGCCTACATCAGTTGGCAATTCGCGCGCTCCGCGATTGTGAACGTACAAACGTTCTTGATCGCGTTGGCGGGGGTAGTGCTTCTTATTAAGTTCAAGTTTAATTCCGCGTGGTTGGTGCTCGGGGCCGCCGCAGTCAGTATTCTGCTGCGCTTGATTGGCTGGGCTTGAGCGACCTTAACCCAGTCGCTAGCAGCACGAAAGACAACGCAATCGGGTGGCTTAGGGAACCAATACGATTTTTCCGTGCGCCCCCGGCGCCAAAACTTCCACGTGCGCTTTTGCTGTGTCTTTGAGCGCAAGCTCCTTGCCGACTACCGGACGCAGCGTTCCGTTCTCCAGGCCGGCTTCGATGGCCGCGTGAATCTCCTTGGCCTCCGCTTCGGTGGTTGCCCACAAAGTGAAGCCTCGCACCGTGCCACGCCGCCCCATCAGGTCGCGAGGATTGATGGTGATTTCACCACGATTACCGATGACCACCGCACGCCCGTTCTGTGCTAGTAGCTTCAAATCGGTGGCCAGGTTCACGTTCGCCAGCATTTCCAGAATTACGTCGACACCCTTGCCGCTGGTCGCCTTCATAATTTCGTCGGTATAGCCGGGCTTGCTGTGATCGAAGACAAAATGCGCGCCTTGGTTCTTCACCATTTCGCCGCCCTTGTCGGTGCTTGCGGTGCCCATGACGGTCAGTCCCTGCGCGCGGGCGAATTGCACTGCCGCGGTGCCAACTCCGCCGCTGGCGCCATGCACCAGCAATATTTCCCCGGCCTTGGCGCGTCCGTGGTGATGCAGCGCCGTGTACGCGGTGCCGTACGGCACCCACAGTGCAGCTCCTTGCGCAAAGGAAATGTTGTCGGGCAAACGGTACACTTGCGACTCCAATGCCAGGGCGTACTCGGCGTAAGCTCCAGTCAGCGTTTTCGCGGTGTAGACGCGGTCGCCCGGCTTTACTTTAGTGACGCCTTGGCCCACGGCTTCGACCACGCCAGCTGCGTCGGAGCCGGGAGTGTAGGGAAGAGCTGGCTTCACCGCATAGGTTCCAGCCCGCATATAGGTGTCATACGGATTTACCCCCGCGGCATGTACGCGCACCAACACTTCGCCAGAGCCCGGCTTCGGGGTAGGCACTTCTTCCAGCTTCAATGTTTCTGGTCCGCCAAACTCGTGCACTCGAATCGCCTTCATCTTGCTCTCCCGTATGTTTTGGATGTTTTTCGCGCGGCCAGGTACTGCTAGACGTGATCGTCATGTGCAAGTGCTGCCTTGTCTTCCCGGAGATTACCGGTTTCCTGGCCCCACGCGGTAGTTTGCCAATTGTCTTTGCGTTTTTGCGATGGAATCCAGGGCGGCAGTGGCTGGCCAAGATAACTCGCCAGCGAGTACACGTAGGGTTCGTACATGGCGCGCAATTTGTTCAGCTTGGCATCCGCTTGCGGCGAGTCGTGAAGTTGCATCCCCTCGGCGGCCAACACGGAACGCAATTTTTTCAGCTGGTCCGGCGGTAGCCGGTCTTCGGGAAGGGGATGCGGCGCTGCCGCGAAGACTTGCGCAAGATCCGCGATGGCGTGACGCGCGATTGCGAAGGTCAATTCAGCTTGCTTGCCGCAGGCATCATCGATGCCGGCCATGGTCAGCGCGCAGGTGTCCAGAATCGCCGTAAGCGCTGCAATCCAGGATTGGTTGTCGTGCTGCGAACGGAAATAGGCCAGCACTGGATAGGAAAGGTGGCTCTCCAAGAGCTGCGCGGCCCAACGCTCCCAGTCCTTCAACAAATCACGCAACGCTTCGTGGCCACCGTCGTAGCTGTGACGCCGCAGGAGTTCCCCTGCTGTGGGCGGAGTTCCGGCACGCGAATCCAGCAGCGAGATGTTGATTTCACGTTCCGAGAAGGAGCCATAGATAAATGGCAGGTATCCGATCACGACCGCCAGAAAGCCAAGTCCAAGTCCGCATTCCGATACAACGAGAAATCGCGAGAGCCCGGAGTGCGGAACCACGTCGCCGAGTCCCAAAGTAAAAAATGTTGTCCCGCTCAGATACAGGTCGGTGTATAGACTGGGCGTCAATCCGGTTACGTTGACCGCCGACCCCGCGCCGTACTGCATTAACCCGAAGCTGAAGACCAAGCCGATCGCCCACACCGCGACAAGAACGATCAGTGAGATGGGACCGTAAAATCCAAGAAAGGTCTCACGCCGCTTGCGGTCCTTCATAAGGCACACGATGAATTTCCAGATGCCCCACGTGGAGCGGTAATAAAAACGCGTCAGCCGGAATTTTCGCGTGACGCGCCGAGGCAGAATAATGGCCTCGAAGGCGTCCCACAAAACCACCAGAAAGACGGTGACGCCGGCTACAAACACACCCGGAGCTGGGATCATGGAGGTTAGTTTACTCGCTTCTTAAGCAGGTTCGCGACGCTTAGCTTGCCGAGGCTCCGGTCACCAGACGGGCATTGACGGAGATTTCCGCTTTGAAGAGTTTGGAAACGGGGCAACCGGTTTCCGCCGCTTTTACGGCCGCGTCAAACTTGGCCTGATCCGCTCCGGGGACTTGCGCGACGAGGTCCAGATGGCTCTTGGTGATCGCGAAGCTATCGCCCACTTTCTCGAGCGAGATCGTGCAGGTAGTCTCCAGCTTTGTGGCGGTGAGACCGGCCCCACTTAATTGCGCGGAAAGCGCCATGGTGAAACATCCCGCGTGCGCGGCCGCCAGGAGTTCTTCGGGATTTGTTCCCACTCCATTCTCGAAGCGCGTGCTGAAGGAATATTGTGTTTGTTTCAGTGTGCCGCTCTCCGTGGAGATGGCTCCCTTGCCGGACTTCAGATCGCCTTGCCATACCGCTGAAGCTTTGCGTTGCATATCTTTCTCCTGTCTTGCCATGAAACTTTAGCTGGCTGTTGGATACCCAGAGCCTTAGGAAGGATACACCGGCTGCTGCAATGGTAGATATAGGCGCAAGCTCGTATGGCATGTGCACTTCTTCCATCGACCAACTGCGCTACGGCGTGCCATTGCATTTTCGAGCCTTTTTTCTAGATTGTGTCTGGCGCAACGAAGTCTAATATTCGCTGCTACGAGGGAAGTTCCCCCTTCTGAATACGGCAATTCATGCTCAAAATGAAGGTTTGTCTTGCTCCCGCCAAGAACACAGACCACCCTTTGTCGCGAGTCCGTACTTCAAGTTTGACTGCCGACGCTATGACGCGGTTGAAGCATGTGCCCTCATCGACCGTGACGGGAGTTCCCTTCATACCCTCGGTCAGTTCTAGTCTAAATTTGAAAACCGAACCGTCCATCGCTTACTTCTGTCCAGGAATCCGGCCAAGTGCTCGCTTACATCGAAATGTGCCAAGCCTGGAGTTCCAGTCAGCGCGGCAATGGTTGGTTCCTGCTCACCGTGCCGTGAGGCAGTTCACGCATTGTGCCAAGATGCGTTAGACGTTCAGGCTTAGGGAGACCAGGCCCGGCGGCGTCGAAGGCACGATCGGTGGAAGCTTCGAGCGGTCGACTGGACGATACAGCGTGTCTCTCTCGACTGGTCTGCGGCCTGCTGCGCGGATGAGCCGCTCAAGTTCTGTGCGGGGCGTGAATTCAGCGGTGTTGGCTCCCGCGTCGTGATAGATCTTCTCTTCCGCTACGGTGCCGTCCAGATCGTTCGCGCCAAATCGCTGCGCGATCTGCGCGATGCTGGGCGAAAGCATGATCCAGTAGGCCTTGATGTGATCGAAGTTATCGAGCATCAGGCGGGAGACGGCGATGCAGCGCAAATCGTCGTAGCCGGTGGGCTTCGGAATGTGCGACAGCGCGGTGTTGTCCGGGTGGAAGGCCAGCGGGATGAAGGTGACGAATCCGCGCGTTTCATCCTGCGCTTCCCGCAACTTCACCAAATGATCCACGCGTTCTTCGGTGGTTTCCACGTGCCCGTAGAGCATAGTTGCGTTGGTGTGCAAGCCGATGCGGTGGGCTTTTTTCGCGATGCTCAACCACATCTGGCCGCTGACCTTATGGTCGCAGATGATTTTTCTTACGCGCGGATGGAAGATTTCCGCGCCACCGCCGGGGCAGGAATCAACACCGGCGTCTTTCATCTTTTGTAGGGTCTGCTCGATGGTGAGTTTGGCGATGCGCGCGAAGTAGTGTACCTCCACCATGGTGAAAGCTTTCAGGTGCACGTGTGGCTGGCGCTGCTTCAGGCCGCGAATCATTTCCAGAAAATGGTCGAAGGTCAAATCCGGATGCAACCCGCCGACGATGTGGAATTCCGTGGCGCCTTCGCGCACGCCTTGCGCCGCACGTTCGTAGATTTCTTCCAGGGCGAAGGAATACGCGCCCGGCGCATTGGGGTCGCGGCCAAAGGCGCACAGCTTGCAATGAGCTACGCAGATGTTTGTCGGGTTGATATGGCGGTTGACGTTGTAGTAGGTGATATCGCCATGGCGTTTTTCCCGAACGGAATTCGCCAGCCATCCTACCGCCAGCAAATCAGGGGTCTTAAACAGTGCCAAGCCATCGTCAAAGGACAATCGCTCGCCCGCCAGCACTTTGTCGGCGATGGGTTTCAGGGTTGCGTCGGTGATCGTAAGTTCTGCCACGATTCTCTCTATTCGTTGCATGGCGGCCGGTGACTTGCCGCTACGTACCTTTCCATTTCAATTATTTCGAAAATTTCAAACGCGCCAAACCGCTGCCGCGGCGCCCCAGAACAGCAGGAACAATATACTAATATAGCCGTTCACTGCGAAAAACGCAGCGTTCAGCTTACTTAAATCATTGGCTTTTACCAGCGAGTGCTCGTAGCCCAGCAGGGCAGCTACAACCCCAATTCCCACCCACGCGGGCCAGGGAAGGCCGAAACTTGCCGCCAGCCAGCTCAACAGAACTACGACGCCGATGTGCATGGCACGCGCGATCAGCAATGCGCTGGCAATGCCAAAACGCTTCGGGATGGAATACAGGCCGGCCTGCTTATCGAAGTCCACGTCCTGGCATGCGTAGAGAACGTCGAAACCACCAACCCACAGCGTTACCGCGCCGCACAGGATCAGCATGCGCCAGTCCAGACCGCCGGTGATGGCGATCCATGCTGCCGCGGGAGAAATTCCAAGGGCAAACCCGAGGAATAAATGCGAAAGCGAAGTGAAGCGCTTGGTGAGCGAATAGAAAAATAAAACTGCCAACGCTGCGGGTGCGAGTTTCAGCGCCAACGGATTTAGTTGCCATGCTGCGACGAAGAACACGGCTACAGCCACTAGTGTAAACATCCAAGCGAACCGCACCGACATTGCCCCAGTTGCCAGCGCGCGCATTTTGGTCCGCGGATTTTCCTTGTCGTAGCGCAGGTCTACGATGCGGTTGATAGTCATGGCTGCCGTGCGGGCCGCCACCATGGCTACAACAATCCACAAAACCTGGCGGAGAGTGGGCCAGCCGTGTGCTGTTGCCCGTGCTGCTAACAGAGCGCCGGTCAGCGCAAACGGTAGCGCGAACACCGAGTGCTCGAACTTGATCATCTCCAGTACCGTGCGAATGCGCGCGAGCATCTTTGCTACGCCTCTGCCTTTTTAGCCGCCGCGGTTCCTGGCCACCGGTACATTTTTTCCTGCGGCAGACCTACTTGCGCCAGCACGCGGCAAACGTATTGCGTCACCACGTCATCGATCGTTTTCGGCAGGTGGTAGAACGCCGGCACGATAGGCATGATCACTGCGCCAGCTTGCTGCGCTTTCAGCATATTTTCCAGATGAATACGGTTGAACGGTGTGTCTCGCACGCACAAGATGAGTTTGCGGCTTTCTTTCAATATTACGTCGGCCGCGCGGCCCAACAGGTCGTCGCTCATTCCATTGGCGATGGCTGCCAGCGCACCCATGGTGCAGGGCACGACGATCATGCTGTCGACGTCGCAGCTGCCCGACGCGATGGACGCGCCGACGTCCTTGTTAGGAAGGGTCTCGATCTTTTTAGAATCACGGCCCAGCAGGCGGCTGGGCAATTGTTTCAGGTCGCCGGAGCTGATCTGCAGTTCTTCCGCAAAAAGGCGCTGGCCGGTTTCGCTGGCGACCAGCTGAACCCGCCCTACGCGCGCATCGTCTTCCAGCAACGCCAGCATTTTTTGCGCAAAAATTGCCCCGCTGGCGCCGGTGACACCTACGGTTACAATGTGTGCTTTGGTCGAAGGCATGGGTTTTCGCGGATAAACCCAGTCTCGCAGCGGGTGTTGGGCAAGTCAAGGCTTAGACGTGTGCAACGCAGATGTTAGACTTCAAACCAGTCGAACACCATGAACTCTGAAGACATTTTGAAACTTCTGGAAGGCGTGGCGGCGCGCAAGCTGTCGCCCGAAGCTGCATTGGATCGGCTGAAACATTTGCCGTTCGAGGATATCGGTTTCGCCAAGGTCGATCACCATCGCGCTTTGCGGCAGGGATACGCGGAAGTGATTTTCGGCAAGGGCAAGACGCCGGCGCAGGTGGCGGAAATCGTGCGCGCCATGCTGCGCAAGAAAGGCTCGCGTCACAATATTTTGATCACTCGGGCCGACAAAAAGATTTTCAGCGCGGTCAATCGCATCAGCCGGGCCGCCAGTTTTCATCCGCTTTCGGGAGTGATCGGCATCGAGCGGTCCGAGGAAATGACCGGCAAGGGCACAATCCTGATTGTGTCCGCGGGGACCAGCGATATTCCTGTGGCGGAAGAAGCGCTGCTTACCGCGCGGCTGATGGGCAACCGCGTGGAGCATCTTTATGACGTGGGCGTAGCCGGAATTCACCGCCTGCTGGAACACCGGCTGCGGCTTACCGAAGCGCGCGTGATCATCTGTATCGCGGGAATGGAAGGCGCGCTACCGAGTGTGGTGGGAGGGCTAGTGGGGGTGCCGGTGATTGCGGTGCCGACCAGCACCGGTTATGGGGCCAGCTTCGGCGGAGTGGCGGCGCTTCTGGGTATGTTGAATTCGTGCGCGTCGAATGTGACCGTCGTCAATATAGATAATGGATTTGGCGCGGCTTGCGTCGCTTCGTGTATCAACCGCTTATAACTATTGGGTCAAGAAGAACCCGCAGAGAGAACTAGACACTCCCATTTTGGTGTTTAGGGCGATTGTGATCGTTTGCGGCTTGATTGCTCTCCCGCTTGGATGGAGTGCCCAATCGCCGGGCATTTTGTGGCAGATCGGGCGCAGCGCGCGGCTGGGTGTGGAGACCAGCGCGCCCACACTTTCGTGGATTATCTATGGCGTGCTTCTGATTCTTGCTGGAATCATTCCCTGCAAGTGGTTGAGCAGTCGCCTTAAGCGTTAGGACCCCACGCGACTGCTCTTGGACACTGACTCGTTCCTTAAAACGACCTTTATTACGCCGCGCTTCTGCGCATACGCAATCGCTCGATTCGCGTCGCGAAGCGGGAATTGGCGCGAAATTAGCGGCGCCGGATTGACTTTGCCGCTACGCAGCAGCGCGATCGCCGTATCGAAGAGTCCGCAGCGCGAACCCACCACGGTAATTTCCTTCACTACCAACGGCCACGTTTCTACCGGGGCTGCGCCGTGAAACGTGGACTTCAGAACTAGCGTCCCGCGCGGTTCGGTCATTTCCTGTGCCAGGCGCAAGCCCGTCGGCGAGCCGGTGGCCTCGACCACCAGCCGGAATTTTTCCTTTATGCGCTTCAAATCGCTCGCGTCGCCACGCACCCTCTGCGTCTTTATCCCGACTTTGTTTGCCAGCGCCAGCTTACTGGCATGTTTTCCATACATCACTATGTTCACGCGCGCTGCTTTCAATACGCGGGCAATCAGTTGTGCGAGCTTGCCGTCACCCAGCACGGCACCCGAGCGATATCGCCGAATATCGATCTGTGCCAGCATCTGGCAAGCTGCGGCTAGTGGCTCTATGAACAGTGCCTTCTGGTCGTTCACGCTTTCGGCGATTATGTGCAGGTTCTCGAGCGGCAGCGCCAGATACTCCGCGAACGCTCCGTCGTGCGCCACAATGCCAAGCACCGTGCGACGCTCGCAATGGGTCTTAATTCCGCGCCGGCAAAACGCGCAGACCGGCTTATAGCCATAAGCCGAGCAAGCCACATTGATCTCGCCCGCAACGCGCTTTCCCAACCACCGTCGCTTTCGTGCCGCGGAAACGCCCGCGACATCCGCCACCTCGCCAACAAATTCATGACCGGGTGTGTCGCGAAAATTGTGGTAGCCGCGCAAAATCTCCACATCGGTGTTGCAGATTCCCGCCATGCGCATGCGTACCAGCGCCCAACCCTTGCGCAACCGCGGCAAGGGTTTTTGAACCGCTCTCAATTTTCCACGGGAAACAACAAACGCCAGCACGGCAAGACCATTCCTTTCGGCTCTATGAATCTTTCATACCGTGCAACGCACGGCGTCGGGAGCTAGCCATGCGCTCCAGTAATTCGAATTTAGCTTCCATTCGAATCAATCGGCGATCCAGTTCCTTGCATGTGTCGGCGATGGCCTTTGCCTGGTCTGAAAGTACCTCTATCCGATGTTCGACCAAAACAATTTTGCGAATGCCGTCCAGGGCCTTGCGCCCCCAACTCACTTCGATTTCCTTATGGACTCAAGGCGCAGTCTACATACGCAATTGTTTCGTCCAGTTTTTGATTGTACGGTCCACAGATTCATTCGCGGCACGCGCCAACAGTTTCAGTTGCGCTTGATCTTCGGCGGAAACATCCAGATACGTGTCTACCGCGTTCCGCACCTCGTGCGAAAAAGACTTGCCTTGTTTCTTAGCCCGCCGGGTAAGACGTTGTTTTTGTTTGGCGTCTAGATGACTGAGCGCCGTCGCCATCGCTGCTCCTATATCACACCTATATCATAGTCCTTTCGCTGGGGGGCATTTCAGCGCAGCGCGGCAACAAGTGCGTCTTCTAATAATTTTTCTTGTTCGGGGAATATTGTGCGCAAATCGATTACCAGGCGGTCGTCCTCGATACGTGCGATCACCGGAGTGCCTTGCTGTGGGCGGCGCAATCTTTTTTCCAGTTGTGCTGCGGAGTGCCTGGCGCTTGCTACACGGAGGATTTTGGTGGGTAGCGATTGCGCCGGTGTCGAACCGCCTCCTATCAGGGAGGTGCCGTCGGCCAGTTCGATCTCCGCCTCCGCGGTGGTCACTGCCAGATGCACGGCATCTAGCAATCTGGCGCTGCGTTCGGCAATTTCCTGCGCAGTCACAGCAATCATTCTTAGCGCCGGAATCTCCTCCCACGCACCACGGTAGTAGGCACGCAGGGTTGCCTCCATCGCGGCAATGGTCAGCTTGTCGACGCGCAGTGCGCGGAACAGCGGATGCCGCCGCACCTCTGCCACCAACTCTTTTTTCCCGGCGATGATTCCCGCTTGTGGCCCGCCGAGCAATTTGTCTCCGCTAAAGAGCACCAACGAAAATCCTGCCTCGACACTTTGCCTGGCTGTTGGTTCGTTGATGCCTACGCTGGAAAAATCGATCAGGCAGCCTGAACCGAGATCCTCCACGACCGGAATGCCACGGCGTTCGCCAAGGACGATAAGTTCCGCAACCTCGGGTTTCTCCGTGAAACCCGTCACCTGAAAATTCGAAGGGTGAACGCGCAGCAACAGGCGTGTTTTTTCGTTGATGGCATTTTCGTAGTCCGCGATGCGCGTGCGGTTGGTGGTTCCCACTTCGCGCAGCAGCGCGCCGCTTTGTTCCATGATATCCGGGATGCGAAAGCCATCGCCAATCTCAATCAATTCGCCCCGCGAAACGATCACTTCGCCGCCACGCGCCAGTGCCGCCAGCGTTACCAGCACCGCCGCCGCGCAATTGTTCACCACCACCGCTGCTCCCGCCCCGGTGAGCCTTTCGAGGAGCTTAGCTGTATGCACATCACGTTTTCCGCGCGCGCCGGCGTCCAGGTCGTACTCCAAGTTCGAATAGCGCGTGCTCGCACGGCGAATTTCGTCGGCTGCTTCTGTCGAAAACGGCGCACGGCCTAAATTGGTGTGCAGAATCACTCCGGACGCGTTGATGACTTCTCGCAGCGAGCCGCGCAAATCGTTGTGGACTTGCTCTGCCACCTGCCTTCCCAACTCCGAGGTTTCCCAGGCGGTTTCTCCCCTGGAGTTTCCGATGGTTATGTCTCGCCGAATCTGGTCTAGCACACGTCGCGCTGCCTCCACCACGTGTCGGCGATCGACTTCCTTACTCAACGCGGCGATTTCCGGTAGCGACAGCAATTCATCCACCGACGGCAATTTCCTCAGCCAAACTGCCTGCGCGCTGGAAAGGTCACTTTTCGCCCGCATGGTCATGCCGCCATTGGAGCACAGCCTGTAATCACGCCGCAATTGCCGCCTTGTCCGCAGGCGGCGCTGTCCGGAGGGACGGTATTCCATGCGTCGCGCCGACCGCTCCGCCCCATTGACGGCAAACAATTTCCCCTCCTACGATGGTGTGCGCAAGGGACATCCCCGCCATGCCCACTATTGACGAAGACCTGGCCCAGCTCGAGAAAGATATCCGCCAGTTAAAAATCGAATACGACATGTTTTTCGGCGGCGGCCGCAAGCGTCCTCCCACCGAAATTGAATGGCGCATCGATCTGATTATCCGGCGCTATTCCGAGCGCGGCGGCGAGCTGAAGTTCAATCAACGCTTCCGGTTCACCAACCTTTCCCAGACTTACGCCAAATATAAAGACGTTTTTCGCAAACGCACTGCGCAGCGGGAAGAAGGCAAAGTGCAGCGGCACTTTGGTGCAGCGGCAAAAGCGATTGAGGCGGAACGCACCAAGACTCCTGTTGCGGTGTCACAAGCCGCGGAGATTGCAAGATCGGTTGCTGCAGCTTCCTCTCTTGAGGATCACCATCCATTCCGCATGATCTGCTCCGAACCGGAAAAGGAAGGCGAGAAGGTCGACCAGCTATACGATGCATTTCTGCAAGCGAAGCAGAAAACCGGGGAAGAAACGTCGAAGCTTACGCGCTCCGGGTTCAACGAGTTTGTGCGTAAGAAAACCAAGGATTTGCAGATCCAGAAAAACTGCCGCGATGTGGAATATGTGGTCGATGTTGTCGACGGCCAAGTCAAACTGAAAGCCCTCGTAAAATCCTGACGCGCGTTCTTGGATTCCCACAGGTCCGGTTTCCGAATTTTCCCTCCTGCACGTAAACTATTACGTTCCAGCACCGTACCGGAGGTGAAATGGGAGTGCAGCGCGCGCTACTGAGCGTATTCGACAAAAATGGAATCGAGGATTTCGCCCGGCGCCTCGCCAAACTGAAAATCGAAATTCTTTCCACGGGCGGTACTGCCAAATTGTTGCGCGAGAAGAATATCCATGTGAAAGATGTGTCGGAGTTCACCGGCTGGCCGGAAATGCTTGGCGGCCGTGTCAAAACGCTGCATCCGAAAATTCACGGCGGGCTGTTGTACCGCCGCAATGTTCCAGAAGATCAGAAGCAGGCTGCGGAGTCCGGCATCGCTCCTATCGATCTGGTTGTCGTGAATCTGTATCCATTCGAAGCTACTGCCAACAAGGCGTATCTGCCTCCCGAAGAGCTCATCGAGAACATTGATATTGGCGGCCCGACGATGTTGCGCTCTGCCGCGAAGAATTTCGAAAGCGTGACGGTGGTCACTGATCCTGCGGACTACCGACGCGTGGCGGCGGAACTTGAATCCGCCGGCGACACTTCGCTCGCTCTCCGTCTGGAACTGGCGCGCAAAGTGTTCGCGGTCACGTCCCGTTACGATGGGCTCATCACTGTGAATCTGGAGCGTCTGGCAGCCGCGGGCGACCGTCTGGAGATGCAGCCGAGGCCGCTGCTTCCCGAACGCGTGCATGTTGCGCTGCGTCGAAAACAAGAACTTCGCTACGGCGAAAATCCGCATCAAGCCGCTGCACTGTACGTGCCCGGAGGGCATCCACCCACGGGACTGGCTGCCGCGAAGCAGCTGCAAGGCAAGGAGCTTTCCTTCAACAACTACGTCGACTTGGAAGCGGCGCGCAGCCTGGTTGCCGAGTTCCAGCGCCCCGCGGCGGTGATCATCAAGCACAACAATCCCTGCGGAGCTGCGGAGCAGAAGTCTCTGCACGACGCCTACACCAAAGCGTTGGCCTCCGATCCCATCTCCGCGTTCGGTGGGGTGCTGGCGTTCAACCATATCGTCGATGGCGTGACGGCCGAGGAAGTGGTCAAGCTGTTCGTTGAATGCATCGTGGCGCCGGGTTTTGCCGACCGCGCGCAGGAAGTTTTCGCTTCCAAGAAAAATCTGCGACTGTTGCAGCTTCCGCAGGATGGACTCGATGCTGACAAAGAATTGCAGTTCAAGCGCATTCTAGGCGGTGTTCTGTTACAGCAACCGGATCTCGGCACGCTGCAGGGCAGGGAATTGCGCGTGGCCAGCAAGCGACCTCCAACTGCGGCGGAGATGGAAGACCTGAAATTTGCCTGGATTGTTTGCAAGCACGTCAAATCGAACGCCATCGTGTTCGCCAAGGATGGTGCTACGCTGGGCGTTGGCGCTGGCCAGATGAGCCGCGTGGACTCCGTAAAACTTGCCGTCGCCAAGGCGCAAAATCCGCTGCCGGGAAGCGCCGTGGCTTCCGACGCGTTCTTCCCGTTCCCGGATGGTGTGGAAGAAGCCGCAAAGGCAGGCGCTACTTCGATCATTCAACCCGGCGGCTCGGTGAAAGACCCGGACGTGATCGCCGCCGCGGACCGGCTTGGCCTGGCGATGGTCTTTACCGGCATGCGCCACTTCCTGCACTGAGGGCTTTGTCTTTTCAGTTGCCAGAGATGTGTGCGAGCCAGTCCTGCAAATGTTGGCTCAAGCGTTCCCGCACCGCGCGAAACGCAGCTAACTTTTCTTCGTGTGTTCCTTGGGTTGTGGCGGGATCGGGCAGACTCCAATGAATGTGGGTCGGGGCGTTAGGAAATACCGGGCAGCTTTCCGCGGCGCTGTCGCACACGGTAATCACAAAATCGAACCCTTTGCCGTCGAATTCCCTGACGGATTTCGAACGCTGGGCGGAAATATCGATCCCGATTTCCTTCATGGCAGCGGCCGCGAGCGGATTCAGCCCCACGGGTTTTGTTCCGGCGCTCTCCACTTCCCACGAGTTTCCGGCCAGGTGACGCAGCAAGCCTTCGCCCATCTGGCTGCGCGCGGAATTTCCAGTACAAAGAAGCAAAACTTTCTTTTTGTCAGCCATCACGCATTGTCCATCGCCTCGCGGCGCGAGGGCCCTTCTTGAAACCAGAACAGCAGCGCCACCGCCGCGATGGCCCCGGCTATTTGCGCGAAGATAAATCCAGTCACGTCTGGCGGGCGGATCCCCGCAAAGGTGTCCGTTACGCACCGCGCGATGGTGACTGCAGGATTTGCGAAAGACGTTGACGAGGTAAACCAATACGCGCTGGTGATGTAGGCCCCTACTGCGTAGGGAACTGCTTCTGGCTTTCTCTCCGCACACTTCGCAATGATCAGCAGGAGGCCGAGGGTGGCGACAAATTCTCCGGTCCATTGGCCTTGGCCGCTGCGCGTGTGTCGTGAAAAGGTGACGAGAGGCAGGCTAAACATCACATGCGCCAGTACCACTCCCAGCAGTCCGCCAATAATCTGCGCAGCCAAATACCAGGGCACTTTCGCCCAACGGAATCTGCCAAAAACTGCTTCGACCAGGGTGACCAGCGGATTGAAATGCGCCCCGGAGATTGATCCGAACGTCAAGATGAGCGCCACCAGAAGCGCACCGGTTGCCAGTGCGTTGGCCAACAGCGCGATGGCCACATTACCCTGCGCCAAACGTTCCGCCATGATTCCAGAACCGACAACACCGGCCAGCAGGAAGGCGGTACCAAGCAATTCCGCGGTGATCTCCCGTGCCGTCCCGGAGCGCATTATTTGCAACACGCCGGGCCACAGCACGAACCCGCCGCCGGCTTGGTCGCACCGATAAAGGCGCTTATGAACTTATCCTTGACCAGTGGCCCGACGGCTTTCGCATCCAGTCCCGCCGCGGTCAGAAATTCCCGCGCTTCTTCGACTTGGTAAATTCGCGTCGGTTCCATTTCAACCGAGCCAAATCCGGCGCTAGTCAACTTCTGGCGATACTCGTTTTCTTCCAGCGCTCCGGCAATACATCCGACCCACAATTCCATGCTCTTGCGCACATTCGCCGGAACTTCTCCGCGCACAACTACATCCGAAATCGCCAGACGTCCGCCGGGTTTCAATACGCGGAATGCCTCTCGCAACACTTGATCCTTATCGCCAGAAAGATTGATCACGCAATTGGAAATGATCACGTCCACGGTATCGTTCGGCAATGGTATGTGTTCGATCGTTCCGCGCAGGAATTCGACATTCTCTACTGCGGCCTTTTTCTGGTTGGCCCGCGCCAGCGCCAGCATTTCGTCGGTCATGTCCAGGCCATAGGCTTTTCCCGAAGGACCGACGCGCTTCGCCGATAGCAGCACATCAATACCGCCTCCGGAACCAAGATCGAGAACCACTTCACCGGGTTGCAACTTTGCCAGTACGGTCGGATTCCCACATCCCAGCGATGCACTGACCGCGTTCGCAGGCAGCGCCGCCGTTTGCGACGCATCGTAGAGATCGCGTGTGATCGGGTCGCAGCCGCTCAAGTTCGCACCGCCCTCGGTAACACGCTTTGCCGCCGCTCCGTACTTTTCTTTCACCAGGTCCTGCCTATTGGCATCGTTCATAAATGCTCCTTACTTGGAAATCTGCACGATAGATTCCGACGGCACAGCATGGCTGCGCGTGCAGCATTCGTCGTACAAGAACCCGAGAATTTCTTTCAGCGCATCGGTATTGGCGGTGTACCACAAGAAAGTTCCCGCGCGGCGCACGCTCACCAATCCAACCTGACGCATCTTTTCCAGGTGGTGCGACAGCGTCGAAGCCGGAATGCCCAATTCGTCTTGAATTTCGCCCGCCACCATTCCGGCGGGGTGCGCGGATAAGAGCAACCTCACAATTTGCAGGCGGGGTTCGGCGCCGAGCGCGGCAAAGCGGTCAGCGCAACGTATAACTACGAGAGGATCGACCTTTTTCATACTTCGATTATTGCAGAAATACAGAATCAGCGCAAGTCCCCGGAAACCTAGCTCCTTTCTGGCGCATCTCAGCCTATGGCACCCTGTAGTTTTCGAAACGCCCGCCTTTTCGGTTTTGACCGCGTTTCTCCTGCATGGGATACTCAATGTTTCCGGACTCTCTATGACCTTGACCCGTTTTCTCCCGATTCTTCTCGCTGCGGCCGTAACAAGCATCCCCGCGACTGCGCAATCCTCGTTCGTCGGCCAGACTCCTGCCCCCCAGGAGAAGAGCTCTGCCCGTGCCGACGCCTACTACAATTTCACACTCGGGCACCTTTACGAACTTCAGTTTGAGCAGACCAGCCAGCACGAATACGCCACCCGTGCCATCGAAGCGTATAAGAAGGCTTACGCCCTCGATCCGCAATCGCCGATCATTGGCGAACGCCTGGCGGAAATGTATTGGAAGGCCCAACGCATCCGTGATGCCGTCACGGAAGCCACCGAAATTCTGAAGCGCGACCCCAACGATTTGCCTACACATCACCTGCTGGCGCGGATTTATCTACGCAGCCTCGGCAATCTCAACGAGGGCGGTAACGCCGCGCAGATGGAAAATGTTGGCAAAGCGCTGACGGAGTACCGCGAGGTGCACCGCCTGGATCCCACGGATCAGGAAGCCACGCTGTGGCTCGCGCGTCTTTATCGTCTGCATAACGAGCAGGAAAAATCGGAGCAAGTCCTTCGCGCCTTCCTTAACGAAGATCCCGACAATGACCAGGCGCTAGAGGAGCTGACGCACCTTCTTCTCGACGGAAATAAAGCGGGCGAAGCCATCAGTCTTCTGGAAAGTATGAATGCGCGCTCACCTTCCGGCACCCTGTACGATTTGTTGGGTGACGCCTACTCGCAAACTCACGATTTCGCCAAAGCCGAAGGCGCATATCGCAAGGCCGCGGAGCTCGAGCCTTCCGAAGCGAGCCACCTTCGCGGTTTGGGCCAGGCGCTTCTTGCGGAAGAGAAGTACACCGATGCGCTCAAAGCGTTTCAGAAGCTTTCCGACTTAATGCCCGACGACGCGGACACTTACGTCAGCATCGCGCGCATCTACCGCGAACTGCACCAGTACGACAAGGCGGAAGAAAACCTTGTTAAAGCCCGCCAGTATTCTCCGGGAAGCCTCGAGGTGATGTTCAACGAGGCGATGATTTACGAGTCGCAGGGCCGCTTCGACGACGCTATTCGCGTTCTTTCCGATGCTGTGACGGGAGTCAAGGCGCAGCCTGCGGCTATGCCTTCGCGGCGGCGTTCGCTGGCGATTCTCTACCAGCAACTCGGCATGCTGTATACCGAAACACAGAACTATCAAGCAGCAGTGTTCACATTCCAGGAGCTGAGCCACCTCGGCGAAGAGGAAGACCGACGCGCGCGCAGGCTGGTCATGGATGCGTACCGCCAGGCCAAGGACCTGCCGAAGGCGCTGCAGTCCGGACGCGACGCACTTGCCAAGTATCCAGACGATCCTTCCATTCGCTCAACGCAGGCATTGCTGTTGGGTGAGAACCAACAAGCCGACGAAGCCGTGAAGCTTCTGCAGGCGGATTTCAAGAACAAGCCTGCGGACCGCGAGACGTACATCAACATCGCACAAATCTACGAGCGCTCGCACCGCTACAAGGACGCCGAGGAAGCAGCGCGCAAAGCGGAATCGCTAGCTACCGATCCCCATGAGAACGAGATTGCTTGGCTGTTGCTCGGCGCCATCTACGAAAAACAGATGTTGCTGGACAAAGCCGAAGAACAGTTCAAGAAAGTGCTGAGCGTCAATCCCAAGAATGCCGAAGTGCTGAACTATTACGGATACATGCTGGCCGATCGCGGCATCCGGCTCGATGAAGCGCAGGACATGATTCAGCGAGCGCTGGAGCAGCAGCCCTATAACGGGGCCTTTCTCGACAGCCTCGGCTGGGTGTATTACAAACAAAACAAGATTGACGATGCGCTTGCGGCTTTGCGCAAGGCCAGCGAGCGCGAAAGCCACGATCCGACGATCCGGCTGCATCTTGGCGATGCCTATGCCAAGCAGGGCCGTATGGATCTTGCCGCTACCGAATGGGAAAAATCCTTGAATGAATGGCATCGCTCGCTGCCCGGCGATGTGGAAACCGACAAAGTTGCGGAAGTGGAAAAGAAACTCGGCCAGGCCAAACACCGCGTCGCGCAGAAGGCTCCCACGCCCGACGCCAAGCCCTGAGCCAGTGCATGCGTGAAGTCAGAATCCCCGCCTGCGCCAAAATCAACCTGCGCCTGGAAGTACTGGGCAAGCGCGCTGATGGATATCACGAGCTTCGCACTATTTTTCAGACCATTTCTCTTCACGATACGCTGCAGCTCCGGCATTCTCGCCGGCCGGGTATTTCCCTTACCGTGCACGGTAATGCATCGCTTTCTCAGGAAGCGGTGAAGAAGAATCTCGTTTATCGCGCGGCTGAGGCTCTGCGGCGCGAACTCAAAGTGCGTTCCGGTGTCGAGATCAGCCTGGACAAGAAAATCCCCGCCGGCCGTGGCCTCGGCGGCGGCTCCAGCGACGCGGCTGCCGCGCTTCTCGGTTACCTCCGGCTTACCGACAAAAAACTGCCACCATCGGAGCTCTTGCAAATCGCGGCCGCCCTTGGCGCGGACGTGCCGTTCTTTCTCTATGGTGGGACTGCATTAGGAATCGGGCGTGGCCAAGAAATCTACCCGCTTCCCGATGCGCCACCCTTCACTTTGCTGGTTGTGTCTCCGGGCGACATCCACGTGCCTACGCCGGATGCCTACCGCTGGCTGCATGCGCCGCCGCTGGCTTCGTTGACAAAAGCCGCCGCCGGCCATAAACTAATGGAGTTCTGTGCTCTATGTTGGAGCGCGCAGGGACCAGTTCTTTCGAACGATTTCGAAGAAGCGGTTTTCCAGCGATACCCGCGGCTAGCGAAGATCAAGCGGGTTTTACTCCACGAAGGGGCTTCAGAAGCCTTGCTGGCTGGTAGCGGTTCGGCGGTGTTTGGAGTTTTCCCGAGCCCAGCGAAGGCGCGCCGAGCTGCTGTCGGGTTCCTGCACGATCAGACCTTTGTTTGCGAATCACTTTCGCGGAACAAATATGCGCGGTACTTGAATCGCGCTTCGATCGGCTGAAACTTGCAGCCTCTCTCCGCACTCTGACCCTCCTTCGACACCATTTTCCAGAACATCGGCCTGTTTACACGCTTGGAATGCCTTGGCGTCACTGCCGAACGGTGACCCTCGAGAGTGCGACTTGAACGACGAGCGGTTCAAAATCTTTACGGGCACGGCAAACCCTCCCCTGGCGGAGGCCATCTGCCAGCATCTGAACGTGCCGCTTGGAAAGGCTTTGCTCGGACGCTTCAGCGA
>Ga0210384_10001424_pt1 | contig 32629 bp, 24 predicted proteins | sample IncBWH2MmetaG_FD_160574 | JGI IMG/M metagenome (GOLD analysis project Ga0210384, IMG submission 160574) | Forest soil microbial communities from Barre Woods Harvard Forest LTER site, Petersham, Massachusetts, United States - Inc-BW-H-2-M | ecosystem: Environmental > Terrestrial > Soil >...
GCGGGCGGGGGGCTGGGGGGCCAGTTGACCCGTTCCCGCCAAGTAGCAAAAGGCCGCCCGCCACCCCGATTGGGAACTCTCCCCAAAGGTGGCCGAAGAAAAGCGGACCGTGGTCAGTCGGCCCCCGCAGCCCCCCGCCCGCCTGGCCGGCCCCTCCCCCTCTCGCCCGCGCGAACTAGTCAGACGACGCGGTAGGCTTCATCTTGCCGCCGCTCTTCTCGTACGCCTCCACCGCCCGCTTCAGATCGCGGTACTCGGAGCACGTGATGAAGCAGAGTGAGTCGAGCGTGCGCAGATGCTCCTTGGCCTTCGGCAGGTTGTCGAGGACCAGGTATGCCTCGCCGATGTACTCGTGCGCGCCCTTGTGCTTGGGATCGATCGCCAGCGCCTTCTCGTAGAGCGGGATGGCGGCCGGCGCGTCGCCGTTCTTGCGCGTCGCGTAGCCGAGCCAGTTGTAGGCGTCGGCGTTCTTGTCGTCGCGCGAGACGACGCTCTGCAGCAACGGGATCGCCTTGCCGAAATCGCCGGCCTTGATGGCCTTCACACCCGCGGTGTATTGCGGATCTTCAGGTTTGTACGGCGTCGTGGAGGCCCCGTCGCCGCCGCCACCCCCGGCCGCGCTGGCCCCGGTCGGGAGTCCCGCCGTCAGGAGCGCCAGGAACAGGACGCCGAGAAGCGCGGAGCAACGCAGCGATGCCATCATGGGTGTGTCCTCCTGACCGTTTCAACGCGGGAGCGAGCCTAAAGTTCCCCCCGCGCCCGGCCCTCGAGCGGCGCGTCAGACGTCCCAGCCACCGTCCACCGTGACCGATTGACCGGTCATGTTCTTGGAGTCGTCCGAGACCAGGAACAGCACCGCGTCGGCGATGTCCTGCTGTGTGGTGACCCGGCGCAGCGCCATCTCCGCCACGTATTCCTCGTGGATGGCCTCGGGCGTGGTGCCCCGCTTCCTGGCCTTCTCGCGGCAGAGCCGCGCCATGCGCTCTCCGGCGACGATGCCCGGGTGAAGCGCGTTGACGTTGATGTTGTAGGGCCCCACCTCGAGCGCGACGGTCCGCGTGAAGCCGCGCAGGGCCCACTTGGACGACGAGTAGGCCGCGCGCAGCTTGTAGCCGCGCAGGCCCGACGAGCCGCTGATGTTGACGATCTTGCCGTAGCGCTGCGCGATCATCACCGGCAACACGTGCTTGGTGGGCAGGAACGTGCCGCGCACGTTGGCGGTGAGCACGTGATCCCAGTCCTCGGTCTTGATCTCCCACACCGGCGTCTCGACGGGCCCGGTCACCCCCGCCGCGTTCACCAGGATGTCCACCCGCCCCCCGAACGTCTCGCGCGTGCGCACGACCAGGCGCATCACCGCCGCCTCGTCGGTCACGTCGGTGGGCGCCACGAGCGCGCGACGGCCGAGCGCCTCGACCTCGCGCGCCACCGCCTCGAGCGGGCCGGCCTCGCGCGCGGCCAGCGCCACGTGCGCGCCCTCCCCGGCCAGGCGGACGCAGATGTCGCGGCCCATGCCCTTGGCCGCGCCGGTGACGATGGCGATCCGATCGGCGAGCCTCATCGCGTGTACCCCTCGCGTCGGTCGGCTTCGCGCGCGGCGGCCGGCCGCTCGCCGGGCGGGCCGAAGCCTCCGCCGCCCGAGGTCTCGATCAGTACCAGATCACCCGCGCGCAGGCGGACGCTCTCCTTGCCGCGCAGGTCACGGGCCGACGGCCCCGGGTTGAGCGTCACGCGGAACGGCAGCCCGTCGGCGCCCCCGGCGGTGCCCCACGGCGGGATCACCCGACGCTCGAGCATGGTGGTGAGCGTGGTGTCGTCGGCGACCACCCGGTAGGCGCGGCGGATGCCGAGGCCGCCGCGGTGGCGGCCGTCGCCTCCCGAGCCGTCGCGCAGGGCCTGCTCCTCCACCACGATCGGGTACTCGTGCTCGATGACCTCCACCGGCGTGTTCATCACGTTCGACATGTGCACCCGGGTGGCGGAGGAGCCGTCGGCCCCCACCGTCGCGCCGGCGCCGCCGCCGTGGACCTCGTAGAAGATGCTCCAGCGGCCGTCGGAGCGGCGGGCACCGAAGATCAGGAGCCCGGCGGTCGTGGGGCCGCCCGCGGAGATCCGATCGCCGAGAGCGGGAGCCAGGGCGCGGAAGATCGCGTCGACCACGCGCTGGGAGGTCTCGTGGTTGCCGCCCACCACCGGCCGGTCGGGATCCGCGCTCAGCAGCGTGCCGGGCGGGACGATGACCCGCAGCGGGCGATAGCAGCCGTCATTGGGCGGCACGTCGGGAGCGACCAGGGCCTTCATCGCGTAGTAGACCGCCGAGCAGGCGATGAAGTAGGTGGTGTTGACGGGCCCGCGCGCCTGCGGGTCGGTGCCGGTGAAGTCGAAGGTCGCCTCGTCGCCGCGGATCTCCACGCGGACCGCGACCCGGAGCGGGCGGTCGTCCACCCCGTCGTCGTCGAGATGATCCTCGCCCTCCCAGACTCCGTCCGGCAGTCGCGCGATCGCGCTCCGCATCTGCTGCTCGGACTCCGCGTGGAGGCGCTCGAAGCAGGCGGCGAGCGTCTCGGGGCCGTAGCGCTCGCCCAGCTCGGCGAGGCGGCGCGCCGCCACGTCGTTGGCCGCGAACTGTGCGAGGATGTCCCCTTCCCGCTCCTCGCGCCCGCGCAGATTCGAGAGCACGAGGTCGATGCTGTGGCGCTCCGGACCCTCCGCGGTGAAGAGGCGGATCGGGGCCAGCCGCAGCCCTTCCTGGTAGCACTCGGTGGCCCAGGGCACGTAGCTGCCCGGCACCGCGCCGCCGATGTCGGCCCAGTGGGCCAGGTTGATCGCGAAGGCGATGAGCCGCCCGCGGTGGAAGACCGGGCGCACCGCCTTGACGTCCGGCAGGTGATTACCCCCCACCTCGGGCAGGTTGAGGAACCACACGTCGCCCTCGCGTAGCTGATCGGCCGGGACGCGCTTGAGCAGCTCCTTCACCGTGAAGCCCATGACGCCCATGTGGATCGGGATGTCACGTCCCTGCGCGATGAGCCGGCCCTCCGCGTCGGTGAGCGCCGAGGAGAGATCGCCCGCCTCCTTCAGGAGGGGCGAGCGCGCCGAGCGCATGATGATCACGCTCATCTCCTCCGCGATGGCGTAGAGGGCGTGGCGGACCACCTCCAGCGTGATCGGGCTGAGCGGCGCGCCGGGGGCGGGGGACGGGCTCACGCGGAGGCCTCCACGTCCAGGAGCAGGTTGCCGGACGCATCGGCGGCCGCCCGCTGGCCGGGATAGACGATGATGGTGGACCACTCGTCCTCGATGACCGTGGGCCCGATCACGATCATGCCGGGGGCGAGCGCGCCGCGGTCGTGGCGCGGCATCACCACCTCGCCCGTCTCCGGGAAGTAGGCGCGCTGGGTGGCGCCGGGCGCCCCTTGATCCTGCCCTGGCGCCCGGAGCGGGAGAGGTTTCTCTCTCTCCCCTCCGGGGTGAGGGACCACCAGCCCGTCGCCGAGCCGCGCCACCACGCGCAGGTTCAAGCACTCGACCGATTCCCCGGTGGCGTAGCCGTAGAGCTGACGATGTCGCGCCTCGAAGAGGCTCCGGAGGCCGCCCGCGTCGCTACGGTACGGCAGCTCGATCTCGTAGTTCTGCCCCACGTAGCGCAGATCCATGCCGCGCGCGAGCGTCACGTCGGCCGGGGCGTGCCCCTCCTCCAGGATCGGCCGCAGGCACTGCTCCTCGAGCGCCCGGTAGCGGTCCTCGATCAGCTTGCCGTCCCAGACGTCGAGCCGCGCGCGGTGCGTCTGCACCGCGTCGTAGCGCAGCGGGGAGACGAGGCAGCCCAGGGCGGAGAACGCCCCCGAGTGCGCGGGCACGATCACGCGGGTGATGCCGCACTGCCGGGCGAGCGCGCCCGCGTGCACCGGACCGGCTCCGCCGTAGGCGATCAGGGAGAACGCGCGCAGGTCGTGCCCGCGCTGCACCGAGACCAGCCGCAGCGCGCGCAGCATGCTCGCGTTGGCCACCTCGATCACCCCGTGCGCGGCCTCCAGCGTCGAGAGCCCCAGGCGGCGACCGAGCGTCTCGATCGCGCGGCGGGCGCGATCCGGATCCAGGCGGATGGAGCCGCCGTAGAGCCGCGCGGGGTTGAGATAGCCCAGCACCAGGTTGGCGTCGGTCACGGTGGCCTCGGTGCCGCCCTGCCCGTAGCAGGCGGGCCCGGGCTGAGCGCCCGCGCTCTGCGGGCCGACCTTGAGCGCGCCGACCTCGTCGACTCGCGCGAGCGAGCCGCCGCCCGCTCCGATGGACTCCACCGCCACCATCGGCAGCCGCACCGGATAGTCGGCGAGCCGCCGCTGCGACGTTGTCTCCGCCGCGCCGTCGCTGATCAGGCACACGTCGGTGGTCGTGCCGCCCATGTCGAAGGCGAGAGCGCGAGACAGGCCCAGGGCCCGCGCGGCGTGCGCGGCGGCGGCGACGCCGGCGGCGGGACCGGAGAGCGCCATGGCGAGCGGGCGCGCCTTGGCCGCGGCCACCGACATCATGCCGCCCGCCGAGTGCAGCAGGCGCAGCGCGGGGCTGCCCGCCTCGCTCGCGAGCGCGGCGGTGAGCCCGTCCACGTAGCGGGCGGCGAGCGGCATCACGCTCGCGTTGAGCGTGGTGGTGCAGGTTCGCTCGTACTCGCGGAACTCGGCGTTGATCTCGCTCGAGACCGACACGTGCCGGAAGTGCGGTTCGAGCGCCAGGCGCAGGGTGCGTTCGTGCGCGGGGTTGGCGTAGGCGTGCAGCAGGCACACCGCCACCGCCTCCACCCCTTCCGCGCGCAGCGCGGCCACGAGGCCGTCCAGCTCGCCGGCGGCCAGCTCGGTCAGCACGGTTCCGTCCGGGCCGACCCGCTCGGTGATCTCGAGCCGCCGGCGGCGCGGCACCAGCGGCTCCGCCCGCGCGGGCAAATCCACGCGGTAGAGATGGGCGCGATTCATCCGTGCGATCTCGAGCACGTCGCGGAAACCCCGGGTGGTGACGAGCCCGACCGGCGCGATCCGCCGCTCCACGATCGCGTTGGTGACGGTGGTGGTGCCGTGGGCGAGCGAGGCGCAGGTCTCCCCCGGCCCGAGCAGCGTGCGCAGGCCGTCGAGCACGCCCCGCGCCGGATTGGCCGGCACCGTCGGCACCTTGCACGAGCGCACCGCGCCGGAAACGTCGTCACAGGCCACGACGTCGGTGAAGGTACCGCCCACGTCCACGCCGATCCGGAGGCTCACGACGAATGGTCTCCCGGGGCCAAAGGATGGGGCCCCGGCTCGGCCAGGTCAAGAGGTCCGCGGTCCGGGTTGCGGGGCCGCGCGCGCCTGGTCTATGCTCTCGGCGGCCCGCGGTCGCGCGCGGCTCGTCGCTCCCACATCGCTCCCGCGGAGGACACGATGGCTCAGACGGTGGCATGGCCCGACGGCGCCCGGTGCGCCATCATGATGACGTTCGATCTCGACGGCGAGAGCCCGTGGATCCATCGCGACGCCGCCCTCGCCGAGCGGCCGCTGCACATGTCGATGGGCGCCTACGGGCCGAAGACCGGCATGCCGCGCATCCTCGACGTGCTCGACCGCTACGGCATCAAGACCTGCATCTTCATCCCGGGCTGGATCGTCGAGCGCTACCCCGCCCTCTGCGAGGACATCGTGCGGCGCGGCCACGAGGTGGGTCACCACGGCTACCTCCACGAGAAGCCCTTCTTCATGAAGAGCCGCGAGGAGGAGGAAGCGCTGCTGGTGAAGAGCCTCGACATCTTCAAGAAGATCCTGGGGGTCAAGCCGCTCGGCTCGCGCTCACCCTCTGCCGATCCGAGCGCACACACCATGGAGCTGCTCAAGCAACACGGCTTCGTCTACCACAGCAACGCGCTGGACACCGACCTGCCCTACTGCCACCAGACCAAGCACGGCCCGCTGGTGGAGTTCCCGACCGCGTGGTGCAACAACGACGCCCCGTTCTTCATGTGGAGCTCGGTACCGCCGGTCGGCAACGGCATCTGGAGCCAGCAGGACGTGTGGGAGATCTGGTCCGAGGAGTTCGAGGGCCTCTACGAGGAGGGCGGCTTCTTCAACTGGCTCGCCCACCCGCAGATCATCGGCCGGCCCTCGCGCATGCGCATGGTCGAGCGGCTCATCCAGCTCATCCTGGGCAAGCGCCGCGTCTGGTGGCCTCGGCCGATCGACCTCGCCCGCTTCTGGCTCGACAAGAGCGGCGCGCCGGCGCGCTGAGGCCCCGCCCGATGCCCGCTCCCGCAGCTCGCCTCTCTGGCAAGGTCGCGCTGATCACCGGCGCCGGCCGTGGCTTCGGCCAGGCCATCGCGCTCGCCTTCGCCCGCGAGGGCGCGCGCGGGGCCGCGAACTACCTGGTCAGCCGGGCCGGCGCGGAGAACGTGGTGGCGCAGGCGGGCCGGCTCGGCGGCGAGGCGATCGCGCTACGCGGCGACGTCGCGCGCTCCCCGACGACCAGTGCCGGCGCATGTTCGACATCAACGTGATGGGCACGCTGCTGTGCAGCCGCGACGTGATGACCTCCGAATATCGCAGTCGCCGCCTCGCCGAGCTGCCCCTGCGCCGCTTCGGCAGCGTGGACGACGTGGCCTACTGCGCGATCGTCCTGGCCGCCGACGACGCCGGCTATCTCACCAGGCAGATCCTGCACCCGAGCGGCGGCTGGGTGTCGGGCTGACCCGGGCCGCGACCCCATCCACCATCTAGGAGAACGCCATGCGCTACCAGTGGCCCCAGGGCAAGCAATCCGCCGCGGTGCTGTCGTTCGACTTCGACGCCGAGTCGGGCTTTCTCTCCCGCGAGCCCGAGAAGGCCCGGCGGAGCCTCGGCGATCTCGAGGAGCGGCGCTTCGGCCCGCGCGTCGGCGTCGACCGCATCCTGCGCCTGCTCGACCGCCTGAAGCTCCGCGCGACCTTCTTCATCCCGGGCTGGACGGTCGAGCACCACCTGGCCGAGTCCAAGCGCATCCGCGACGCCGGCCACGAGATCGGAGCCCACGGCAACATGCACGAGGCCCTCGGCTTCCTCGACGAGGCCCAGGAAGAGACGGTGATGCGCGAGCAGCTCGAGATCCTGAAAACGCGGCTCGGCGTGCGCCCGGCCGGCTACCGCTCGCCGTCGTGGGACGTCAACGTGTGGACGCCCGACCTGCTCAAGCGCCACGGCTTTTTCTACGACAGCTCGCTGATGGGCAACGACGTGCCCTACGAGGTGGAGACGAAGCAGGGGCCGCTGATCGAGGTGCCGGTGCAGTGGCTGCTCGACGACGCCCCGCTCTTCCGCCACGTCTACGGGGCCACCAACGCGATCGCCGATCCGGGCCGGGTGCTGCAGATGTGGAGCAAGGAGTTCGCGGCGATGCACGGAGAGAACGGCTGCTTCGTGCTCACCTGCCACCCGTTCGTGAGCGGACGGGCCTCGCGCATCGCCCTGCTCGAGGAGCTCGTGACCTACATGCGGCGCGCCCGCGGGGTGTGGTTCACCACGTGCGAGGAGGTCGCGCGCTGGCACGCGAGCCGCCCGGCGAGCGCTGCCTCGACGAACGGCCGGCCCGCCCGCGCCGCCGCGCCGCGCGGCGGCAAGCGGCGGGCGGGGCGGTGAGACCGAGCCACTAGGACTTCTTCGGCTCCGCCTTGGGGGCGGCCGGCTGCTCCCGAACCCGCACCGCGGTGCCGCTGACCAGCGAATCGGCGGGATCGAGGATCACCGCGTCGGTGGGCAGGAGCCCGGACGTCACCTCCACGCTGCGTCCGTAGTCGCGGCCGATGGTCACGGTCACCAGCTCGGCACGACCGTTGCGGACAACCGCGACCTGCAGTCCCTCGGAGCGGAAGAGGAGGGTGTTGGCCGGGATGTTCATGCCGCGCGTCCCGCGGCCGACCCGCAGCCGGACCACGACGTAGGCGCCGGGCAGGATCTCGCCGGTCGGGTTGTCCACCTCCACCTCACTCAGCATCGTGCGGGCCACCGGGTCCACGGCGTTCGAGGTGCGCGCCAGGGTGCCGCGGAAGACCTTGTCCGGAATCTCCTCGAGGGTGACCGCGGTCGGGGTGCCCGGCCGCGCCGCTTGCGCGTAGGTCTGGGGCACCGAGACGAAGACGCGCAGCTTGTTGATCGCGGCCAGCCGGAACAGCTCGCGGGCCTGCGCGCTCGCCCCCGCGTCCACGAGCGCGCCGATGTCGGTGTTGCGCGCGGTGATGATGCCGTCGAAGGGCGCGGTGATCCGCTGGAAGGAGGTCAGGTTCTCGAGACGCTTCACGTTGGCCGAGTTCGAGTCGACGATGGCCTTCTTGGCGCTGTAGTCGGCCCCCTTCTCGTCCGCGTCCTGACGAGCCACCGCGTCCCGCTTGAGCAGGGCCTGCCAGCGGTCCGCGGTGGTCTTGGCCATGTCCATGTTGGCCCGCGCGTTCTCGAGCTCGGCCCGTGCCTGCCGGAGCTGCTGGTCCACCTCGGGAGTCTCGATCTCGGCGAGGAGCTGGCCCTGGGTCACCCGCGCGCCGATGTCCACGTACCACTTCTTGAGGTAGCCGTTCGCCCGCGCGTAGATCGGCGCGTCGGTGAAGGCGCGGGCGGTGCCCGGCAGCACCAGCTCGTCGGTGGGGGCGGACGCGGTCGGCGAGACGACCGCGACGGTGGGGGTGGCCGCCGCCTCGGTCGCCCGCTTCAGCGCCGCGTCCGCGCCGCGGCGGCCGTTGAGCCCCGCGTAGATGCCGACGCCGAGCACGAGCAACGCACCCAGGACCACCCACGTCCCCCGCCCGCGCAGGCCGCCGCTCACGCGATCGCCTGCGAACGCGGGCCGGGTCCGGCCGGGCGGCGGCGCCCGTGGAGCACGCTGAACACCGCGGGGACGAAGACGAGGGTGGCGATGGTGGCGACGAGGAGGCCGCCGATGACCGCGCGGCCGAGCGGGGCGTTCTGCTCGCCGCCCTCACCCAGGCCGAGCGCCATCGGGATCATGCCGATGATCATGGCCAGCGCGGTCATCAGCACGGGACGGAACCGCGTGACGCCCGCCTCGATGGCGGCCTCGCGAGCCCGGCCGTGCTCGGCCAGCCGCTCCCGCGCGAAGGAGATCACCAGGATGCTGTTCGCGGTCCCCACCCCCATGCACATGATCGCCCCCATCAGGGCGGGCACGCTCAGGGTGGTGTTGGTGAAGAAGAGGAACACGATGATCCCGGCGAGGGCGGCGGGCAGCGCGCTGATGATGATGAACGGATCGAGCCACGACTGGAAATTCACGACGATCAGAAGATAGACGAGGACGATCGCGAACGCGAGGCCGCCGAGGAGGCCCAGGTAGGACGTGCGCATGGTCTCCACCTGCCCGCGCAGCGTCACGAAGCTGCCGCGCGGCAGGCTCGGGCGGTTGGCGTCGATGATGCGGGCGATGTCGCGCCCCACCGCGCCCAGGTCGCGGTCCTGCACCGAGCCGAAGATGTCCACCACGCGGCGCGTGTTGTAGTGCGAGATCACCGCCATCCCGTTCGATCGCGCGATCGAAGCCACGTCCCCCAGGATCTGCGGCCGGGACATGCCCGATCCGCTGATCGGGATGTTCTCCAGGTCCTGAAGGGACTGGACCGAGTACTGGGGAGCCTGGGCGATGAGGTTGTAGCTCACCCCATTCTGCCAGTTCAGGAAGAAGGCGGGCGACACCTGGTTGCTGCCGCTCAGGGTGAGCAAGACGCTGTTGGCCACGTCACGAGGGGTGAAGCCGGCCCCGGCCGCCTTCGTGCGGTCCAGCGTCACCTGGAACTTCGGGTTGTCGAAGTTCTGCTGGATGCGCAGATCGGTGAGCCCGGGCACCCGTCGGAGCTGATCGAGGATCCGGTTGGCGATCCCCCGGTTGCCCTCGATGTCGCCGCCCTCGATCTGCACGTCGATCGGCGCGGGGAGACCGAAGTTCAGGATCTGGGTCACGATGTCGGCCGGCACGAAGTAGAAGGTGACGCCCGGGAAGTCCTCGGGGAGCCGGCGGCGGAGCGTGCGCATGTGGTCCTCGGTGGGCCGGTGTCCCTCCTTCAGGGAGACGAGGATGTCGGCGTCGGCCGCGCCGATGAAGCCGGACCGGCTGTACATGAAGTTGATGGTCGAGTACGGCAGCCCGACGTTGTCGATGATGTTGTCGAGCTCCTCGGACGGGATCTCGCGGCGGATCGCCGCCTCCACCAGATCGGCGAGTCGCGCCGTCTCCTCGATCCGGGTACCGGTCTTGGCCCGAAGGTGGAGGATGAACTGCCCGTTGTCGCTCACCGGGAAGAAGTTCTCGCCGAGCCACGGCAGCAGCAGCCAGGCGGACAGGCAGACCGCGAGAAACGCCGCCACGAAGGCCCCCTGCCGGGAGAGCAACCGGGTGAGGAGACCCTCGTATCCGGTCCGGATTCGCTCGAAGCCGCGCTCGAATCCCTGCTGGAGCCGAGCGAGGGGGTTGCGCGAGCGGACGTCGTCGTGCGCGCGCGGCCTCAACAGGTACATCGCGAGCGTGGGCACGAGCGTGCGGGAGAGCACGTAGGAGGCGAGCATGGCGAAGACCACCGCCTCCGCCAGCGGCACGAAGAGGTACCGGGCGACCCCGCTGAGGAAGAACATGGGCAGGAACACGATGCAGATGCAGAGGGTGGACACCAGGGCGGGCACCGCGATCTGGGCCGCTCCCTCGAAGATGGCCTCGCGCAGGTCGCGGCCGTCCTCCAGGTAGCGCTCGATGTTCTCGATGGTGACGGTGGCGTCGTCCACCAGGATGCCGACCGCGAGAGCGAGACCGCCGAGGGTCATGATGTTGATCGTCTCGCGCAGGAAGCTCAGCAGGATGATCGAGGTCAGAATCGAGAGCGGGATGGAGACCGCGATGATCAACGTGCTCCGCCAGCTCCCTAGGAAGAGGAGGATCATCAGCGCGGTGAGGCACGCCGCGATGATCGCCTCGCGGACGACCCCGCTGATCGCGCCGCGCACGAAGATGGATTGGTCGGCGAGCAGATCGATCTTGAGCTCGGGGGGTAGGGTGGTGGCCACCCGCGGGATGGTCTTGCGGATGTTGCTCACCACGTCGAGGGTGGACGCGTCGCCCATCTTGAGCACGGTGAGGAGCGTGCCCCGCCGACCGTCCCGCCGGACCACGTTGGTCTGCACGCTGAACCCATCACGTACGTTGGCCACGTCCCGCAGGTAGATGGTGGAGTTGCCCACCACCTTGATCGGCAGGTCGCCCAGCTCGGGCACCGTCCGGGGCGCCGCGTTGAGGCTCACGTCGTACTCGAACTGGCCGATCTTCGCGGTGCCGGACGGCAGGATCAGGTTCTGGAGCGAGAGGGTGTTGAGCACGTCATTGGGCGACAGCCCCTTGGCCTGCAGCATGCGGGTGTTGAGGTCCACCATGATCTGTCGCTGCTTGCCCCCGTACGGGTACGGGATGGCCACCCCGGGAATCGTCACGAGCTGGGGCCGCAGGAAGTTCACCCCGAGGTCGAAGAGCTGCTGCTCGGCGAGCCCCTCCCCCGAGAGCGCGAGCTGGAGGATCGGCACGCTCGAGGCGCTGTAGTTGATGATCAGGGGCGGGGTCGTACCCGGTGGATATCCGCGGAGCACTGTCTGGGAGATCGCGGTGATCTGGGCGTTCGCGGTGTCGAGGCGCGCGTTCGGCTGGAGAAAGACCTTGATGATGGCCTGCCCGGCCACGGTGGTGGACTCGATGCGCTGGATGTTGTCGACGGTGGTGGTGAGCACCCGCTCGTACGACGTGGTGATTCGGCCCTCCAGCTCCTCCGCGTTCAGTCCGGTGTACTGCCAGGCCACCGCAATCACCGGGATGTTGATGGTGGGAAAGATGTCGGTGGGGGTGCGGCTGATCACCACCGGACTGGCGATCAGGATCAGGAGGGCCAGGACGATGAAGGTGTACGGCCGATCGAGTGCGATCCGGACGATCCACATGCGAGCGGGTCGCCTCAGCCGGTGACCGCGCGGCGGCCCGCCTCGCGCAGGAGGCGGCGGTCGGCCTCGGGACTCGAGGCGGGCGGCAGCCGGAGGACCAGGTCCTGGGTGTGGGTCGGGATCGCCTTGCCCTCGGACCAGTGCGTGCCCCACGGGTCCTGGCCCGCGCTCACCGCGCGGATGCCGTCACGCACGATGCGCCTGAGCATGATCACGCCCCGATCTGTCGAGGCGAGGTGCTCGGCGTCGTGCACCGCGATCACCCGCTGGCTCGACTGCGCGTCGTAGTCGGCGGGAAAGCGCTGCCGCTCGTCGTAGGAACGGTCGCCCGACTGCCCGAAGCCGGGCCGCGCCACCTGCTCGGGAGTGAGTCCCCACGCCGGATCCACCTGGGCCAGCTCGAAGTTCGTGGTGTGGGTGTCGTCGTTGGGCACCGCCCAGCGGATGATGACCGGCCGGCTTGCCGCTTTCGGCGCCACCGCCTCCTCGATCTCGCGAGTGAACTGGTGCACGTTGGGCGGCATGTAGTCGCACACCCGCACCCACACCAGGTCGCCCACGCGCCGGGTCGCGATGTAGACCATGCCGGCCTCGGTGGTGAGCCAGTCGAGCTCGGGGACGACCGCGAAGGCCTCGGTGAATTGGTAGCCGCTCGAGAGCGCGTGCAGGAACGCGGTGTGCACCGGGTCCATGCTGTTGTCCTTCACCTGGAGCCAGTTGCACGGCAGCCCGAACTCGGCCGCGGGCATCAGCGTGTACCCCGGCACCTCGAAGCTGTCGAAGAGCGGAAAGGCAGGGCAGCGGTCGGGCGGGCCGAGGTAGGCGAAGACCAGCCCGCAGAATTCGCGCGTGGGATACGCGCCCTGCCACACGCGCTCGCAGAGGCGACTGCCCGCGGGCTCGCCCGGCGTCTCGAGACAGCGCCCGTCGACGTCGTACGCCCAGCCGTGGTAGCAACAGCGCAGGCCGCGCTCGAGCGGAATACCGAACTCCAGCGAGGTGCCGCGATGCGCGCAATGCAAATGCAGGAGCCCGGTCCGTCCGCCGCGATCATGGAACACGACAAGATCCTCGCCGAGGATGCGCACCCGGCGGGGCGGGCCGCTCAGGTCGCGCGCGAACGCGACCGGTTGCCAGAACCGGCGCAGGTATTCTCCCCCCGGGGTACCGGGACCGACCTGGGTCAGCTCGGGATCGGGGGCCGGGGTCGTTCGGCGCGCGTAGCCGTCGAAGGGGCTGCCGGGCACGCTCGCCGAGGCCATTGGTGGAGCACAGCATGGGGCCGGTCGGTGGTCGCGTCAAGAGGAGCGGTGGTCGTGGGCAAGCCATGTCGACCCTGTGCAAAAATGTCACGGGGCGCAAGATTCCCATGGTAGGTCCGGCCCTACCCAGTGAGGGGTTCCGGGTGGCCCTGTCAGCCTCAAAACACTATATAAATCAAATTATTATGGCTGGAATAGACCTTGCTCTCACCCGGGCCCATGGCTACGTCAATCCGGACCTTATTGACCGGCAGTGTCCTGCTGATCGCCGGCTGTCTGGCCCTTGCCGGAACCGCCGTCGCTGAGACCGATCCCACACCTGTTGCCATGGCCGTGGACCCAGCCGCCCAGGAGCCCCTCAGCCCCGTCGCCGTCTCATGGGGCGGGTCGACCCCGACCATGTCCGAGGCCATCTGGACCCCCGACGCGACCTGGACCGAGGTATTTGGCCAGCCTGCCGAGCCGCCAACCGCCCGGCCGGTCAACTTCGCGCCCGAGCCGATCTCGGCGCCTGCCCGCATCCAGGCCAAGCCGGCTGCGGCGTATCGCGTGAGCGTCAACGAGCACGTCCGCTTCTTCCTCGACCGCTTCCAGACCGGCTACCGGCGCGCCGTCGTCGAGAGCTGGCTGGCGCGCTCCGGCCGTTATCTCCCGATGATCCTCGACGTGTTCCAGCAGAAGGGGTTGCCCGAAGAGCTGGTCTTCACCGCGATGATCGAGAGCGGCTTCAATCCGGTGGCCGTATCCAATGCGGGCGCGAAGGGCCTCTGGCAGTTCATGGCGCCGACCGCGCGGCTCTACGGATTACGTGTGGACCGCTGGCTCGACGAGCGCCTCGACCCCGAGAAGTCCACGGTGGCGGCGGCCAATTACCTTCGCGACCTCTACATCCAGTTCGGCTCGTGGGATCTGGCCCAGGCCGCCTATAACGGGGGCGACGTCAGGGTCCAGCAGGCGATCCAGCGCACCGGCTCGCGCGACTTCTGGGCTCTCCGGCGGGGCCCGATCCTTCTCGAGGAGACGAAGAACTTCGTGCCCGCCATCCACGCGGCCACGCTCATCGGACGCCAGCCCGAGCGCTACGGCTTCAGCGTGGTGCCCGAGGAGCCGTTGCGCTACGAGCAGGTCACCGTCCCGAAGGGCAGCCGGCTCGTGCGGCTGGCCGCCCTCTCCGGCGTGGCGCTCCAGGATCTCGAGCTGCTCAACCCCGAGCTGCGCCAGAAGCAGGCCCCACCCGACACGGCGTACGAGCTGAAGGTCCCGCTGGGCACCACCGCCGCGGTGCAGACCGCGATCGAGCTGGACGTGGCCCCGCGCAAGGCGCCGCCCGCGCCGCGGCCCGGCATCCACGTGGTGCAGTCGGGCGACACGGTGTGGCGCATCGCGCGCCAGTACGGCGTCACGCCCAAGCAGCTCGCGCAGTGGAACGGCCTGGAGCGGCCGGACCGCATTTTCCCGGGCGACCGGCTGCGGGTCGCCATCCTGGCCGCCGCCTCCTAGCGTCCCCGCGAATCCCGCGGTCTCCGCGGCCGGGTCGACCGGATGCTGGATCCCGGTTGACCCGGCGCGACGGTCGTGGACAATAGCGGCCCGGAGGTCTCATGGGCCGACTCGACGGCAAGATCGTGGTGGTGACCGGCGCGAGCCGCGGCATCGGCGCCGACATCGCGCGCCTCTTCGCGGCAGAGGGTGGCCGGGTGGTCTGCGCGGCGCGCACGCTCCAGGAAGGCCAGCATCTCCTGGCGGGCGCGCTCGAGACCACGGTGGCGGCCATCCGCGAGGCGGGCGGACAGGCCCACGCGGTCGCCGCCAACATCGCAGATCCGGCGGAGTGCGAGCGGCTAATCGGCCGCGCCCACGAGCTCTATGGGCCGGTCGACGTGCTGGTCAACAACGCGGCGCTCACCTACTACATCGCGGTGAAGGACTATCCGGTGGGCAAGTGGCTGCGCTCGTGGTCGGTGAACTTCCAGGCTCCGTTTGTCCTGAGCCAGCTCGTGCTCGCGGACATGATCCCTCGCCGCGGCGGCGCCATCGTGAACATCTCCTCCGGCTCGGCGATCGGGCCCGGCCGCGGGCCGTACCCAGATCCTGCGGTGGGGGCGCGGGGTGGCACCTGCTACGGGGCCGAGAAGGCCGCGCTCGAGCGCTTCACCCAGGGCCTCGCTTCCGAGGTCTATCAGTACGGGATCTCGGTGACGTCTCTGGCGCCCTCACAGGTCGTGCCCACGCCCGGGACCGTGTATCACCGCCTCGTGTCGAGCCTCGACGATCCGCGCGGCGAGCCGCCGCTCCTGATGGCGCAGGCCGCGCTCCTGCTCGCCAGCGAGCCGGCGGAGCGTGTCTCCGGCCGCGTGACCTACAGCCAGCAGATCCTCCGCGAGTACGGGTGGATCCAGACGGCCCGCGGCCGTGGCGTGGACAGCCGCGGCAGCGGATACTCGGAGATCTAGCGGGCGGACCTCCGCCCCCGCCTTCTCCACCCACTGCTCCTCGTCGTGCTGGACCGGGCGGCGCGCGTCATCGTGGTGGAAGCTCTGGTCCGAGGTCTCGCTGTTCTACTGGCTCTTCAAGACCTACTGGCGCTACCGGCGCGAGTTCCCGGCGCACTTCGCCGAGCCCGCTCACGCCCACATCCAGGTGATTCACTTGCGCTCCCGGCGAGAGACCGAGGCGTGGCTCGCGAGCGTCGACCGGCCTCGGGGGTGACTTGACGACGGGGGCCCTGCGGCGCAAGATGCGCCCTCGGAGGGGATCGCGCCCATGCATTTCGGGATCTTTCTCGAGGAGCGCCGCCGCGGTGTCAGCGAGGGCGCCACGTTGCGCGAGACGATCGGCCTGGCCGACGCGGCCGAGACCGGCGGCCTCGACGGGGTCTGGCTCGGCGAGATCCACTTCAACGGCTCGCGCTCGATCCAGTCGGCTCCGCTCGCCCTCGCCAGCTTCCTGGCCGCGCGCACGCGGCGCCTGCGCGTGGGGATCGCGGTGCAGGTGCTGCCACTCGGCAACCCGCTGCGCATCGCCGAGGAAGCGGCCACCGTGGATCAGCTCAGCGAGGGTCGCCTCGATTTCGGCGTCGGCCGCAGCGGCTCCGCGCGCACCTACGACCTCCTCGGCGTGCCCTACGGTGAGAGCCAGGCGCGCTTCGTCGAGTCCCTCGCGATCATCCGGCTGGCCTGGCAGGGCAAGCCGTTCAGCTACGAGGGTCAGTTCTATCGCGTCTCGAACGTCACGGTGGCGCCCACTCCCTACCAGGTCCCGCACCCGCCGATGCGCATGGCCGCGAATTCTCCCGAGACCTTCCCTCAGGTCGCGCGGCTCGGGCTCCCGCTCTTCATCGGCCTGCGGGATCTGGACATCCCGACCTTGCGCGGCCATCTGAAGAGCTATCGGGAGGCGTGGCGTGAGTCGGGACAGCCGGGCGAGGCGGACGTCTACCTGCGCATCCCGGTGTACGCGGCTCCGACCGAGGCGGCCGCGCGCGAGGAGCCGCGCGAGGCCATGACCTACTTCTTCCAGCGGCACATCGAGCTGATCCGATCCGGCCTCGGCCGCGGCGACACCGGGCCGGGCGACCGCCGCCAGACCATGGCGGACCGCATCGCCGCGATGCCGTACGACGAGCTGCTGAAGACCCGCGTCGCCTTCGGCACCGCGGCGTCCTTGCGCGAGCGTCTCGGGGAGATCGCGGAGGACCTGGGGCTCAACGGCATCGTCGCCGAGCTGAACCCCAGTGGCCTCCTCTCCCTCGACCAGATGCGGCGGACGCTCGACGTCCTGACCCGCGAGGTGATCCCTACTTTCCGCTGACGAAGGCCTGCACGCGCTTCCACGCGTCGGCCGAGGCGTCCGCGAACTCGGTGTACTTCCGGTCGAAGAAGCTGTGCGGCGCCCCGGGGTACACCTTCAGGTCGTGCTTGATCCCCGCCTTCCGCAGCGCCCCGTCGAAGCCCTCGACGTCGGCGGGCGGGATGCCCTCGTCGGCGCCGCCGAAGATGGACTGCACCGCGCACTTGTAACGCGGCACCGCGTCGACCGGCTTGGGGCGATCGGGCCAGCGCTTGAGCCCCGACGGCCAGCCGTAGAAGCCGATCACCCCCGCGTAGCCGAGTCCGCTCGCCGCCTGAAGATAGGACAGCGCGCCGCCGAAGCAGAAGCCCACCGAGTAGAGCGACTTCACTTGCCCACCGTCGGCGGTGCGGAGATACGCCGCGGCGGCGGCGATGTCGGCCTGCAACGTCTCCGGCTTGGTGAGCGGCACCTGCGACATGAAGTCGAAGGCCTCGCTGCGATCCTCGGACGGCGCGGTCCGCGCGAAGAAATCGATCGCGACCGCGTCCACCCCGATCTCCGCGAACCGATCGGCCAGCTCCTTGTAGTAGGGGTGCAGGCCGCGTACGTCCGGGATCACCACCATGCCCGCGCCGGTGGGCTTGGCCGCGCGGGCCGCGTGGGCCATGAAGCGCGTGCCGTCGCTCGAGGTCAGGTGCAGGGCGCGGGAGCCGGCCGCGCCGCCCGAGATCGGAGGAATCGGAGGAAAGGAATCGTCGTCCACGCACATGGTCGGATCTCCTGTCAGAGAGTTCGCTACATGTCCAGGCCGCCGTTGACGCCCCAGACCTGGCCGGTGATGTAGCCCGACGCGTCGGCGGCCAGGAAATGCACGACGCGCGCTACCTCTTCGGGCTTGCCGAGTCGACCCAGCGGAATCTGGCCGACGATCTTCTCCAGCACCTTGGTCGGGACGTGCTCGAGCATCTCGGTGGCGATGAACCCGGGGGTCACCGTGTTCACGGTGAGCCCGACCCCGTCCGGGTCCGTGAGCTTGCCCGCCCGGGCGAGCAGGAAGGCGGCCTCCCGCGCCAGCGTCTTGGTGAGGCCGAACAGCCCCGACTTCGACGCCGCGTAGTTGGCCTGGCCGATGTTGCCCATCTCGCCGATCACGCTCGAGACGTTGACGATGCGCCCACTCCCCCGCTCCGCCATGTGACGCAGCGCGGCTTGCGAGAGGAAGAAGGCGCCGGAGAGGTTCACGTTCAGGACCTTGAACCAGTCCTCGTCGGAGAGCTTGAGCACGGTCTTGTCGATAGTGATGCCCGCGTTGTTGACGAGGATGTCGAGGCGCCCGTGGGTGGCGATCACCTCCTCGATGGTGCGCCGGCAGTCGTTGGCGTCGCCCACGTTGCCCTTGTGGATGCTGACCTCGGTGCCGTAGGTCGACGCGAAGCGATCGCGGAACTTGCCGGCCGCATCGTCGTTGCCCGCGTAGCCCGCGGCCAGGACCGCCCCCTGGCTGGCCAGGCTGCGGCAGATGGCGGCGCCGATCCCGCGGGTGCCGCCGGTGACGAAGGCCACCCGGCGCTTGAGCTTGTCCCCGGTGCGCGCGGCGGTGTTGTCGTGCTGAGTGATGTCCAGGACCGTGGGCGTGGTCGTCATGGTCGGCTCCTCCCGATGAGCATCTTCGACCGCCGGCCGGCACATCCTGGCAAATCCCCCCCGCGGAGTCAAACGGCACGGCCGGCGGCCTCGCTGTAGTCGCCGCCTTGCGCGAGGGAGGAATCGCCGCCTGCCGATCTTGCGGCGCCAAGTCCGCGGGATTCCTCACGAGCTGACCTGGATGGGCCCGCCGGTGCAATCTGGCCTTGCATCGGCCTCGCGTAAGTGTGCATCCTGCCGAGGCGTCCGTCCTGGTACAGGCCTTGCCATAACGAGAGCGGAGCCGGAACATGACTAGAGCGCCGGGCGTGCTCATTGGAGTGGACGTCGGATGCACCACCCTTTCGGGCGGTCTGGTCACGCCCGACGGTCGCGTCCTCTCGGCGACCCAGGCGCCCACGAGTCTCGGCTCGGGGACCGTCGTGCACACCGTCCTCGGCATCGTCGCCGATCTCCACGCCGAAGCGCAGACCCTGGGTCTTGCCCTGGAGGCCGTGGGCATCGGCGTTCCCGGGCTCGTGGACGGTGAGCGGGGGATGCTGCTCTACTCGGCCGGCTCCCATGTCGCGGATCTTCACCAGGTGCCGCTGGCCGAGCGCGTCTCCGCCAAGACCGGAGTGCCGACCTTCGTGGACAACGACGTCAACGTCCTGGCCCTGGGCGAGTGGACGTTCGGGCTCGGCCGCGGCGCGGCCTCCTGCGTCGTGGTGGCCGTCGGAAGCGCGGTCGGGGCCGGCATCGTCCTCGATGGCCGGCTCGTTCGGGGCAAGAGTGGGTTCGCGGGCGAGCTCGGGCACGTCTCCATCGACTTCGATGGCCCGCGGTGCCACTGCGGCGGGCGGGGCTGCCTCAGCCTGTACGTCGGCGGCGAGTACATCGCCGCGGAGGCCCGGCAGCGCGTGGCCCGCGAGCCCTCGTCCCTCCTCGCCCTCGCCGGGGGCGAGCCCGGCGCGATCACCGCCGAGACGGTCTTCGCGGCGGCGGCGGCCGGCGACGGGCTCGCGCGGGGCATGGTGGATCGCGCGTGCCGGGCCCTCGGAGCAGGTCTCGCGATCGCGGTGAACGGCCTGAACCCCGAGGTCGTGGTCGTCACCGGTGGCGTGGTCAAGTCGCTCCTGCCGCTCCAGGACGAGATCATCCGTCGGACCGGTGAGTACGCCCTGGCCGACGCGCTGGCCGGAACGTCGATCCACTTCGTTCCGGGGCACAAGAGCCAGACCGTGCGCGGGGGCGCGGCCCTCGTCCTCTACGAGAGGGCCCGCCGCGCCGCCGGGCTGCCGCGCTAGATGAGGAGGTAGCCGATGTACGTCTTACGAGATGGGGTCAGGCTCTTTTATCAGGTGACGGGTAGCGGAGATCGCGATCTCTTCCTGCTGCCCCAGTGCCAGCCGGTCACCTACAGCCGGCAGTGGAAGAACCAGATCCCGTACCTCTCCCGCTACTTCCGCGTGGGCACCATGGACCTCCGGGGCAACGGGCGCTCGGATCGGCCGCCGAGCGGCTACGATCTCGACACCCGCTACCAGGACTTGCTCGCGGTCCTCGAGGAAACGGTACGGCCTCCCTTCGCCCTGGTGGCGCTCTCCTGCGCCGGGATGCTGGCCTTCCGCTACGCGGTCGAGAATCCCGGTCGTCTGTCTCACCTCATCCTCCTCAGCGGCCAGTACTCGGAGTCGGTGCCCCAGCCGTTCGACGAGAAGGTCGCACCCGTGATCCGGGACACCTTCGCCACCTGGCAGCAGCGGTTGTTCGCCCGCTGCCTGCCCGAGCCGCACTCCTTGAAGGGGATCGAGGACTGCATCGCCTGGAGCAGCGAGACCACGCCCGATGTGCTCGTGGAATCGCTCCGAGCCATCGACGGCGCGAACGTCTACGATCTGCTGCCCCGCGTGCAGGTGCCGACCCTCGCGCTCCACGGGACGCTCGACAAGATCGTCCCGTACTCGCACGCCGAGAAGCTGGCGGCCGCGGTCCCCGGCGCCCGCCTGGTCACGCTCGAGGGCGCCGGCCACGTCCTGCACGGCCGGCACGCGGTGAAGGTCAATCACCTCATCCGGGACTTCGTCCTGGACCGGCCGGTCGAGTCGGAACGGATCCCGGCCATCGCCGAGCGGAAGACGCCGCCCCGGGCCCCGCGCCGGACCGCCCAGCGGCGGATCCTCTGGCTGTCGAGCCCCATTGGCCTGGGCCACATCCAGCGGGACCTCGCCATCGCCCGGAAGCTGCGCGAGATCTACCCGGACGCCACCGTGGACTTCCTGGCCGCCGATCCCGCCGATCGGGTGGTGGAGGCCTGGGGGGAGCGCCTGCACCCGGCCACCAAGCTCATCGTCAACGAGAGCGCCCACATCGAGGGCTGGTCGGGAGACCACGAGCTGCACGCCTTCAACGCGCTCTGGGACATGGACGAGATCATGGCGGCCAACTTCATGACGTTCGCCGACGTCGTGGAGCGCGAGGCCTACGACCTCTGGGTGGGCGACGAGGGGTGGGACCTCGACTACTTCCTGCACGAGAACCCCGAGCTGAAGCGGGCCCCCTACGTGTTCATGACCGACTTCATCGGAATGCTGCCCATGCGCGAGGAGCCGACGTCCGTGGAGTTCAAGCGGGCCTGGGAGAAGAACGCGGAGAACATCGACCACCTCCGCTTCCACCCGGACGTCCGCGATCTCTCCATCATGGTGGGCGACGACGAGGACGTGCTCGACCGTGACTTCGGCCCCGACCTCCCCAACATGCGGCAGTGGGCGCGGCAGCACTTCGCCTTCTCCGGCTACACCTACCACTTCGACCCGGCGGACTACCGGGACAAGGCCGCGCTCCGCCACGAGCTGGGGTTCCGGGACGACGAGCGCGTCATCCTGGTCTCGGCGGGCGGCACCCGGGTGGGGCGGAGCCTGCTCCGGAAGTGCGCCGAGGCCTTCTCCCTGGTCGCCCCCACCGTGCCCGACGCGCGGATGATCCTCGTGGCCGGGCCGCGGCTCGAGGCCGACGAGCTGCCCCGGGGGCCCCAGATCGACGTGCGCCCCTTCGTCCCCAATCTCTTCCGCCATCACGCGGCGGCCCATCTCGCGATCGTCCAGGGCGGCCTCACCACCACCATGGAGCTGGCCGCCTTCCAGACGCCCTTCCTCTACTTCCCGCTGCGCAACCACTTCGAGCAGAGCTTCCACGTCGCGCGTCGCCTGGATCGCCTCGGAGCGGGCACGCGCATGGACTACGACCGCACCGGGGTCGAGGAGCTGGGCGCGGCCATCCTCGACCACCTCGCCAAGCCCGTCCAGTACCGGGACGCGCCGGCCGGCGGCACCGAGCGGGCCGCCCGCCTGATCGCCAACCTGCTCTAACCCCTGGAGGACTGCACATGACCACGGGACCGAACGACCTCAACCTCGAGAAGCTGAAGGAAACCGACGCGGCGATCCGCCAGAACCCGGGCCTCGAGAAGCTCACGGTCAAGGCCAAGTCCACGTGGTGCCGCGGCACGACGACCCAGGTCACGCTGAGCGAGTGGTACGCGGGCGGCAACCAGATGACCGCCGCGCCCCGGAGGTTCACCATCACGGTGGACGAGCCGGCCGAGCTCGGTGGGGGAGACCGCGCCCCGTTTCCGCCCGAGGTGCTGCTGGCCGCGCTCGCCGGCTGCGTCACGAATGGGGTGGCCACCAACGCCGCGCTCTTCGACGTGCCCATCGACGGGATCGAGATGGAGCTGGAGGCCCACATCGACGCCCGCGGGATGCTCGGGCACGACAAGTCGGTGCGCAACGGCATCACGGACATCAACTACACGATCACGATCCAGAGCCCGGCTTCGGAGGACAAGGTCCGCAAGTGCAAGGAGACCATCGACCGCAAGTCGCCCGTGCGCGATACGCTCGCGAATCCGGTGAACATCACGTCCAAGTTCGTGTACAAGCCGTCTTGATCGGTCCACCGAGACGGGAGGGCAGCCAGTAGTGGCCGGAGATATCAACTGTCTCTTCACGAAGGGGCTGATCCCGTTCGTGGAGAAGGAGGTCGGCCCGAGCGGCGTCGCCGCGCTCTGCCGCGCGGCGGCGCGATCGCGCGAGTACCTCATGGCCGATCACAACTGGCTGCCGCTGTCCCTCGCCAGCGAGTTGGTCCGCGTGGCGATGGAGCTCACGGGCGACCGCGACGAGGAGGCGTGGGCGCGCCGCTTCGCCGAGGACATGATGGACTGGAAGCCCTCCCGCGAGTATCGCCACTACATGGGCACCTACACCATGGGAATGGGCGACCCGCGCGAGATCTATACCCGGATCGCCACGATGCAGAGCGGGATGGCGCGCTTCGCCCGCACCGCCATCGTCAGGCTCGGCCGTACCCGGATGACCTTCCGGCGGACGCCGGTCGACGGCCAGCCCATCCCTCGCTGGTTCTGCGTGTGGGACATGGGCATGATGGAGCGCTATCCGACGAACTGGGGCCTGCCCCGCGCGGACGTGATCGAGCACCAGTGCGCGGCGCGCGGCGCCGACTCCTGTCTCGTCGAGGTGCGCTGGAAGAACCCGGGGCTCGGCCGCCGCTTCTGGGGGCCGACCGCCGCCGGGACCGCGGGGTCCGTCGCGCTCTGCCTCGGGCTGGCCGCGACCCAGCCGCTGTCCTGGAGCGCCGAGGGCGTCGTGGCGACGCTCCCCGTGCTCCTCGGAGGCGCGGTGGGCTATGGCCTGATGCAGCGCGCGCGCTGGCAGCATACCAAGCGCATGCTCGATCTGCAGTCGGAGGAGATCCTCTACTCCAACAACGAGCTGGAGAAGAAGTTCCGGGATCTCGAGACCACGATCGAGCGGCTCTCCCTGCTCAGCGAGCTATCCGCGGCGGTCAACGCCACCCTCGACGTCGAGAAGATCTACGAGCAGGCGCTCGAGCGTCTCGTTCATCAGATGGGTTACCAGAGCGCCTATATCTTCCTGGTCGATCGCGTCCGCCAGGTGGTCAGGGGCCACCGCATGGCCGGCCGGGCGAGCGGGGCCATCCGCTTCACCGACGTCGAGTTCCGCCTGGACGACGTCCACTGCGGAGCCTCGCGGGTGGCCAGCAGCGGGCTGCCCCTGGTGATCGACGACGTGGAGAACACCGCTCTGCCCATCGACGTGCCGACGGCCCGCTCGTTCGGCGTCCGGTCGGTCGTCATGGTGCCGCTCCGGGTGAAGGACGTGGTCTTCGGCGTCCTCAACGTGACCTCGAGCGAGCCGGGACGTGTCGGCGAGACGGATCTGGACCTTCTCTCGGCGGTGGCCAATCACGTGGCGCTGGCGCTCGACCGGGCCGAGAGCTTCCAGACCATCGAGGAGCTCAGCCGGGGTCTCGAGGACAAGGTGCGCGTGCGGACCGAGCAGCTCCGCACCGCGCACGAGGAGCTCCAGGCCGCCTACCGCGAGCTCCAGGCCACCCAGATGCAGCTCATCCAGCGGGAGAAGATGGCCTCGGTCGGCCAGCTCGTCGCCGGAGTCGCCCACGAGCTCAACAATCCGATCGGCTTCGTGTACTCCAACGTGACCACGCTCGAGGACTTCGTGCGGCGCCTCCGGGCCATGCTCGAGGCCTATCGCGCCGCTCCCCTCCCCGAGATCGACCGCGCCCGGCTCCAGGCCGAGTGGGACGCTCGCAAGGTCGACTACGCGCTCAAGTATCTCGACTCGATGATCCAGGGCATCCGCGAGGGGGCCGAGCGGGCCCGCAAGATCGTCCGCGATCTCCGCGTCTTCGCCCGCACCCAGGACGACGTGTGGCAGTCGGTAGACATCCACGAGGAGATCGAGTCGAGCCTCACCCTGCTCAATCATCTCCTCAAGGACCGCGTCTCCGTCCACCGCAAGTACGGGGAGCTGCCGGAGGTCGAGTGCATCCGCTCCCAGATGGACCAGGTGTTCCTGAACCTCCTCGCCAACGCGGCCCAGGCGATTCCGGGACCGGGCGCCATCACGATCGCGACGCACCGGGACGGCCCGTCCGCGGTGATCAGCGTCGCCGACACCGGCCCCGGGATCCCGCCCGAGATCATGGGCCGCCTCTTCGACCCCTTCTTCACCACCAAGCCGGTCGGCGAAGGCACCGGGCTCGGCCTGAGCATCAGCTACGAGATCGTCAAGAAGCACGGCGGCGAGATCCGGGCCGAGAGCCCCGCGGACGGCGGCGCGATCTTCACGGTGCGCATCCCGCTCACCCGGACCGGGCCCGCATGACCGCCGAGGCGACCGTCCTCATCGTCGACGACGAGCCGCGCGTGCTCGACTCGCTGGAGGCGCTCCTCGCCATGGACTACCGCGTCCTGCGCGCCGACCGCCCGGAGGCCGCGCTGGAGATCCTCGCGCGCGAGGCGGTCGCCGTCGTGATCAGCGACCAGCGGATGCCCGGCATGAGCGGCACCGAGCTGCTCTCGCGGTGCCGTGAGGTCGCGCCGGAGACGGTCCGCGTGCTCCTAACCGCGTTCACCGACGCCGACGCCCTCATGCAGTCGATCAACGCGGCCAACATCTACCATTTCATCCTCAAGCCCTGGGACCCGACCGAGCTGACCCACACCGTGCGCCGCGGCGTCGAGCGCCACCGCATGGCCGCCGAGCGCGAGCAGCTCGTGCGCGATCTCGCCGCGAAGAACGCGGATCTCGAAGCCACCCTGGCCGACCTGCGCGCGGCGCAGGCGCGCATCGTGCGCGAGGCGGGGGTTCGGGCCCAGCTCCAGCGCTACGTCTCTCCCCGGCTCGCCGGCATGGCGCTCGACAACCCGAGCCTCCTCGACCAGCCCGGCGAGTGGCGGGAGGCCACCGTCCTCTTCGCCGACATCCGCGGCTACACCCGCCTCATCGAGACCACGCCGGCCCCGGTCGTGATCCGGCTCCTCGACGAGTATCTCGCGCGCATGATCGAGGTCATCTTCCGGCACCAGGGCACGGTCGAGCAGCTCATCGGCGACGAGATCGTCGTGCTGTTCGGGGTCGCCGAGGGCGGGCAGGACGCGCCGGGCCGGGCGGTCAGGGCGGCCGTCGAGATGGTGGCCGCGGTGCGCGGGCTCTCCGCGCGCTGGGCCGCCGAGGGGCTGCCGCGCTTCGACATCGGGGTGGGCATCGCCTCGGGTCCGGTGATGGCCGGGACCATCGGCTCGGCCGATCGTCGCGAGCTGGTCGTCGTGGGCCGGCCCATGATCGCGGCGGCCCGGATCCAGCGGATGACACGGCTCTTCGACGCGCATATAATCGCGGCCGACAGCACGTTCCGCGAGGTGAGCAGTCTCGTCGGCCACCGCGAGCTGGGTTCCCCGAAACTGAAGGGCCTGAAGGATCGCGAGACGCTCTACGAGATTCTCTCTCTCCGGGAGCCCGTTCCCACGGGCGCCGCCTAGGAACGTAGCCGGCCCCGGAGGTCGAGTGGACGAGACCGCAACCATCCTGGTCGTCGACGACGAGCCGCGCGTGCTCGACGCGCTCGAGGCCGTGCTCGCCGCCGACTTCCGGGTTCTCCGGGCCGAGGGTGGAGAACAGGCGCTCCGGCTCCTGCCCGGCGCCGACGTGGCCGTCATCATCACCGACTACCGCATGCCCCACATGACCGGCGTGGAGCTTCTGCGCCGGAGCCAGGACCTGGCGCCCGACGCGGTCCGGATCGTCCTCACCGCTTATACCGACGTGGACAGCCTGATGGATGCGATCAACACCGGCCGCATCTACCACTTCGTCCCGAAGCCCTGGGACCCGAACGAGCTTCTGATCATCGTGCGGCGGGCCGCCGAGCGCTACACGCTGGCCCGGGACAACGCGCGCCTCCGCGACGAGCTCGAGCTCTCGGTGAACACGCTCCGGCGCGAGGCCGCCGAGCGCCGCGTGCCGTCTCTGGCCTTCGAGAGCCTGATCGGCGCGCCGACCGGGCTCCGCAAGGCGGTGGATCTGGCCCGGAAGGTCCTCGACACCGACACCACGGTGCTCCTGCTGGGAGAGACCGGCACCGGCAAGGAGCTCTTCGCTCGCCTGATCCACCACAACGGGCCGCGGCGGGCCGCCAAGTTCGTGGCCCAGAACTGCGGGGCCCTGCCCGAATCGCTCCTGGAGTCCGAGCTGTTCGGCCATACCCGCGGGGCCTTCACCGGCGCGACCGCGGATCGCAAGGGCCTCTTCGAGGAGGCCGACGGGGGGACGATCTTCCTCGACGAGGTGGGCGAGATGTCCGCCGGCATGCAGCTCCGGCTCCTGCGCGTTCTCCAGGAAGGCGAGATCCGGCGAGTCGGCGCTCCCGCCGCGAGGACGGTCAACGTCCGGGTGCTGGCCGCGACCAATACCGACCTGGAGGCCGACGTGGAGACCGGCCGCTTCCGGAAGGATCTCTATTACCGGCTCAACGTCTTCCCGATCCGCCTGCCTCCGCTGCGAGAGCGGGTCGAGGACATCCCGACCCTCGCCGAGCACTTCCTGCGCGTGTACCGCGAGCGGGCGCGGCGCGCGGTCCCGTCGGTCGCGCCGGAGGCGATGCGGTGTCTCCGGGCCTACCCGTTCCCGGGCAACGTGCGCGAGCTGGAGAACGAGATCGAGCGGGCGGTGGCGCTCGCCGACCCCGGCCAGCCCATCGGCCTCGAGCATCTCTCCGAGCGCATCGGCAGCACCGGCGGGAAGCCGGCCGCGCCGCAGACCCTCAACGACGCCATCGAGCAGCTCAAGCGTCGGATGATCGAGGACGCCCTGCGAGAGTGCGGCTCGAAGACGCGCGCCGCCGAGCGGCTCGGACTCACGCGCCAGAGCCTCCAGCAGATGCTCCGTCGTCGCTCGACCGGTAGCTAGTCCCCCCGCGACCGGCGGGCTGCGATACACTCTCTCTTCGTGCGCCTGCCCTTCTTCTACGGCTGGGTCGTGGTGGCCGTCGTCTTCATCACCATGGCGGTGGGGGTCAACGCGCGCACCGCGTTCTCGCTGCTCTTCCCGCCCATCCTCGACGAGTTCGGCTGGGAGCGCGGGATCACCGCGGGCGCGTTCTCCTTCGGCTTCCTCGTCTCGGCCATGCTGAGCCCGTCGCTCGGCCGGCTCATGGACCGCCGCGGCCCCCGCGTGGTCACCGAGCTGGGCGTGGGCTTGATCGGCATCGGTCTGCTGCTCGCCACGTGGGTGAGCCGGCCCTGGCATCTCTACGCGACCCTCGGCGTCATGGTGGGGGGCGGCAGCGTCTGCATCGGCTACACCGGGCAGTCGCTCTTCCTCCCCAACTGGTTCGTGCGCCGTCGCGGCCTCGCCATGAGTCTCGCCTTCTCCGGGGTGGGGGTCGGCTCGGTGATCCTGCTCCCCTGGCTGCAGGGCCTCATCGGGCGTTCGGGCTGGCGCGCCGCGTGCTGGGCGATGGGCCTGCTGGTGCTGCTCCTGCTCGTCCCCCTGAATCTCCTGCTGCGCCAGCGGCCCGAGGACATGGGCCTCGAGCCCGACGGCGATCGCACCGCGCGCGGCGCCGCCGCGTCCCGGCCCTCGAACGTGGTGGACACCGCGTGGGCCGCGGTGGACTGGACCCTCGCCCGGGCGGCCCGCACCGCACGATTCTGGTGGATCGCGATCGGCTACTTCACCGCGCTCTTCTCCTGGTACGCCGTGCAGGTGCATCAGACGAAGTACCTGATCGAGATCGGCTTCAGCCCGCACGATGCGGCGTGGGCGCTCGGTTTCGTCAGCCTGACCGGCATCCCGGGCCAGATCGGCCTCGGACATCTGTCCGACCGGATCGGGCGCGAGTGGGTCTGGGCGGCCGGGAGCCTGGGCTTCGCGATCTGCTACGGGGCCCTGCTGCTCCTCGCCGGCTCGCCCACGATGCCGCTGCTCTATCTGATGGTGGTCTCGCAGGGCATGCTCGGCTACGGGATAACCTCGGTGGTCGGCGCCATCCCCGCGGAAATCTTCCAGAGCCGGCACTACGGCTCCATCTTCGGCACGCTCATGCTCTCCTCCATCGCGGGCGGCGCGGCGGGGCCGTGGCTCACCGGCGTGCTCCACGATCACACCGGCAGCTACACGCTCGCGTTCTGGATCGCGATCGGGTCCAGCGCGCTCTCCGCGGTGGCCATCTGGCTCGCCGCGCCGCGCAAGGTCCGGGCGGTCGCCGGCCGCCTGCGTGCGCAGACCTGACGGGCCGCCGATGCGGTATCCTGCGCCGTGTATCTGAATCGCTGGCTCTGGGCCTTCACGGAGGGCGTGCGCTCCCGGATCGCGGGCGCCACGCTGGCGGGACTCCTGGCCGTGCTGGCGGGCACCGCCCGCCTCGCCCTGCTGGGCTGGGTGCTGGGTCGGGTGCTGGCGGGCGATTCGCTGGCGCGCCTGGTGTGGCCGGTGGCCGGGGTGGCGGCCCTCGTCGCGCTGCGCGGATTGCTCGAGTACGGCCGCGCGATGGTGGCCCATCACACCGCGGCGCGGGTGCAGGCGCGCCTGCGCGCCCGCCTCTACGAGCAGATCACCGCGCTGGGCCCCGCCCACTTCACCCAGACCCGTACCGGCGACGTGATCCTCTCGGTGGTCGAGGGCGTGCAGCAGCTCGAGGTGTACTTCGGCCAGTACCTTCCGCAGCTCTTCGTCTCCGCGCTGACCCCGTTGCTGATCTTTGCGGTGGTGGCCGCCATCGATCTGCCGCTGGCCGGGGTTCTCCTCCTGGCCGCGGTGGCCACGTTCGTCCTCCCCGCCCTCTGGCATCGCTGGGACAGCCGGCACAGCCTCGCGCGGTCGAAGGCCTACAAGGCGTACGGCGCCGAGTTCCTCGACGCGATCCAGGGGCTGCGGACTTTGGCCGCCTTCGGCCAGAGCCAGTCGCGCGCGCGCCTGCTCGAGGAGCGCGGCCGGTCGCTCTTCGAGACGACCATGTGGCTGCTCGGCACCAACACGATGGCCCGCGGCATCAGCGACGTGTGCATCGCCCTGGGCGCCGCGATCGCCCTCGGGCTCGGGGCCTATCGCGTGCAGAGCGGCCAGATGGCGCTGACCGCGCTCGTGGTGGTGCTCATGCTGGGCGTCGAGATCTTTCGCCCGCTCCGCGAGCTGCGCGTGGTTCTCCACCAGGGCATGCTCGGCCTCTCCGCGGCCCAGGGCATCCTCGACCTGCTCGCCGTGCGGCCCTCCGTCTCCGACAGTGCCCGGGACCAGAGCCAGAAGCTCGAGCCTTCGATCACCTTCGAGCAGGTCACGTTCAGCTACCCCGGCGGGAGGCGGCCGGCGCTGGAAGGGCTCTCGTTGCGGGTGGCCGCGGGCGAGCGCGTCGGCGTGGTGGGCGCGAGCGGCGCGGGCAAGTCCACGATCTCGCGTCTGCTGCTGCGCTTCGCGGATCCGACCGTGGGCCGCGTCACGGTGGGCGGACGTGACCTGCGCGACCTCTCGCTCCGGGATCTGCGAGCGATGATCGCGGTGGTCAGCCAGGACACCTATCTCTTCCACGGGACGATCGAGGACAACCTGCGCATGGGCCGCCCCGATGCGAGCCAGGCCGATCTGGAGGCGGCCGCGCGCAGCGCCAACATCCACGACGCGATCGCGGCCCTGCCCCGGGGCTACGAGACCGTGGTGGGCGAGCGCGGCGTGAGGCTCTCCGGCGGCCAGCGCCAGCGCATCGCGATCGCCCGCGCTCTGCTGCGGGATGCGCCGATCCTGATCCTGGACGAGGCGCTCTCCTCGGTGGACGCGGAGAGCGAGGCCGCGATCCAGGAAGCGCTCGACCGGCTGATGCGGGGCCGCACCACCCTGATCTTCGCGCACCGCCTCTCGAGCATCATCGGCGCCGATCGCATCCTGGTGCTCGAGGAAGGCCGGGTGGCCGAGAGCGGCACCCACACCGCCCTGATGGCGCGCGACGGAGTCTACCGCCGACTGATGGCGGGCCAGGCCGCGGGTGGCGGCGACGGCATGCTCGCCGACGACGGGCATGACGATGGCGCGGGACGCGACGGCGCCGACCCGGCGGTGGCCGGCCCCGGGCCTGACGCGCCGGCCACCGAAGAGGCCCCGGCCGGCCTACGCGCGACGGGGCCGGGCTGGCGCGAGGTGGGCCGTATCCTCTTCGGCCTCGCCTCCGGGTATCACGCCCGTCTCGTGGTCACGTTCGTGCTGGGCGTCGCGCGGGTGACCTCCCTGATCGGCGTGGGCCTGCTCAGCGCGCTGGTGGTCCGCGCGGTGAGCCGCGGCGAGCGCACCGGCCCGCTGCTCGTCGCGCTCCTGTTCGTCGCGCCCGCCGCGGGCGTGCTGCACTGGCTCGAGTCCTGGCTCGCGCACGACATGGCCTATCGCCTGCTGGCCGACATGCGCATGCGTTTCTTCCGCAAGCTGGTGACGCTGGGGCCGGCCTATCTGGGCTCGCGGCGCACCGGCGATCTCCTGGGGGTGGCGACGCACGACATCGAGCTGATCGAGTACTTCTTCGCGCACACGATCACGCCGGGCCTGGTCGCGATCCTGGTCCCCGCGGTGGTCCTGGGCACGCTCGCCACCTTCGGTTGGCCGATGGCGCTCGCCGTCCTACCGTTCCTGGCCTACGCCGCGCTGAGCCCGGTGCTGGGCCGCGCGCGCATCGACCGCCTCAGCGTGCGGGCCCGGGAAGCCTCCGGCGAGCTGAACGCCCACGCGGTGGACTCGGTGCAGGGCTTGGCCGAGATCGTGGCGTTCCAGCAGGAGGCACGCCGGGGCGAGGCCCTTGCGAGCCGGGCGCTCGCCTACGCGGAGGCGCGCATGCCGTTCCTCGCCGACCTGGCACGCCAGTCGGCCCTGCAGGAAGTGGCCACCGGCCTGGGCGGCCTCGCGGTGACGACCGTCGGCGCCTCGCTGGTGGCGGCGGGCCGGCTGGAGCCCGGGATGCTGCCGCTGCTCACCCTGCTCGCGATGTCGGCGTTCGTGCCGGTGTGGGAGATCGCGCAGGTCGGCCGGCAGCTCGCCGATACCCTCGCGGCCACCCGGCGCGTGCACGCGGTCCACTCCGAGCCGGTGCTGATCGCCGACGGGGCCGGGGTGGTGCTGCCGGGGCCCCGGCACGACAAGCCCGCGGCCATCGCGCTGCACGACGTGACGTTCGCGTACCCTGGCACCTATCCCGACCGGGGGCGCCCCGCCCTGTCGCCCGCCCTGTCGGAGGTCTCGTTCACGGTGCCGGCGGGTGCGACCGTCGCGCTGGTAGGGCCGTCGGGCGCGGGCAAGACCACGATCGCGAGCCTGCTCCTCCGGTTCTGGGACCCGGACTCGGGCGCCATCACGCTGGCCGGTCACGACCTGCGCCGGTGGACCCTCGAGGATCTGCGGCGCCACATCGCCCTGGTCGCGCAGGACACGCATCTGTTCAACGACACGCTCGGCGACAACATCCGCATCGCCCGGCCCGAGGCCTCCGAGGCGGAGGTCACCGCCGCCATCGATGGGGCCTCGCTCGGGCCGCTGGTGCGGGCCCTGCCCGAGGGCCTCCAGACCAGGGTCGGCGAGCGCGGGCTGCAGCTCTCGGGCGGGCAGCGCCAGCGCGTGGCCATCGCGCGCGCGTTCCTGCGCGACGCCCCGGTGTTGATCCTGGACGAGGCCACCTCCCATCTCGACGCGGTGAACGAGCAGGTCGTGCAGGAGGCGCTCTCGACGCTCGCCCGGGCCCGCACCACCATCGTGATCGCCCACCGGCTGTCCACCGTCCGCGCCGCCGACCAGATCGTGGTGATGGACGAGGGGCGGGTCATCGAGCAGGGGCGCCACGAGGACCTCCTGCGCCGGCGGGGTCTGTACGCCCGGCTGGTCTCCCGCCAGGTCGCCGCCGCCATCGCCTCCTGATCCCCCTCCGGCCGGTCAACGCCCCCCGGCGCTGGTTCGTCATATGAGCAGAGGCATCGAACTTACCGGGTCCCTATCCGGGGGCCCGCTCGAGGAAGATCAAGGAGGATCATATGAACGCATCGAACGCACTGGGAGGATTGGCCTTGGCCGTGGGACTGGCCCTGGGCCCGACGCTGCCCGCGGCCGCCGAGGCGCC